>Ga0210404_10000246_pt1 | contig 32358 bp, 27 predicted proteins | sample IncBWH28MmetaG_FD_155455 | JGI IMG/M metagenome (GOLD analysis project Ga0210404, IMG submission 155455) | Forest soil microbial communities from Barre Woods Harvard Forest LTER site, Petersham, Massachusetts, United States - Inc-BW-H-28-M | ecosystem: Environmental > Terrestrial > Soil >... | reverse complement strand
GTCACTTCGAGCTGGTAATCGGCGTACAGTTTTTCGGTCGCGTCGACCGACATCATCGCGGGTTTTCCCGCGCGCGTGTAAACTCCGCCGCCGTCGGGATTGAGCGCGAACTCCGCGTCGACCAGATCGCGATGATTGCGCAGCAGCCATTCGACGCCGTTCGAGCTGCCGGTTTCTTCGTCGGCCGTAAGCGCCAGAATGATGTCTCGGTCGGGATGGAAATCCTCTTGGCGCAGGCGAATCAGCGTCGCGACCATAATCGCGTCGGACGATTTCATGTCCTGCGTGCCGCGGCCGTAAAAATATCCGTCGCGTTCGAGAAATTGAAACGGATCGACAGACCATTCCTGGCGGCGCGCTTCGACCACATCGAGATGGCCGATCAAAAGGATTGGGCGGCGCGCGCCGGTGCCGCGCAGGCGGGCCACCAGGTTTCCTTTGCGCGGATTCGGGCCCAGCACCTGCGCATCGGTCGCGGAAAACCCGGCGTCACGCAGGCGCTGCGCCATAGCCTCGGCGGCCGCCGTCGTGCCGCCGGAAGAATCGGTGGTGTTGATCTCGATCAGCTGCTTGAAAATATCGCGCGCGAGCGGACGGTCGCCGTCGCGGGTTTGGGCGACACCCGACAGCACAGCGAAATATAAGAGAACTGCGGCCGTAATCGGAAGGCTTCGCTTCATTTAGGTCTCACCGGGCCGTTGCGGCGGCCAGTGAGTCCCGGTAGAATACACTGGGTCCGCGTTGAATCGCTCGGGGAGCGTGCGAGTCGAGCGGACCGTGCCGTGGCCCTGATGGCGCCGGCAAACCCACCACTGAGGGGAATGCGCCGATACGATAATGGACGCCTGCCTATCCGTTCATTCCATTGTAAGCGCCGCGCCCGAGCAAGTGTCCTGCCCGCTCGGCGACGAAGCCGCGATCCTCAATCTGAAGAACACCGTGTACTACGGGCTGAATCCCGTTGGCGCGCGCGTGTGGAACCTGCTGCAGCAGCCGCGAAGCGTCGGCGAACTGCGAGACGCCCTACTGGACGAATACGACGTGGAGCCGGGGCGGTGCGAAAGCGACTTGCTGGAACTGCTCGAGAAAATGAGGACAGAGGGGCTGATCCAGGTGCAGAGCGCTGCCGGAGCGGGCGGGTAGCCATTCACGTGGCCTTTGTGGGGTTCCGTGCATCCAAAGACCCAGGCGGTTTTCCGGCCAAGCCTTTCCAGGAAAGATCGAACGCGACTTTCTGCGAGGTTATGGGTTGAAGAACGCGATGAGAACGTGGCGCGCCTACTGGCGCCTCGATCGGTCCGACCGCTGGCTGGCCATCGAAACAGCCGCGGGTCTGGCTGCCACACGGATCGGCCTGCGCGTCGCTGGACTCCGGCGATGGAAGGCTCTTTTCACGCGGCGGGTGGTACGAAAGGTTTCGCCTGCCGCGGCAGAAGCAATCGTTGTGGCGCGACGCGTCGCACGCATCCAGGAAGCTGTGACGCGGCATCTGACTTGGCACGCCAGTTGTCTGGAGCGGTCCTTGGTGCTCTGGTGGCAGCTGAACAGGCGGGGCATCGCAGCCGAGATGCGCGTGGGCGCTCGAAAAGAAGCCGGGCGCTTTGAAGCGCACGCCTGGGTGGAAGTGGGGAAGGTGGTCCTAAACGATTCCGGCGAAGGGCACCTGCACTTCGCCCCCTTCGACCGTTCGATCTTATCGCTGGAGACCTAACTCCGTGAGCGGAATCGTAGGAATTGTCGAGCGCGCCGGCGCGCCGGTAGACCGATCGCTGCTGCGGTCGCTCACGAGTTTTCTCTCCTTCCGCGGACCCGATGCCCGCGAAGTGTGGGCTGAGGGGCAAGCCGGTTTCGGCCATACCCTGCTGCTGACGACGAATGAGTCGGCCGGCGAACGCCAGCCGTTGAGTCTCGACGGACGTTTCACCATCACGGCCGACGCACGGATCGATTGCCGCGCGGAACTCCTGGCAGCACTCAAAAGTGCCGGTCGCAAGGTCGGGAAGGCCGCGCCGGATGCCGAACTGATCCTGCACGCCTACGCCGTCTGGGGCGAGGAGTGTGTGGATCGCTTGCGGGGCGATTTTGCGTTTGCGATCTGGGACTCCCGCTGGAAGACGCTGTTCTGCGCGCGCGATCCTTTCGGCGTGAAGCCCTTTTACTACGCCGAAATCGGCGAATCCTTCCTTTTCAGCAACACTCTCAATTGCCTGAGGCTGCATCCGAAAATCTCCGAAGAACTGAATGAAGCGGCGATGGGCGATTTCCTGCTGTTTGGGATGAACTGCGATGTGACCACCAGCACATATCGCGATATCCGCCGGCTCGCTCCTGCACATTGCCTCACGGTCAGCGCCGCGAATGCGCGCGTGCGGCGGTTCTGGACGGCGCCGACCAACGGCCGGATCCGCTACAAGCGCGCGCATGAATACATCGAGCATTTTCAGCAATTGATGCAAGAGGCGGTTGCGGATCGGTTGAGGACGCCGCGCGTCGGGATCATGTTGAGCGGCGGCCTGGATTCGTCGTCGATTGCGGCGACGGCCCATGGGCTTTCGATGCAGGACGGCGGAGCGATTGATCTTCGCGCCTTTACCGTGACCTACGATTCGCTGATACCGGACCGGGATGGCGAGTACGCGCGGCAGGTGGCGGAGTTCTTGCGGATTCCGATTCGCTTCCTGCCGCTGGACGGACTGGGACTTTTCGAGCGCTGGGACGAAACCGAAGTCCGATGGCCGGAGCCCGTCGACGATCCATTCTTCGCCAGCCTTTTCGATCAATCGAGGATGATTGGGGCAGAGTGCCGTGTCGTACTAGAAGGCGAGGGCATGGACAATCTGATGATCTTCCAGATACTGCCCTATTTGCGGAATCTCGTGCGGAATGGCGAGTGGCGGCACGCCGCCAGTCAAGCGCTGCGATTTCTTGGCGCACATCCCGCGATCTGGCCAAGCGTTCGCAGCCGTTTCCGGGCGCTGTCGGGAAAACGCGCCGGTTGGCCCGATTTTCCGCGATGGATCGAGCCGGATTTCGCGAAGCGGATGAATCTGAAGGATCGCTGGACGCGGGTCGGGTTTTCCGGGCTCACTCCCGCCCATCCGATCGTCCCGGCGGCGCATGCTTCGCTGATGGGGCCGCAGTGGGCGCACTCGCACGAACTGCAGGATCCCGGCGTGACGCGTTGCCCGCTAGAGGTGCGTCATCCATTTCTGGATTTGAGGGTAGTGGACTACATCCTCGCGCTGCCGCCTTTTCCCTGGACCTATCAGAAGTCGCTGCTGCGGGAGGCCGTGGCGGGCCGTCTGCCAGAAAGCGTTCGGACACGGCCGAAAACCCTGCTCGCGGGCGACCCGCTGGTTGAGAAGCTGAAACAGCCCGATGCCGCATGGGTGAGTCGTGCTCAGTGGAACGAGCAGGTCAGCCGGTTCGTGAATCCATCCGCGCTGCCAGCGCTTAATGGGCGAAGCAGTACGGAAGAGACCCTTTCGGCGATTCGCCCGCTTTGTCTGAACTTTTGGTTGCAGTTCGAGCGGCGAGTCCGGTATAACAATTACGCGGAGGCTCACGGTGGCTAAAGTGGCGAGCAGGGAGCCCAGGAAACCCTATGCCGTTCCGGAACTTACAGTATATGGGAGAGTTACCGACTTGACCAAAACGCACTTGACCGGTGCGCACCCGGACGGCGGGAAGGCTCCCAGAAACAAGGGTACTCAGTTAGGTTGAGATCTCTAGGAATGTAATTGTGTGCTGTGGTTGACCTACCGAGGTTCATCCCCGCTTTGAAATTTTTCGCAGGAATCCGCTTTCCGCTTGAATTCATAAACAAAACGTCCTCGCGGGCACGTTTCACCCCTCTGTCAATCTCGCAAATCTAATGCCGGACGAAGAGAGGGTTTTCTATTCCGCGTTCGGATTGTCGTTTGGTTCGAACCGAGCGATTCCTGGACTCATCGCCTCGGAAACTCGCGTCGCCGCACCGGACGTGAAAATTTTTCTTGGCTCGCGTCCGCCTGATATTGACGCACACACCAGCATGATTGAGGGATTGTATTATGTGAGCGCCGACACAAACGAAGATGGCGAGCCCGGATTTCGAATCTGGCGCACGGCCGAGGGCAAGTTTCTTCGCATGGATTATGTGGATGGCGTGCAGTTCTGGTTCGCCTGGCGCGGCACGAGCGTGTGGTGCACGTGGCCGGATAATCTGACGCTTGCAGATGCGGCGGTTTACTTGCTCGGGCCGGTGCTGGGACTTTTGTTGCGGCTGCGCGGCGTAACCTGTTTACATGCGAGCGCGGCTGCTTTTGGTGATTACGCCGTGGCCTTCGCCGGTCCAGCCGGCGCGGGGAAGTCAACCACTGTGGCGGCGCTTGGGCGGCGAGGACACGCGGTCATTTCCGACGACATCGTCGCCATGGAAGAGCGCGACGGAAGACTTCTTGTGTTCCCGGCGCATCCCTATCTGGGATTGTGGCCGGAATCGGTGGAGATGCTCTACGGCGGACGGAAGAAAATCCCGGGATTTGCATCGACATGGGACAAGGGACGGCTCTCGCTTTCCGATCACGATCTGCAATTTCAGGAGGGGGCTTTGCCGCTGGGCGCCGTCTTCCTGCTGGGAGAGCGAACCAGCGACCCGGCAGCGCCGTTTCTGGAGACTGCGCCGTCCCGCGACAGCCTGATGGAACTCATCGCCAACTCGTACGGAACCAATCTGTTGGAGAAGGAGATGAGGAGCCGTGAATTTGAGCTCCTTGGACACCTGGTGGCTCGGGTTCCGGTATGGCGGCTGCGGCCCAATGCGGACCGAGGGAAGCTAGCGGCTCTATGTGACTTAATTGATGAGAGTTACGGACGACTGGGCGCTTCGATGTAAATTCGCGCGGACCTCGGGGGGTGCGTTGCTCGGTATGGAACACGGGCAACGAAAAGGCGTAGGCTATAGCTCATAGTACGTGCCAGAATCGACGATAGACTGGGCCAGCCGTTCGCTGAAAAATGCGCTGGGGGCGCAGAACCTTTTTGGGGAGGAAGTATCACATGAAGAGATTACTGGGGCTATTTGCACTGTTGGCACTTTCGAGCCTGCCGGCCATGGCGCAGTCCGAGGGTTACCCGAAGATAGAGGTCGGGGGCGGCTTTATGTACCGAAATTACGAAATACAGTTTGCACCGCGACTCAACGAGCCCGGCTGGTTCGCAACTGCGGATTACAATTTCCTGAACTGGATCGGCCTGGATCTGGATGTCGACGAGGGATTTCAGGGAAACAACTCTGAGGTCAACCAATATCATCATTTCACTTTCATGGCTGGCCCCCAGGTCTATCCGCTCGGCCATCACAGGATCACCCCGTTTGGGCACTTCCTGATTGGAGACTCCACGTTTATATTCCCGGGAACATTAACCGAGTCCGGGGCGACGTTCTCAGACGACAAGCTCAGCTTTGAGATCGGCGGCGGAGTCGATTGGAGCCTGACCCACCACATCGCCATTCGCGTGGGGGAATTCGACTTCGAGCAGAACCGGAATTTCAGTGGAGGTACGCCGGGTAATCCCGTCCAGAACAACTTCAAGTACAAGGGCGGGGTGATTTTCCGCTTCTAACGCATTCAGGTTTTCCCACGAGGGCCGGGCGCGTGCGTGCCCGGCCTTTTTTCTTTCCTCCCGAGCGTTCTTTTGAGATAGTCCCTTGCGGCGAAATTCCGCTTTTCAGCTTCCTAGATTAGGAATAAAGGGCAGGCCAACCCCAGGGGCGCGAAGCGCCTCCAAGCGAAGACACTTCCCGCGTCGATTTGCGATTGGGGCTTGAGGAGGAATTGGTTGATGAGTAGGCTCGCAGGACTGTTTTTGTTGGTGGCGCTGTTCATCCGGCCGGCGCTAGCGCAGGATACGCAGGCCCCGCCCGAAGAGCAGGCGCCGACCGCTCCGACGGCTCCCGAGCCCAAGAAGGTGAAGCACACGTACCCGACTCCAAAGGCGGAAGTGTCTGCCGGATTTACGTACCGCACCTATTACGGGCCGAGTGCCACGTCGATCGGGATGATCGGCGCGTACGGTTCGTACACCTACAATTTCTACAAGTGGCTGGCGCTTGAGGGTGAATTGCTCGGCGTGACCGGCACACTGAAAGTGCCCAACCTGCCGCCCGAGGACTTGCACGTATTCACCGTGCTGGCGGGGCCAAAGCTTTATCCGCTGGGCCATCACAAGCTCGATCCCTTCGGCCATTTCAATTATGGGGCGGGAATTCTAGCAACGTCGGTGCCCGAGTTTGCCGGATATCCAGGGAACGTGAGCGCGACCTGGGTGAAAGCCTGGCAGGTCGGTGGAGGAATGGATTTAAGCCTGAAGGCGCATTGGGCCGTGCGGCTGATTCAGTTCGACTACGGGGTCGCCAAATTCCTGGGTCCGAGCATCCCGAACCAGAGCAGCAAGCGCATCTCGTTTGGAATTGTCTACCGTTTCGGGGCGAAGTGAGCGGTCTCCCATTCCCCACGCTCCCGTAAGCGCGACCTTGCCCGAATTATCCTCGACGTCCGTAGAGCTGCTTTGCGCGAATAAATTGCGCTTGCGCCGGAGTCGAGGCTCATAGCAGATTACCGCCTGATGGAAACTTCGCTCGAAACCTCGGGGCAGCGGCGGATTCTCCTGTTCCTGTCGCTGGCGGTCGCCGCGCTGCTGATCTTCCAGGCCAGTAAAATCTGGCTCGCCGATCACCGGCTGGATTCCGAAGCAGTAGCTACCGCCGAGCGCGGAGCCGCGCTAATCCCCGGAGATGGTTCGGCGTGGGACCGGCTCGGACGATTGCGACAGTGGGACTTCCTGAATTCGGATTTGCCCGGTGCGATTGACGATTACCAGAAGGCTCTTCGCGACAATCCCCGCTCCGCCCATTTCTGGATGGATTTGGCGAGTGCGTATGAAGCCTCCGGGGATGACGGGCGGGCCCGGCAGGCGTACCAACGGGCGGAGTCGGTCTATCCCGCGTGCGCCTAAGTCGCGTTTCATTTCGGAAATTTTCTGCTGCGGGAGCAGGAGTATCCTGCGGCGTACGCAGAACTCCGGCGTGCCGTGCACGGCGACCCTTCGCTGCTGCCGCTCGCGATCTCGCGGGCCTGGCGATCGAGCGAAGACGTCGACCAGCTGCTAAACGATTTGTTGCCCGCAGACACCGAAGCGTACCTTCAGGCGCTGGACTTCTTCGCGTCGATCCACAAAGCGGAGCCAGGGCTTAAGGTATGGCAGCGTCTGGTCGCGCTCGGGAAGCCGTTCCCGCTCGATCGCGTCTCCTCATTTTTCGAGGAACTGATCAACGTGGACCGCGCGGATGAAGCGCGCCAAGCATGGCGCCAGGCGTTGGCCGCGGCCGGCTTGCCGCACGACGAACCCCGCAACCAGAATCTGGTTTGGGACGGCGGTTTTGCGCGCGATTTCACCAACGCGGGGCTGGATTGGCGATGGACGCCGCTGTCGAATGCAGAGATGAGCGTTGATCCCGAGCCGGCGCCGAACGGCTCGCGTGCGATCCGGATCGATTTCAACGGCGGATCGAATCTTCCGGTCTTGTCTCCGGCGCAGTTCGTGCCGGTCGAGCCAAGCCGCCGGTATCATTTTCACGCCTACATGCGCACGGAGGGAATCACGACCGAAAGCGGGATGCGATTCAATATCACCGATCCAAATCATGAGGGCGCTTTGAGCCTGCAGAGCGATAATTTCACGGGCTCGCATCCCTGGACGCCTGCAGAGGCGGACTTCGAGACGGGGCCGAGTACTCATTTCATTCTGGTGCAGCTGTTTCGCGCGCCCAGCAGGCTTTTCGAAAACAAGATTGAGGGAACTGTCTGGATCGCCGACGTTGCCGTTACTCCGCTGAGCGGTTCAAACCGTCCATCCTCGCCATGACCGCATTGCGCATCGGGATTTGTCTCTTGATCGCATTCTGCGTGCTGGCGTTGGGTACCGTTGAAACTTGGTCGGTTTCCGTCATGGAAATCGGAGCGGCGGTGCTGCTTCTCTGGTGGTCGATGATCACCTGGCGGAATCCGCGCGCAAAGATCTACTGGAGCCCGCTTCAGGCGAGCCTGTTTGGTTTACTCGTCATCGGTGTGCTGCAACTGGTCTTTCATGGGAGCGCGTACCCGTATCTGACGCGAACGATGCTGCTCAAGGTGGCGGCGTATCTGATCGTTCTATTTCTCGCAACTCAAGTGTTTCGGGAACGCAAGGACCTGTACAGGCTGGCGTGGTTCCTGATGTCGTTTGGCTTTGCGGTTTCGCTGCTGGCGATCATTCAGCACTTCACTTCCGCATCGGAAATCTACTGGATGAGCGACTTAAAGATTAACGGAGATCCGTACGGTCCATACGTGAATCGCAATCATTTCGCTGGATTTGTGGAGCTTACGGCGCCGGTCGGGCTGGCGCTGCTGGCGTTCAGCGGCGTCAAACGGGACCTTTTTCCACTCGCGACACTCCTCAGTGTCGTTCCGATCAGCGCCATAATTCTGTCTGCTTCTCGGGGAGGGATCATTGGATTCGGTCTGGAGATAGTGGTTTTGGTGCTGTTGGCGCGCAGCAGAAAGGCCTGGAAAGGCCAGCGAGCGACTTTGGCAGTTGCTGTGGCGCTGGTGGCCCTCGGCGCGGTAGCGTGGGTGGGCACGAACAGAGCGTTGGAGCGGTTTTCGGGAACAAACCTTCATGAGGCGACGCTGGGTCGGCGCGCGTCGATGTCTCGCGGGGCCGCTCATATTTTTCGGGACCATCTGATCAAGGGCTGCGGATTGGGAACGCTTGTGGCGGTTTTTCCTGGGTATGAAACGGCGTATGACGGCAAAGTGATCGACCACGTTCACAACGATTACATGGAAGGTTTGGCGGAAACCGGAATTCTTGGCGGCATCTGCGGCTTGATTTTTCTCTCTACACTTTACCGCGAAGGGCGGAACAACTTCACCGCCGAGCAGGGGCATTTCTCACGCGGGTTGCATGCCGGGGCCATCATGGCCGTTTCGGGACTGCTGCTGCATAGTTTCGTGGATTTTAACCTCCAGATTCCCGCGAATGCGCTGCTGTTCTTGCTGCAGTCATACCTTGTAACGTCGCCGCCGTTGTCCTCCGATGCCGCAGCACCACGGGGGCGGCGCCGCGCGGAACTTAATCCGGAGGCTGAAGCGGTTCCCTAAGAAGTGCGATTGGATTCTAGCGCTCGTAATCCTATTCCAATCACACGGACGAGGGTGCGCTTTGGGCAGGCGATGTCTTCGGTCTCGAGAATACCGACAGTCTCGATTCAGCTAAATCTCGCAATCGGAATGCGGGACGCTCCACCAGATAAAACGAGGCTTCCGCGCAGGCCAGAACCACCAAGAGGTTAAACGGAAACCAGAAGGCGCGGGGACCGGTGAACATCTGCTGCCAAAGGTAAAGACTGTACGAGATCACACCAAGGTGTCGCATTACTCGCGCATTGAGGACTCGACCGGGAGCGGAAGCGGGATTTCGGACGACGTATACCAGGATAATGGAAATAGAAAAACCAATGAGGGTGTACCCAGCGGTCCAAGAATAACGAGCCATAAAATGCGCGTCGAGTATCGGCGACACTATCAGTAAGTAGATGGCCGCGAACATTACCAGCTGGGGACGCAGAAACTTCTTTACGATCCGATTGAATGCCTCGTGTTCATAGACGAGCGCTATGGCGCACCCAAACATGATCGTGTCGAAACGCGTGTGCAGCATATGCCCTTCCATCCAGCGGTGGTGAGGTGCGACGTAATAGCTGATTAGGCGCGAGACGGGTGAGAGAACGATAATACCGAAGGCTAGGAAGGTGCTATTCCTTCTACCTAGAAGAGCGAGGCACGGAGGCCACAGCAGATAGAATTGTTCTTCGAGGCTGAGCGACCAGCAGTGTTCGAGCAGCCAATCCGGGTTTCGCCCATAATCATAATAGTTATACGTGTAAGTCGCGGCTCTGACATAGTCGTGGACGTGCAATGAAATCGCTCCAACACACCAGAGGATTGCCAGAATCCCAAGAAAGACATAGAAGGGCGGGAAAATTCGAAAGAAGCGGCGGAGATAGAACCGTTTCAGGCTCACCGTTCCGTGAACATCGAGTTCCCGAAGGAGAAGATGTGTGATCAGAAATCCGCTGATTACAAAAAAAACGTCAACGCCATAATTACCGAGGAACCAGATTTCAAGAGAGGGGAAGCCAGTAAATTTCCCTGGAATCATAAAGCAGTGGCACAGGATCACAAGAGCAATCGAGAAAGCTCTAAGCCCATCCAGGGAAGGGATCTCGCGAGTTGCTCGCAGCGGGGACAGTCCAGTCTCCTTGCCACGATCCGGCCGCCCGGGACATAAGAGCTCGCAGCCCGATCGATCGGATGTGCCAATGTACTCGACGGCGAGGCCGACGGTCGAGCCCTTTTCGAGGGCCTCCGCGTGTTCGTGAGCGAAACCTAGCCGAATGATTACTGCCTGCACGAAGCTCGCGGTTGACACCGACGCATGTGCTAAGCCATAGTTCCTGCGGGGTCATCTCTAGCGATGATTTTTACAGTCCGCGGGGTCACGGACTGGCTGAGGGCGAAGCCTTTCTGGCTTGTGGCGATGTTGGCAGTGAGTAGCTGGCAGACCGCCTATGGCCAGGCCACGGAACAAACCCCGCAACAGACGAACGAGAAGATTCAGCAGCTTGCCGCGCTTGCACAGGCTCATCCAGTGGATTCGCCGATTGGTAGCGGAGACCTGCTGCACATCGATGTTTTCGACGTTCCCGAACTCTCCCGGGATGTTCGCGTCGGCGATGCTGGGGACATCAGCTACCCTCTGATTCCCGCCAAGATTGCGGCGGCCGGCTTAACCACGTTTCAGCTAGAAGAAAAACTGGAACAGTTGCTGATCGAGAACGGTTTGGTGTCTCATCCGCAAGTTTCTGTATTTGTGCGAGAGCAAAACAGTCAACCAATTTCTGTCGTCGGAGCCGTTCAGCACACGATGGTTTACCAGGTAATACGTCCGACGACTTTGCTGGAGGTGCTCTCGGCTGCGGGCGGCATAGCGGATGACGCGGGAAGTGTGGTGATGGTTACACGCCCAGCTCATTCCGATGAGCCGAAGACCCAGAACATAAGCGCCACAGATAATTCCGCGGAAGAGCAGCAAATCATTACGATTCGGCTGCAGGATCTGCTGGAGTCTGGTGACGCCGTTTACAACATTCCGGTGTACGGCGGCGACGTGGTGAGTGTGCCGCGGGCGGGAATCGTCTATGTGCTCGGCTTCGGCGTGGCACAGCCGGGCGGGTACGTGCTGCAAAGCCACGGCGAACAAGTCACGGTGCTCAAGGCGCTGGCCTTGGCGCATGGCCTGACCGCTTTTGCGAAGGCCGATTCGGCAGTAATTATGCGTACGAATCCTGCCACGGGAAACAAGGATCAGGTTCCCGTCCATATCAAGGCCATCGAAAACCGCAAGGAGGATGACGTGCCGATGAAGTCGAACGACATCCTCTATATCCCGGACAGTAGGGGATTGAAGGTGCTTGCAAGAGGTGCCGAGGCGGCCATCGGGATTGGGACTGGAATTGCCATTTACCGTGCACCATAGGCTAGCGCGCGTGCGGATGCATCTAAGATCGACTGTGGGGTGAACCAGGTGGGGCCGATGGAAGACGCGTCGAGATTCGCCATTCGCGAGCGAAAAGCTACCGACTCGCTCACTGTTATTCCTGCGCCTTCCGTTCTGCCCTGGGAGCAGATGCCTCGGGAACCGCATCTGCTCGATTACGTCATTATTCTGCGAAAGCATCAGTGGTTAATCCTCACGTTTTTACTTACCGTCGTGACCGTCGTGACTATCGCATCGTTCAAGATGAAACCGATTTATGAAGCGGCCGCCCGCGTCGAAGTGGACAAAGAATCCTCCCAGAACACGCTACCTTTTCAGGAATCGAATGAGTACGACGAATACGTCGACATGGACAGTTACCTGGAGACCCAGACGAAGATCCTGCAGAGCGAGACCCTCGCTTTTCGGACCATTAAGTCGGTGGATCTCGCCCGCTATTCGGAATTCGGTGGAACTCCTGGTGGGGCGGCCTTCGGACAAGGCGCTGGCACCAAGCGGCCAGCTATTCTCGGTGCGTTTCTCGGGAGCCTGACCGTGAAGCGAGTTCCCAATAGTAGACTGATCGAAGTGGGCTTCGAAGCAGAAAATCCTCAACTTGCAGCACAAGTCGTGAACGCACATTTGCAGAATTACATTGAGGAGAATTTTCGCAGCAAGTACGACGCTACGACCCAGGCGTCGAACTGGCTGTCTTCGGAGCTCGAGGAACTGCGGATCAAGGTAGAGAAGTCCGAAGACGCGCGCTTGGCGTACGAGCGCGAGAATCAGATCTGGCAAATCGATGAAAAGCAAGATATCACCACGCAAAAACTGGCGGACCTGAGCAAGGCCGTGACTGAAGCGCAAACCGGTTTGGCGGAGAAGGAGGCCCTGTATCGCATGGCACTTTCCGGGAACGTCGATGCATTGCCGGCCGCCCGCGAAAATCCGGTGATACAGGATCTGATCAAGCGGAAGTCCGAAGCGGACGACTCGTATGCGGACGCGCTGAACCAATACGGGCCGAACTACCCAAAGGTCCAGCGGCTGGCGGCGCAACAGAAAGATGTCGCTGAAGATTTGGCCAACGCGCAGAAGACAATGGTGGAAAGCATCCAGGAGGAATACAACACAGCCCAAAGCCGCGTCGCCATTCTGCAAGGCTCGCTCGACAAACAGAAGGCAGAGGCTAACGACCTGGCGGAAAAGCTGGTGCAGTACCACATCCTTCAACACGATGCCGAAGCGAACAAGCAGCTCTACGACGGACTGCTGCAGAAATTAAAGGAAGCAACGATTTCTGTTGGACTACAATCGAGCAACATTCGCGTTGTTGATCCGGCTCTTGTGCCTACGACGCCATCGCGACCTCAAAAGGCCCGCAACATCTTGTTGGCGTTTCTCGTCGGAATCGTGGGCGGAATCGGTCTCGCGATATTCCGCGAATATCTGGACAACACCGTAAAATCGCCCGACGACATCGAATCGCTGACGGGTCTGCCCTCTCTTGCTGTGGTGCCTGCGTTGCCGGGTAGTTTGAACGGTCATCACGGCCGGGTGGCCTGGCTGTCACGCAATTCGGTTCCGGAGGTGGGAACGGGCCCGCGCGTGGAGTTGCTTTCTTACCTTCAGCCGAAATCCCAAATTTCCGAGGCATTCCGAGCTCTGCGGACTTCGCTGCTGCTCTCGCAGGCCGAACATCCGCCGCAAGTGATTTTGGTGACGAGCGCGCTGCCGCGTGAAGGAAAAACGACCGCCGCTGTGAACCTGGCTGTCACGCTCGCGCAGCTGGGAGATCGCACGTTGTTGATGGATTCCGACCTTCGCAAGCCCGGGATTCGCCGCGCGATGAATCTGACGATTGGCAAAGATCTGGGATTGAGTTCATTTCTTGCGGGCGTTTGCACTTTGGAAGAAGCAATTCTTCCGCATCCCACAATCAGCAATCTTTCGGCGCTCACGACCGGGCCGGTGCCGCCGAGTCCGGCCGATCTTTTGTCATCACATCGCATGCAGGAGGCGATTGCGGAAGCGCGACGCAGGTTCAAGTTCGTGGTGATCGATTCACCGCCCATCATGGCGGCAACGGACGCCGTGATCCTTTCCGCGCAGACTGACGGAGTACTTCTGGTGGTGCGCAGTGGAGAGACACCTAAGGAAGCGTTTACGCGCAGCAGGGACTTGCTAGCCGCCGTAAAGAGCCGCCTGTTGGGAGTAGTGCTAAATGCCGTGGACTCCAGCGCTCCGGATTATTACTACTCGTATCGCTATTATCCATACGCGTACGGTTATGGCTACGGGGAGGATGTGGCCAAAGCGCCACAATTCCCATCCAATACTGACGAGGCGGATAGTTCGTCGAGCTAGGAGGCTTGGTGCGTCACTTAATAACAGGTGGAGCTGGATTCATCGGTTCGCATTTATCGGAAGCGCTGCTGAAGCGCGGCGATGAAGTATTCATCCTGGACGATCTATCGACCGGGAGCGTTGAGAACATCCGCCATTTGAAGACGCACGAGCGATTTCACTATTTCTTCGATTCCATCACTAATAAGCAGCTCTTGGCCGAGCTTGTGGACGAATCGGATATCGTGCTCCATCTGGCGGCGGCAGTCGGGGTTCGCCTGATTGTCGAGAGTCCGGTGCGAACGCTCGAAACGAACGTCTATGGCACGCAGCTTGTACTCGATGCCGCGTCGAAAAAGAAAAAGCTAGTAGTGACAGCCTCGACGTCGGAGGTTTACGGCAAAAGCGACAAGGTGCCTTTTCATGAGGACGCCGATTTGGTACTGGGCGCAACCATGATGAGCCGGTGGAGTTATGCAGCCTCGAAGGCGCTCGATGAGTTTCTCGCACTCTCCTATTGGAAGGAACGCAAGCAGCCGGTGATCATCGTGCGACTATTCAACACAGTGGGGCCGCGCCAGATTGGCCGTTATGGGATGGTGTTGCCGAATTTCGTGAAGCAGTCGCTCGATGGAAAGCCCATCACGATTTTCGGGACAGGAAAACAATCGCGGTGTTTCTGCGACGTGCGGGACACGATCGAGTCGATCCAGCGCCTGATCGCGAACGACCGAGCCGTCGGGGAAGTCGTAAACATCGGGAGCGACGAGGAAATCTCAATCGAGGGGTTGGCGCAGGTCGTGAAACAGCGCACCAAGAGCGAGTCGCCGATAACCTACATCCCCTACGACCAGGCGTACGAGCCGGGGTTTGAGGACATGTTCCGCCGCGTCCCTTCGCTCGAAAAACTTCAAAAGCTTACTGGTTTCCGGCCGAGGACCCCCTTGACCGAAATCGTCGATCGGGTGGTCGCTCACTTCCAGAAGAGGCCGGATGTCGAGGTGGCCCCGGCCACCGGCCGTATCTCCTCGGCAACGGCTTCGGTCTAAAGCGAAAACAGGTTTCGCCCGGGAGACAGAGGACGTTCTACACCAAACCGCATTAGATCCCGACGACTGCCGCATACAGAGAGTGCGAATAGCTGAAGAGGTGCTGAAATACTCAAGCTAGGTTAACATAACTTTTGGCAGAGTTTTGGACTTCTAGTCGAAGAAAGAATGAATGCGATGCCACCGATTCGCCGTGCCGAACACGTGCTGTCATCGCGATCAACAAGCGAGCCAACACGAGCGTTCGGGGAAGCGCTCGAAGGGAAGCGAACCAGTGCGACACTTTCTGTTATTGTTCCCGTCTACAACGAACAATTCCTGGTTGACGCCAGCCTGGCGCGGCTAGAGGTACTGGGCGAATCATCGCTTCTGACGCGTATCAAAGTAATTGTGGTGGACGATGGCTCGACCGACCGTACGGCCGAGGCGATTGAGCGTTTCCGCGAACCGTTGGAATCACGGAGCGATGCGAAATTCTCGTGGTTGTTCCTGCGCCATGAGAAGAACGGCGGGAAGGGAGCGGCCATCCGCACCGGGCTCTCGCATGTCGATACGGATCTCGTGGTGATCCACGACGCTGACTTGGAGTATCACCCGGCCGACCTGCTCAAGATGGTCGAGGTGTTTCTATACGAGGATGCCGATGCTGTTTTCGGGTCGCGTTTTCTTGCCGGCGGTTATAAGCGCGCGCTTTTTTTCCGTCACGAACTTGGAAACAAGCTGCTGACCTTCCTGTGTGATTTTGTCTGCGACCTCAACCTCACCGACATGGAGACTTGCTACAAGATGGTGCGGTCGCGATTGCTCAAAAGCATTCCGCTTGAGAGTTCGACGTTTGACGTTGAGCCAGAGTTGGCCATCAAACTGGCCAAGCGCGGCAGCCGAATCTTTGAGGTGCCAATCAACTATTCGGGCCGGACGTACGGCGAGGGCAAGAAGATTACGTGGAGGGACGGCTTCCGCGCGCTGTGGGCCATTCTTCATTACGCGGCGTCGGATCGTATTTTCACCGAAGACGAGAGCGGCGGCGAAATACTGGAGCGTCTGAACCGCGCACCGCGGTTTACGCGGTGGATGGCGGACGTGATTCGGCCATACGTGGGCGACCGTGTTCTTGAAATCGGAGCTGGAACCGGCAATATGTCCGTTCACTTCATGCCGCGATCTTCGTATTGGGCCACGGACATGAATCCTCACTATCTGGACTACCTCCTAACACTGCGCGCGACCCGGCCGTATATGCGGGTGGCGCACACGAATGCGATGGAGGAGGAAACGTTTCCCCGGGGGCAATCGTTTGACACGATCATTTGTCTAAACGTTGTCGAGCACGTGCAAGACGATCTACAGGCGCTTCGCAACATCTGGGAGGCGCTCGATCCAGGTGGCCGCGCCATTATTTTGGTGCCTCATGGTCCGGGGCTGTACGGGACCCTAGACGAAGTGTTGGGGCATTTCCGGCGCTATACGCGCGAACAATTAGTTCGCGTGGTTGAGCAGGCAGGCTTCCGAGTTGAACGCGTGTTGAAATTCAACCGGCCGGGTGTACCGGCATGGTGGCTGAATGGACGTGTGCTACATCGAAAAACTTTTGGGCTTGGCCAGATACGAATGTTGAATTTATTGACGCCACTGTTTCGGTTGACGGACTCATGGTGGCCGCTTCCGCCGCTTTCCATCATCGCGATACTCCGGAAAGAAGACGGTTTGGCGCCAGCGAGTACAGCTGAGTCCCCAGCGTCGTGACCAAGATGGCCGAAGCCTCGATGCTTCGCCGCGCAAACCGGACTGCGCGCCGGTTGAGGAAGCGGAACGCGCTTGCGTAGGTTCACGAAATACGAAATTCTGCTTGCGATTCTCTTCATTGTTACGCTCCCGCTCAGCAATCCATGGGTGCGAGGCGACGGCGTTGGATACTACGCTTTTGCTCGATCCCTACTCATCGAACACCGCCTGGATTTCACTAAGGACTGGCAAGAAGCCAACATGAGTTTTCGAATGGGCCGACTTGACGCGGAAGGTAACGTCAAACCGATGGAATATACATCGACCGGCCACATCGATAATCACTTCGCCGTCGGGCCGGCGATTCTGTGGTCACCGTTTCTTATCATTACGCACGCGGGCGTGTTGCTTTACGATCGTCTCGGCGGGGGAACTTCCGCCGACGGTTTCTCAAAGCCCTATCGGGTGGCCATGGCCACTGGGACAGCGCTATACGGATTTCTAGCGCTGGTCATCTCGTTTGTGTTAGCCCGAAGATACGTTGCGGAGGAATGGGCCTTTCTAGCCACCCTGGCAATATGGCTGGCAAGCTCGCTGCCGGTCTACATGTACTTCAATCCTTCGTGGTCGCATGCGCAATCGGCTTTCATGGTGGCGTTGTTTTTGTGGTATTGGCTCCGCACCCGCGTCGAACGAGACTCGGTACAATGCCTGATTCTCGGAGCGATAGGCGGCCTGATGATGGATGTCTACTACCTGAATGCTGTGGTGCTTCTGCTGCCGTTCTTGGAATCGATTGCCGGCTATCGACAGGGATTGCGGGGAGCTGCGGCCGAGCCGGTTGGCCGTCTTTTCATAAAGAATCTGGCTTTCGCCGTTGCTGTTCTCGCAACTTTCGCACCGACGCTAATCACGAAAAAGATCATTTACGGCAGCTATTTGAATTTCGGATACACGGAACGCTGGTTCTGGAGGTCCCCTGCTTTCTTCAAAGTAGCGCTTTCAGCGGACCACGGACTTTTTACTTGGACGCCGGTTCTAATCCTGGCGGTGGCGGGGGTTTTCTTATTTCGGCGACGCGATCGCGATCTCGCTACTTATTTGATAATCATCTTTGGCGTTTATCTCTACGCGATGGGATGCTATCAAGACTGGGATGGGCTTTCATCCTTTGGCAATCGGTTCTTCATTTCGCTAACGCCGCTCTTCGTTCTGGGGCTCGCAGCGCTTTTCGACTGGATTGAGCGCATCTGGACTAAGCGGAACGCTGCGATAGTCTCCGCAAGTGCTATGGCGGTTTTGATTCTCTGGAATCTGGGTCTAATGTTCCAATGGGGAACGCATCTGATTCCAGCGCGCGGTGCGATCTCCTGGCGCGAGACGGCGCACAACCAGTTTGTGGTTGTCCCGGTTGAAGCTTCTCACACGATGGGGAATTATTTGACGAGCCGAAAGCAATTGATGGAGCGGATTGAAGAGGAAGACGTAAGGCAGCTCGAGCGCCGATGACCGACATCAATTTACCAGAAATCGTAGGCGGGATTCCGACAGCACAAGATCCGGGGAATGCCAAACCTGCGTCAGCTGAATCTCCAAGATCTGAAGCGCTCGGGTCCCGGGTTTTTAGGAACATCATGACCCTGGTAGGCGGCCAAGGTCTCGGCCTCATGCTATCAGGCGCCGCGACGATCCTTTTAGCCCGCTATCTGGGTACGGTTCAATTGGGAGAGTTCGGCGGCCTCTACGCGTACGTGGGCCTGTACGGATGGCTGACGACATTCGGACTGGAAACCATCCTCGCGCGTCAAGTGGCTCAGAATCGCCAACAGGCCGGAAGCATCTTGCTGACGGGGGTTTGTCTGAGCGCCCTGTTTGCCATGGGCTCTGCGGCGATCGCACTGGCTCTAGCTCCATCTTTGGGATATTCGGGCGAGCTGCGCACTCTGATGGCCTTTGCGTGCGTTGACGTGCTACTACTGGCTCCTCTTAGGCTCCCGGGGATCGTCTTTCAGGTCGATCTGCGGCAATGGTATGTCGTCGGCGTCGGTCTGTTTCGCCAGCTCGTGTGGCTTCTGGTTCTGGTAGCTCTCGCTGCGGCAAAAGCGGGGCTTCTGTGGATTATCGTGGGACGAACCATCTGCGCCTTGCTCGAAGTGACGCTCATTTTCGTGGTTATTCAAAAGAAGGGATTTCTTGCTGGCCCATGGCGCGTGCTTTCAAGTGAGGCAGTAAGGTACCTATCCTACGGGTTTCCCTTGGCGATGAGCACGCTTGCGGTGGGCATCTATCAGCGAATTGACCAGGTGATGTTGCATAGGATGGCTAGCGATCTGGTGCTGGGAAATTACGTCGCTTCAGTCCGGCTAACGGAACTCATCAATCTGTTTCCGATCGCTGTGATGGCATCCATGTTTCCGATTCTCGCGCAGGCGGTTGGCGAGGAGGATCGATTTCTAGAGTACCTGCGACTTAGCTTCCGATCTTTGATGGCGCTAGCATTCGGCGTATGCGTCTTCGTGACGCTGTTTTCCGGTGTCCTCGTGCGTTGGGTCTACGGAATGAAGTTTGCGGCCGCGGGTCCCTCGCTCGCAGTGCTGATCTGGTCGGAGGTACCGGTTTTTTTCGGAGTCGTTCTTAGCAATGGGCTTATAGCGAAGAATCTACAGACCTACATTCCGCTTTCGACCGCCGTTGGAGCCGCCACGAATGTGGTACTCAATCTATGGTTCATTCCGCATTGGGGTGCGGTGGGCTCGGCATGGGCGACTAACATCAGCTACGCTGTCGCCGCTATTTTTCTATTTCTCTTATTTCCCAGAACCCGAACCATGGCCTGGTTGGGTTTTCGCATTTTGGCGCCGCCGTGCTTCTTGGCACTGTTCATTACTGCCCTATTGAAAATGATTCCTCTGCCAGGGTTCTTCAGCTTCGTTACGGCGGTCACCTTATACGGATTGGGAGCGTGGTTGCTAGGTATCGTGCGAAGAAGCGATGCGGACCAGGCTCTGCGGTTGATGGGAAATCAGCTGGTGCTCTTCAAGAAGTATTCTCACTAAGGCACTCAGAGATGCGCAAATATGTCAAAGCTTCGAGAGGTGATTTAAACCATCAGTGAGGCCGCGTGGATAAGTTGGAACGCGAGAACTTGGCAAGTCGTAGGTTGAAGGAGCGCCTCCGCGACTTTTGGAACACCCAACAGCCCTATTGGAACATCACTTCTTCAGGACAGTGCGTGGAGTCGCCCGCCCGGGAACGGGCTGCTTCTTTCCTTCGGACTGGTGATTCGGTATTGGACGTTGCCTGCGGAACCGCTGCGAATGCCGTATGGCTGAAGAACCGATGCCGGTATTTTGGCGTCGATTTATCGATCACGGCGCTCCAGCAGCCAATTGATCCGTTCCTTAGACTTGCGTGCGCAGACGCGGATCGAATGCCGTTCGGTCAAGACTCCTTTGACGCGGTCATCGCGACCTATGTCCTGGAGCATTCCGTTGATCCGGTTGAGACACTTAGGGAGATGTCCCGCGTGGTTCGGAGAGGTGGAAGAATTGTCTTGTTGGGTCCTGCGTGGGATTTTCCATTTTGGTTTCCAAATTCACTACGAAGCAGAGGGCACGATCGTCTATGGCGACTAAGCTATTCGGTCGGGCGAACGTGGAGGCAACTGATAGGTTGGTGGTTTGGGCGCCTGCCCTTTGAAAAGGTCAATGAACCGGACGCGTTTCACTCCGAATTTATCTATGACGCAGATGCGGTTTACATTGTTTGGACCTATGAGGTTGTTCGGTTGATGAACCGCTGGGGTCATAAGTTAGTCCATTGGGAAGTCGACGACCAGTTGCTTGGCACCAATCCCATCGTGCGTTGGTTTAAGCTCTCTCTCCTCCGTCTTCCGATCTATCGCTACGCTGGATGTAGTATCTTGCTGGTTTTCGAGAAATGAGAATTCTTTTTCTCTGCCGGGAACGGGACCTACAGCGCGAGCCGCTCGGCTACGTAAGGGCTTTCCGCCGGGTCGGCATTGAGTGTGGGTTTGTTCGGAATGACTGCCGGCTGAATGAAAACATCGAACAGCTAATGGATCGCTCGCAGCCGAGAGCATCGTTAATAATTCAACCCGAATTGGATTTTCCGTTGTTTCCCTGGGGTCTCGATAGGGTAAACGTGCCGACAGCCTGCTTTCATTTTGATCCCTACGCCTATTTGCACCGCCGTGTTCGATGGGCGATGTTGTTCGACTATGCGGTTATCTTCCACCCGGGATTCGAAGGTGCGTTTCAGCGCGCCGGCCATCCCAACCCCGTGACAATCCCCCATGCCGTGGATGCTGAATTCTTCGCGTTTCCAGCAATCGACCGTTCGCTAGATATCGGATGGATCGGGCGAAGTGGGAGATCCCATTTTAGAAGGCGAAGGCGTGTTTTGGAAATGCTAGCGACCAAGTTTCGGATGAATGAGTGGGAGCGCATGCATTCATACGAAGAATTGGCACGCGTCTACTGTACGAGCAAACTAGTGGTGAACGTGGGCCGAGACGACTATCCCATTGATGTGTCGTTGCGGTTTGCCGAGGCGATGGCTGGCGGCGCTCTGTTTATTACAATGTTGCCATCTGAGATAAACGCTCTGGGCTTTCAGGCGGGAGTTCACTTCGTCGGCGTTCAAACCGAGGACGAGATTTGCGAAGTGGCCCGATACTATTTGGATCACGAAAATCAACGGCGTCAGATCGCCGAAGCGGGTCGCGAAAAAGTCTTACGAGAGCATACGTATGATTGTCGAGCGAAGGAGTTGCTGCGAATCGTTCAGCTTAACGAGGGAAAGCTTTTCTCCCCGGCACGCCACTGGCCAGAAGAACGCGTACGACTGGTGCATCTCGATTTTTATGCGGGGAATGGCCGACTGGACTATGCCCGGGACGAGTTTGCTCATATCGTCAGGCGTAACCTTCGGACTGCGGCATCAGGCGGTGCGATTTTGGCTCGAGGGTTAGCGAGCAAAACGCGTAGCCGTATCAATTTCCTGCTGCGCCAAAAATGGATAAGTGGGGTTCTGTGAATGGACTACCTAGCACGAAACTAACAGCGAAGGTCGAGTTCGACTTCGATCGGGCGCCTAAACATATTGACTGGATTCTGGCTAAGTAACTGTGAGCAGAGTCGTGTTCATTCTTACATCGGAGCCACCCGATGGCCTCGGCGGAGCAGAGCATTTCGTCCGTGAACTGCTTCGCGGCTTACGCGCACGAGGATATTCGCCCGAAGTGTTTCATCGAAGTAATTCCGAGCCGGCATGGTTGGCGAGACAAGATGGGCCCTTCGGCAAGAAAGTTGCGGGGACTCTTCGGGGATATTGGATCGGAAAGAACGTGCAGAGACACCTGAGCGCAGACGTCGTCGCCGTTATATCCACCAGTGATGTGGGGTTTTATCCTCTGCGGCGCGCAACACCATTCAAGAGAATCCACTTCTACCACGGCACGTATCGCGGCCAGAGCGAGGCGATCCGGCCGTTCATCAAGTATGGCGGATACCTTTATCTCAAGTGGTGGCAATCGATGGTTTTGGAACGCCTGAGCGGGCGAGGCAAACTCGTGCTTACTAATTCGGAGCAGGTTTGCGACGAAGTTAGCCACTACTTCAGCCAGGACTCAACGGCAATGTGGTGTCCCATTGATACGGATCGGTTCAAACCTCGAGATGCCTCCGAATGCCGCCTCGCCCTCGACCTGCCGCAAGAAGGAGCGATTGGTTTGTTTGTGGGGAGCATGCATCCCATGAAGGGCTTTTCGCTTGTGAAGTCGTTGATCGACAAATTGCCTGAAGTTCATTGGGTTCTCGCGTTGCGGGGTGACTTGCCTGCCGAAAGAATCCCCAGACAAAACGTGACGATTGTCCAGAATATGGCGCACGATCAAGTTCCGGTCCTCTACAATGCAGCTGATTTTTCCTTGTGTCCTTCGCTCTACGAGCCGTTTGGATACGTTGTGGCGGAGTCGTTGGCATGCGGAACACCCGCGATCAGTTCGCCGGGCGGAGCGAGCCACCTCCTGCTTCGCGAACCGCCACTCGATCGCCTACTGATTAATGACCGTGAATCCGTGGACGGATTTCTCGCGGCTGTAGGCGAGGTCCTGCGCGATCGAGCTTTCTACAGGAAAGCAGTGATCGAGAAGGTTCGCCCGCGGCTCCACGAGCTTCTGGCTACCGAGAATTGGTGGCACCGATTCGCCCAGGTGACGGGCCTATGAGAGAGAGACTTTGGCTTCTGTTGCGGCAATCCAGTGCCGTGCGGTGGCTCTACGGATTGCCGGGATTTGCGCGGCCCATGCAAATTGCGGCTGGCCTGCTGGTGCCTTTTTCCAGCCGAACGCGCGTTCGGGTGCAGGCGGGGCCGGCGAGGGGATTGCAACTGGAACTCGATCCTCGTTGGGAGCACCATGCATGGGACGGGAGTTATGAGCCAGAGGCTTTGGCGGAATTTCTGGCGCTCGTTAAGCGCGGATTGTCGGTTTTCGATATCGGAGGAGGCATTGGGTTCTACGCTTTGGTCGCTGCCCGCGCTGGTGCAAATGTAATCGCGTTCGAACCGGACCCCGGGAACGCCGAAAGCCTAATTGAGTACGCGGTGATTAACAATCTCAGCGAGCGAATTCGGATAGTCCACCAAGCTGTCTTCTCGCACACGGGTCGCGTCATCTTAGTCCGATCCGATGGCATTTCCTCGCATCACAATGCCAGCGTTCAGGCCGGCGGAGCCGATCAGGCGAGGGGCGCCGCGTTTGAGGTGCCATGCACTACGCTCGACGACTTCATTGGCCATGACGTCGGCCCGGCGCTCATCAAAATAGACGTCGAAGGCGCAGAATCGGACGTACTGCGGGGAGCGAACCAACTCTTTCGAATGCATCGGCCTCATGTTCTTTGTGAGGTGCACGACGATACCAACGCGGCTTTCGTACAGAGCTGGTTGAACGAGCAACGTTATAGCTTTCGCTGGATTGAAGTCGAGCCAGCGTTTCCGAGACACTTACTTGCATGGCCTCGAAGCGATTAGATACCGAAGTGACATGCCTCCCCAACTCGTTCGGGCACAGCTTTACAGCGTGCACGGTCGTGGATTCTGCGTAAGATATTAGTCGTGTCCGCTACCGCATCCGTTCCGAGCGAAAGTGCGCGGCCCCGGGAGTGGATTGCCTTGCTCGGGCGGAGAGACACGCCGGTCGACGGCGTAGAAGACTATTGCACGTTCTTGGGGCGGGCGCTCGCGGCCCGAGGAATCGAGTTGCGTCAGGTGCGGGTTCCATGGAATGAAAAAGGCTGCATCGGCGCGCTTCGGCAACTTAAGCGCGAATGCGCCGCATGGCATGGTACGTGGGTAATCATTCAATACACGGCGCTTGGTTGGTCCCGCCGCGGATTTCCATTTCTTGCGCTCGCGGTGATCGCGATTCTTCGTCGCAGCGGAGCGCAGCTGGCGGTTGTGATGCATGAGCCCTACCGCCAGAGCGGAAATTCATCAAGCTGGATTGACGGAATCCGAGGCGCTTGCCAAGACTGCGTGATTCATAATCTCTATCGGTCGGCGGACAAGGCAGTTTTCCCTGATCCGCTCGAGACAATCGACTGGCTGCCGAAAGATCTATCCAAGGCGGCTTTCGTACCCATCGGAGCGAATATTCCCGAGCCCGATTTGCAGTCCGATGGCGACACCACCAGGCGTAGCATGACCAAGAAAGTCGCAGTCTTCTGCGTGAGCGAATCGCCCTATCAGCAGCGTGAGGTCGGCGATGTTGCCCATGCCGCTCGTGCAGCGGCATCGAACGGTTCAAGCTTGCACTTGATCTTTGTCGGCAGAGGCACCGCGGAAGCACAACCGGAAATTGAGCGCGTCTTTAGGGATATTCCCGTGCAAGTTTCGAACTTGGGACTTCGAACTGCCGAAGAAGTGAGCCGGATCCTCGCTAGCTCTGACGCAATGATTTGCGTTCGTGGGAAACTGTTTCCCCGTCGGGGAAGCGCCCTAGCGGGAATCGCCTGCGGGTTGCCAATCATCGGCTACGCTGGAGCTGCGGAACGAACTCCCCTGGAGGAAGCCGGCGTTTGTTTGGTCCCGTCGGAAGATCGTGACGCCCTTGGCGCGGCGCTGTCCCGCGTGCTGCGTGACCCCGAACTCCAACGGGAGTTGCGTCGCAGGAGTCTACGCGCCCAGGCCGCTTACTTTTCCTGGGATACGATTGCAGCGGCATTCATCAGGGAGCTCGGCGTCGGACAGGCCGAATCGTGAAGCTACTGATATACGCGAACGATTGGGCGCCCACCGTTGGCGGAGTTCAGACTCTAGTGACGCTACTGGCTGGGGGCCTAGCTGGGTGGGGCCGAACGCATGGTGGTGAGCAGGTCGAAGTCACGCTGGCGACGCAAACACCTGCCGGGACAATGGACGATTCTTCACTTCCCTACCGTGTGGTTCGGCGTCCGGGCGCGGGAGAGCTGTTCCGTCTAATTCGCCTCAGCGATGCGGTGCATATCGCAGGGCCCTGCTTGCTGCCGAGCGCGATTGCGTTGCTACTGCGCAAGCCCGCGGTGATCGAGCACCACGGATACCAGGCCGTCTGTCCTAACGGACTTCTCTTCAAGGAGCCGTCGCGTAGGGTGTGTTCGGGGCATTTCGCGGAGCGGCGGTATAGCGAATGTTTGCGGTGCTGTTCGAGTACCATGGGCCGTACGTCCGGTTTACGGGCTGTACTTCTCACGTTTCCGCGCCGATGGTTGAGCCGCAGGCTCGCTGTCAACATCATGGTTACGGATCACGTCGGGGCGCGATTGAACTTGCCTCGATCGCGAACCATCTATCACGGGATTGAAGACGTTCCACAGGCGGGCCCGGCCGAGTCACCGTCCGCTTCGACGCCGCTCGAAATCGCATATGTCGGGCGGCTTGTCGCTGAGAAGGGTCTGCCGCTCCTGTTGGAAGCGGCCAAGAAACTCAAAGAACGGGGCGTAGCATTCCGATTGTCGATGATCGGCAACGGACCCCAACTGCAGGAGTTACGACAATTAGCCCGCGACCTCGTACTGGGCGATCTCGTCACGTTCACTGGTGATTTGAGAGGAGCCGAACTCGAAACGATGGTGAACAAGATTGCCGTGGTTGTAATGCCTTCCGTTTGGGAAGAAACTGCTGGCCTATCCGCGATCGAGCAAATGATGAGGGGACGTGCCGTAATTGTTGCAGACATTGGCGGCTTGGGTGAAGTGGTGGACGGCGCAGGAATGAAGTTCGAACCGGGCGACGTACGTGCGCTGGTTTCCTGCATCCAACGACTGGCAGGCGATCCCGCGTTCGCAAGATCGCTCGGCTCGGCGGCTCGGGAACGGGCCATGCGGTTTTTTCGGCACGATAGTATGATTCGAGCGCACTTAGCACTTTACTGGGAGGTATCGATTCGTTGAATGTGGTTCGCCAGAACGACAGTCCTTCCGAGACGATCCGATGATCGTGCAGAGGATTGTCTCGGCAGTCGCTGATTTCGTGCCGCTAAGCATGAAAATCGCGTTGCGCGGAAAGAGTGGTTCACCAAATCGACTCGCCACCGCAGTTCACTCGTTTTTGAACCGCATGCCCGTCGAGCGCTATCCGATCCTTACATGTGGAGGCCCATTGAAGGGCTTTCGGATGAGAGTGGACTGGCAGCTTCACCGAAGCTTTGCGTATGGCACTTGGGAGCCGGAAGTCGTGAAGGCCGTTCAGGCGCACGTTGCGGAAGGTATGGCGGTTCTTGATATCGGCGCGCAGACTGGATTCTATGCGCTGTTGCTTGCGAAACTCGTCGGACCCACCGGCCAGGTAGTCGCTTTTGAGCCGCTTCCCGCGAACCTTCGCGTCTTGAAGGAAAATGTCCGCATCAATGGCGTTCAAAACGTCCGTTTGCGGAATCAAGCAGTCGCGCGATTATCGGCGGAAATGTATTTTGAGTTTCCTAACTTCGAACGTTCGCTGGTCGGTGGACCTTTGCTGGAAGGTGAGAGCGAGAGGGTTTTCCCCGTGCAGGGTATTTCCCTGGATGACTATTTCCAGGAGGGCGGGAGGCCGGTGCAATTCGTAAAAATGGACATAGAAGGCGCCGAAGTTGATGTTCTGAAGGGGGCGCGAAGGTTTTTGGACGGCTGGCATCCATGCATGATTGTTGAGCTCCACGATATGCCGAAATACCCTAAAGGGCACCCGGCCATTGCCCTTCTTGAGGATGCCGCCTACCAGATTCAGTGGTTAGGTGAGATTGGCATAACGGCTCACGTGCTCGCAAAGTGACCCTTGGATATTCGACAAGACGGAAATCATATGGTCCAAAAGAGCCCTATGCAGGCAGCCGCAACAAAAGGATGCGAGAGAACAGTTCGGGCGCTGCCGGGCACCCATAAACTCGTTGTTGCGACAGCTTTGCGCCATGCGGGACCCGGGAGAAGGGCGCTCGACCTCGGCGCTGGCAGCGGAGCGCTGGCCGAACGGTTACAGGACGCCGGATTTCGCGTCATTGCCGCGGACATCGATAAGTACTTCGAACTGGGTTCCGAGTTTCATCAGATCGACCTGAACGATCCGACGTTTGATCGTCGCTTTGACCCCGGGTTCGATGTAATAACGTCCGTTGAGGTAATCGAACATTTGGAGAATCCAACTGCCTTCTTGCGGTCCATTGAGCGTCTGCTGAAGCCGAACGGAGTCGCAATTCTTACGACGCCCAACGTTGAGAACGTCGCCGCCCGCATCAAGTAATTTTCTACGGGAGAAATTCGCGCGATGGATCGGACTGCACCGGACCACATTACGCCGATCCATTTCGATCTGTTCGTACGGCAGGTCATCCCGCGTACGGGGCTTACTCTGGTGGAACATTTCGCGCATCCAAAGGGTGACTTCCCGCTGACTGGCCGAAGATACTTTGTCCCGTTGTTTTGGTTGGTCCTACCTTTTGTGAAAGGTCCGGCGCGGACGGGAGACTCGAACGTCTTTGTGCTAAAGAAGGCGTCGACCGCGAGCGCTCGGTGTTGAGAGTCATTGCTATTTGCGCGCGAAAGCTTCAATTCGTTTGGCGTGATGCACGCGAAGAAGTCCAGCTTTCAAGGATGACTAACATTTGCTGAATACACGTATTCCCGCAATGAGGAACCAGGCTCTCATCGGTGTCTGCCTGTCTGTCGTCGGTGTTTGGACGGCGTGGGAAGTTGGCGGGAAGATCGTTGCCGGCGATGAGCGGTCGCTCGTTTTCGCCACACTTATCCTTGGCGGGTGCTTGGTGGCCGCTGTGATCTTGCGGAACTGGCGGACAGGATTCTACATATTTTTCGTCTGGATGATGTTCGAAGACCTGGTCCGGAAATTCATGGGCAACTCGTTGGCGCTGTTCTTCGGCAAGGACGTCTTGCTGGCGCTGGTGTACATCGCACTTTTTGTCGAAATTCGCCACCGAAGAGAAAAAGCTTTTCGCCCTCCCTTCTTGCTTTTTTTTTCGCTGTTTTTCTGGCTGGGAGTGCTGCAGATTTTCAATCCGAATTCACCACACATCTTTTATGGCCTGCTTGGATTTAAGGTAGATTTCTACTACGTGCCCTTGATGTTCGTGGGATATGCCTTCATTCGCAACGATGGCGACTTGCGAAAATTCCTGGTGGCCAACGCTGCTCTGGCTGCTGTGATTGCGGCTTTGGGCATTGCGCAGGCGATTTTAGGCAACAGTTTTCTAAACCCGGCACATTTGGCGCCCGAGCTAGAGGATTTGGGGAACCTCTCCAAGACCACCCCCCTGTCAAACCAGGAATTCTCGCTCCCGGACTCGGTATTTGTGAGTTCTGGCCGGTTCTCGATCTACCTAGTGGTTGCATTCATTATAGTGCTCGGCACGGTCGGTTACCTCCTACTGTCCTCCAAACGTGGGCGGAAGATCGCTTTAATCACTACCGGGCTTCTGAGTGCGGCCACTCTGCTGAGTGGTTCTCGCGGAGCGTTTCTGTTCGTGTTGGCCACCGCGCTCGTTTTGCCCGCCGCGTTCTTATGGGGCGCGCCCTGGCGCTGGCGTCAGGCTCATAGAATGGTCAGAGCAATTAGGCGGTCGTTCATCGTCGGAGCGCTCGCGCTCGCCGCGATTCTCCTATTGTTCCCACAGCAAGCAGGCTCACGTATCGCATATTATGCCGAAACCCTTAACCCGAACAGTTCGGCATACGAAGCTGGCAACCGCACTTGGGACTATCCGATCGAGGGTCTCATGCTCGCATTTACGCGTCCCCATTGGCTACTCGGAAATGGAATCGGCACTGCTTCGCTAGGAATTCAGTATGTTTCCAAGTTAATCGGTCAGCGACCGCCAGCGCTTTGGGTTGAAGAGGGTTTTGGCGTGCTTATCATCGAGATGGGGATCATCGCGCCATTCTTGTGGATCCTCTGGACCGGCGCCGTTCTGTACTACTCCTGGAAGATCGTCCGACGCCTCCGCGGGACACGGCTTTTTCCCCTTGCGGTCGCGGTTTTTTGGTACGCCTTCTTGTTTCTATGGCCGATGACGTTCGGCGGCCTGTCTGCGTATCAAAACTACATCTGTAATGCTTATTTTTGGCTACTCATCGGAATTCTGTTCCGCTTGCCCGACTTGTTGGTCAACGCACCGGCCCCTGCCGTGGTGCTCGGAACCAAGCCGCGCCCAGGTGGACTCCAATTTTGAATACGATGAATTGGTGCCTGAGCGATTCCTGGCCTCGGGGAGGATCGAGCCGGCTGTCCTGCCGTTGCGAAACACTTCAGTGTGCGGCGCTGGTATATTCAATTGAGGCGTGATGCATGAATGCGTTGAAGCAAAGGTCCCGCGTCGCCGTCATCTCGCCTTTTCTCGACAAGCGCCATGGCAGCGAGCGAATTATGATCGAATGGCTGTCGCACCTACCCGCCGAATTCGACATGCACGTTTATAGTCAGCGCGTAGAAGATTTTGATCCCGCGAAATTCACACTTCATCGCATCCCTCAATTGCCGGGCCCCCACCTCTTCAACTTTTTGTGGTGGCTCGCTGCCAACCGCCTGTGGATGGGTTGGGACCGCCGCATTCGCGGCCTGCGGCACGACCTCATCTTCAGTTCTGGCGCTAACCGTTTTGGCGCCGACGTAATCTGCGTCCACATTGTTTTTCGCGAGTATGTCCGTCAAGTGGAAGCGGGAATGCGGCTATCCCAAAACTCAGTCTGGCACTGGCCGCGACTCCTCCATCGAAAGCTCTATTATGCAATCGCGAACCGGATGGAATGGGGCAGCTACACGAATCCCGAGGCGAAGCTCGTCGTCTACTCGCGAAAAACCTCCGAGGAACTCGGACAATTCTTTGGGAGGCGCGACGAAATTCCTATTCTGTATCTTGGCCTGGATCATTCGGTGTTCAATCCTGGCAGGCGTACGGCGCTCCGCCGAGTTGCTCGCGGAGAGCTGGAGCTGACTCAGGATCAATTCGCCCTACTTCTAGTGGGCAACGACTGGCGCAACAAAGGCGTGCCCGTCCTGCTGGAAGCGCTCGCACTGCTGCACGAATTGCCGATTCTCTTGTTTGTGGTCAGCCGCGAAGATTCGTCTGCCTGTTTGAGACTCGTCAAGGAAACACGGTTGGAAGATCGCGTCCGATTCTTGCCCCCCCGCAATGACATAGAGTTTTATTACGCCGCAGCAGATGCCTATGCCGGTCCCTCGCTTCAGGATTCCTATTCGATGCCGCCGGCGGAAGCAATGGCTTGTGGCTTGCCCGTAATCGTTTCCGCTGCAGCGGGCGTATCTGAGATCGTAAAGGATGGCGCGGATGGCTTGATTCTCGACAACCCCAGGGACGCGACTGCGCTAGCGGCGATGATTCGGCGGCTGTACAAAGACGAGGCTTTCCGAACGCGACTCGGGGAGCGAGCTGTGGAGACAACTCGCCAATATACGTGGGAGCGGAACGGCCAGGAGTTGGGCGCGATTTTCGAAGAGGTCTTGCTGAGAAAGACGAGACCCGCGACGCAGGAGCTCGGGCAAGAACTATGAAGTCATCCCGCGCCTCTCGAAAGGCATGAGCGCTTACACCCCAAAGGAATACTGGGCAAGCGTAGCGGATAATTTCCGTTCCGCCGACGGGCTCGCCCCAGTTTTGCATCCAGGCGCGCCTGTATGGTTCAACGAGTTGATTGACCAGTTGCAGATTCGAGCTGTCGAGTGCGCTCTTGCGCTCGCGGAGGTCCCTCGGGGCTCCCATATTCTAGACGTGGGATGCGGGACGGGTCGCTGGCTCCGGCGTTATCAACACCTCGGATTTCAGCCCATGGGCGTGGACGCGACGTCTGGAATGTTGGACCGTGCGATCGAAAACGGCACGACCGCGCCACTCACCGCGGCGGAGGCGACACGTTTGCCGTTCGCCGACTCCAAATTCGATTGCGTCTCCGACATCACCGTAGCCCAGCACATTCCTCGGTCGCTTCAGCCGCAGGCCGTGTGCGAAATGGTGCGTGTTCTTAAGCCCGACGGTATCCTGATTCTCATGGAGCTCATCCGTGGAGAGGCTGGGCACATTTTCCCCCGGACTCCAAAGGATTGGATACAGCAAGTGACGTCTTGCGGCGCAAAATCAATCGGCTGGTTCGGCCAGGAATATTTCCTCGCCGATCGATTCTTCGTGCGCGCCGTGCGAATGCTTATGGAGAGAAATGGAAGCCAAGCGTCCACCGAAGCCACTCCATTGCAGGCATCGTCGCGACATTCTTCGGTCGCGCGCCGCATCTACTGGGGGCTGCGGCACGTGACGGCTCCGCTATCCGCATGGACGGAGCCGTTGGCCGCACGGATGTGTCCCAGGCGCTTTGCAACCCACGGCGTCTTCATTTTCCGAAAATGACCACTCACAAATCCGCGCCGGGATGCAATCGGATCATCGGCCTCTTCCCGGAGCTATTGGGGGTCGGTGGCATCCAGGAAGCCGGTCGTATGACCGCGGCGGCTTTGAAAGAAATCGCTCTTCGTGACGGATCGTCTGCGGAGTGTCTTAGTCTCAACGATCCTCCCGGCTCACACGCATTCGAATTCGAAGGCCGCACGATTTCGCTTCGGGGTTCTGGGCGCGCAAAAATGTCGTTCGTGCTGTCAGCGATTCGTCGCGCGCGATTGACTGCAAAGGGTGGCGCCCTAGTCATCCTCGCGGCCCACCCGAATCTTGCAGTCCCTGGCACTTGGATGCAGCAGATTCTTCGGGGAACAAAAAGCATCGTGATGACACACGGTATCGAAGTGTGGAAGCCGCTGCAGCCGATTCGGCGTCGTGCACTCTTGCGCGCGAATCTCGTGCTCGGTCCGAGCCGCGACACAGTGCAAAGGCTCATCCACGTGCAAGGTGTGGCGCCAGAAAAGACTCGCAGGCTCCCCTGGCCTTTGAGCCCTGCCTTTCTCAGCGCGGCCGATGCCGCCAGCGGCCTCTCGACGCCTCGTGGATTTCCGCAGGAAGGCCTCGTCATCCTAACGGTGGGCCGCTGGGCTTCCTCGGAACGGTACAAGGGCGCAGACAAATTGATCGGCACCCTGCCACAACTCCGCGCCACGTTCCCGA
>Ga0210404_10000245_pt1 | contig 32379 bp, 24 predicted proteins | sample IncBWH28MmetaG_FD_155455 | JGI IMG/M metagenome (GOLD analysis project Ga0210404, IMG submission 155455) | Forest soil microbial communities from Barre Woods Harvard Forest LTER site, Petersham, Massachusetts, United States - Inc-BW-H-28-M | ecosystem: Environmental > Terrestrial > Soil >... | reverse complement strand
GATCAATAGCACGGCAATTCCGGAGAATCTTCTGGAGAGCGAACTGTTTGGCTATGAGAAGGGCGCCTTCACGGGTGCCAACGCGAGCAAGCCGGGCAAGTTCGAGTTGGCGGACAAAGGAACGCTGTTCCTGGATGAGATCGGCGATGTGCCGCCAGCGATCCAGGTGAAGCTGCTGCGCGTGCTCCAGGAGCGCGAGTTTGAGCGACTGGGCGGTACGAGAACCGTGAAGGTGGATGTACGGCTGATCGCAGCGACCAACCGGGATCTACGCGAAGCGCTGGAGCAGGGGACGTTTCGCGAGGATCTTTATTATCGTCTGAATGTTGTCCCCATCGACATTGCGCCGCTGCGCCAGCGTAAGGAGGACATCCGGGACCTGGTCAATCTTTTTATTTCGCGTTTTGCTGGAGACTCCGGCAAGCCGGTGGAGAGTATCACCCCGGAGGCGATGCAGATTCTGGTGAACTATCACTGGCCGGGGAATGTGCGTGAACTGCAGAACATCATCGAGCGCGCTTGCGCGCTGGCGAAGGGCACGGTGCTGAAAGCGGGGGATATTCATCTGGATCTGCGTCCGGCGAAGGTTGCCAACGGTGCGAGTGGATTTCTTCCTGAGGGCATGACTTTGGAACACTGGGAGGACGAAATGATTCAGGAGGCGTTGCGGCGGGCGAATGGAAACAAGAGTCAGGCGGCGCGGTTGCTCGGCCTATCGCGGAATGCGCTGCGTTATCGGCTGTCGAAAATTGGGATTACGGACGAAGGGGAAAAAGAAGCCTAGATCCGAGTGGCTGAAAACAACCACCTTGGCCGAGAGCGACCACCGGCTTCGGATTCCGCCCTCGAGTTCTGCTGACCCGCTCTCACCTTCCGCATTGAAAACAAATGAGTTGTCGAACTTCCTGCCCTCTTCTTTTTTGGCAGGGCAGTTGCTTTGTACCATAACGCATCAACCCTTCATGCTGCGGGTTTAAGTAGGTGTGGGGCGGGTTTTGGGACGAGGAAGATTATGAAAAACAGATTCATAGCAAGTTTGGCTGTCTTAGCTTTGGCGCTGGCTGGCGCTCTCTCGATCAGCCTCCAGGCGCAAACTACGGAGGAGGGTCCAGGTCCCTCGGAGCAACCCAGCGCGCCGATGGAGATGGGACAGCCGCAGTCAGCGCAACCGCCTCAATACGGGCAGCAGCCCCAGGCGGGCGAGGAAGCTCAGCCGGGTGGGCCGTCGGGCGAGGGTCCGGCAAAGACCGACCAGGGTGTGGGTCGTATCAGCATGATTCATGGCGAGGTGTCGACGCAGCGCGGGGATTCAGGTGACTGGTCGGCGGCGGTGTTGAATCAGCCGATGGTAAACGGCGATAAGGTCTCTACTGGAGCGGGTGGGCGCGCCGAGGTGCAGCTCGACTTTGCCAACATTCTGCGGCTGGGATCGAATGCCCAAGCCAACATCGCGAACTTTACGCAGAAGTACATTCAGATTCAACTCAGTCAGGGCTTGGCGAATTACTCCGTGTTCAATGAGAGCGAGGCGGAGCCCGAGATTGATACGCCGAATGTAGCGGTGCATCCCGCACACAAGGATGTGGTTCTGCGTGTTGAAGTGCGGCCCGATGGGGACTCGATCGTGATCGTGCGCCGGGGTGAGGCACAGATCTCAACGCCACAGGGCATTGCCGAAGTTAAGCAGGGTGAGATGGCGACGGTGCGGGGCTCCGGCGCGGATGCGCGGTACAAAGTCAGCGCCGCTCCCGAGCGGGATGATTGGGACCGCTGGAATAGCGACCGCGACCGCATGATCCACAATTCGGACGCCTGGCATCACACAAACAAATACTACGTTGGATCGGAAGATCTGGATGCCAACGGACGTTGGGAAGACGCGCCCGATTACGGACAGGTCTGGGTGCCGAATGAGCCGGATGGCTGGGTGCCTTATCGCGATGGCAACTGGGTGTATGAGCCCTACTACGGTTGGACGTGGGTTGGCTACGAGCCGTGGGGCTGGGCGCCATATCACTATGGGCGCTGGATGTGGTACGGCAATTCGTGGGCCTGGTGGCCGGGGCCGGTGTGGGGCGGAGGATTCTATCGTCCGTTCTGGGCGCCGGCATACGTGTCGTTCTTCGGATTCGGAGGCGGTTGGGGTTTCGGTGTTGGATGGGGTGGATGGGGCGGTTTTGGATGGTTGCCGATTGGGCCTTGCGATCGCTTCTTCCCGTGGTGGGGCGGTTATCGCGGCCGTTTCGGCGTAGTGAACGTTACGAATATTCACATCACGAATATCAACCGCCTTGGCGGGATTGCGCCGTTGCATGGCGGCACACGGTTTTCGAACCTGCGCCGCATCAACGATGCTCACTTCGGGCGTGCAGTGTCGACCGTCGGTGCGGGGAAATTCGGAGCAGGCCGGACGACGGCGGTGGCAGCCACTCACGCGCAGTTGAGCGGGGCTCACATGATGACCGGCAATCTGCCGGTCGTACCTACGCGCGCCAGTTTGTCGGCCAGCGGACGGGCTGCGGCTCCCTCGACGATTCACAACAGCGCGTCGCAGCATTTCTTCGGCACGCAAAGCACATCGCGTCCGCAGTCATTCCAGCAGCAGACGGCGCATCTACAGCAGTCCATGCAGCAGAACCACTTCGCACCTGTGACGGCTGGGGGGCGTACGACGGCTGCGGGTTCTGGGGAATCTCGAGGCTCAGCGGCAGGAGTAGGGAGGCCAAGTGCTGGTACGCCTGCGTCTGCCAGGGAAATGAATGGCGGTGCGACGAGGAGCGCAGGGAATCAGGCTACCGCGAATGAGAACGCAAATCGTGGCGGCCCGCATCCGTTCACACCACCGAGCAATAGCAATATGCACTCTGAGAGTGCCCCGTCCCAGCGGCCGCCGGCGACTTCTGTAAACCGCGCGGAGTCGGCGCCGCCCGCCCGTGGCGAGCCGAACCGCAGCGAATGGAAGACGTTTACGCCGCCCTCGCACATTACCGAGCCGGGGGGGCCGAGTGGGAGCAGCGCTCAGACCCCGAACCGGGGCGAGAGTGGTAGCTACTGGAATCGTACCGCGCCGAGTTCAAGCTACTCGCGCGGATCCGGTTCGAGCACCTACGAGCGTGGCGGCAATTCGCGCCCGCAACTCAATATGAGGCAGCCTATCGTGCAGCCGCGGTCTTCCGGTGGCTACGGCGGCTATCACGGCCCACCGAGCTCCGGCGGCGGCCACAGCGGCTCTAGCGGCGGAGGTGCTTCCCACAGCGCCCCGAGTTCCGGCGGTGGCAGTCATTCTTCTGCGGGAGGCGGCAGCCATCCCAGCAGCGGCGGCCATTCGAGCGGAGGCCACCACTAGAGCCAGCCACCTCTCCATTGAAAGCTGGTTTGCGAGAGATCCCCGAGGCAGGGTGATGTAGACGAAGTGAAGGTCAGAGGCGAGAAGTGCTAGGTGGCACGCCCTTTTTGTTTCTTGACGAGCGGGAGCGACTTAGGGTCGCGCATAGGCAGGGCTGTCGGGGTCGGGGCGATCATAATCGCGGCCGTACTTGTTTTTGTGAGCGAGTTCGAGATCGGATTCCGCCAGGCTGAAAGTTCCGAGAAAAGAATCGCCGGGAGTTACGGTGATTTCCCGTTCCGTGGCCTGCAGCGCATCCGGCGAAACCGAGGGATGGAAAACGTGCATCTGGTAGCGACCGGGAACCACGTCACCGATGCTGATCTCGCCGTGCCCGTTGGAGACCGCATAGTACGGGGTATTCAGCGCAATCACGACGGCGCTCATCTGGGCGTGAATGTTGCAGAAGATGAAAGAAATGCCGGGCTTGTCGAATTTGACAAACTGGGTCGTGCCGCTCTCGTAGAGTCCGAGATCGAAGCGCTTGCCGTCGAACAACGAGAAGACATTGTGAAAAAAAGGATCGCGGTTGGGGAACTCGACCTTCCCTCCCGCCGGGATTACCAGCAGCGATGGGTGGAAACTTTTGTCCTTCTGCACCAACTGGGGGATTTGCGAGGTCTGCTGCGGAGCCGGCAAAGGCGCGGCGGTGGTGCCTAGAGGCGTGAGCCAGACTACGACTTTCGAAGCGTCATTTACGTGGCGGCCGTTTCTTGTGAGCTGCACTTTGCCCTTGAGTTCCACATTTTGAGCTGCGGCGATGCCAACGACGCACGGCAGCAGCACCACACACCAGAAAGCCCGACCATAAGATAAACCACGCATGTTCAGAAAAGTATCCCCATGGCAAGATTGACCTGATTGGTCACCCTCGCACTGTCATAGACGGGAAAGGTGTGCAAACGTCTGAATTCGGCTGAAAGCAATAAGTCGGAGCGCGGCCGGTACACCAGGTTGAAGAGCGAGCCGCGATTGCGCCCAAGAATGGGGGTGCCGAAGTTATCTGCGTCGGTGGAGAAGCCTCGGATATGGCTGGCAAACGCGTCATCCTCGGCCAGCACGCCGTTGATTTCCAGCTTGCGAGTGAGTTGAAATTTCAGTTGAGTCCATCCTCCGGCAGAATCAATGCCGTGAATGGGTGTCGTCACGTCCACCGGGTTGCCTCCCCACAAGATAGTCTGGCCGATAGCGGCGCCGAGGCCGCCCACACCCCGGCCCCGATAGAATTCTCCGGAGAGATTCAAGCGCCGAGTTATCGGAACCTGCCAATCGGTCATGCCGGCCCAGGCATCCACGTAGTGGCCGAAACCCCAGTTCTGGCGGCCGTAGTAGCCCGCTACGGCAAAGGTCAAAGGATGGTCATACACCGGACGCGACCAGGCGGTACGCATGGCATAGGCCGGCTGGCCGGTGCTCTCGCCAGATGTGGCCATGCGGTTGGACGAATTGGCAGTCTCCCAATCCAGGTTATCCAGAATTCCGCCCTGCAACGTCAGGGTCTGTCGGTCGGTAAGGTCGAAGCGGTGCTCCACGCGAAGCTGCGGCGTCCAGCCCCACAGGTTGCCCGCATTATCGAAGGCCGGCAATGCCAGCGAGGCAAACGAAGTGGGAGAAAGCGGCGAAATGAATAGGGAATCCTGGCCGGCAATCACCGAGGTATTTTTCCAATCGAGCCGCACGCTGGCGGTCTGCATGCGTGCGACACCAAAGTTGACCCCGTTGTTGGTTGCGGGGAATCCTCCAAAAAAGTCGAACTGGAGGTTGGCTGAACTCTTCGCCCCGGCAACGTTCGGGCCGAAAATCTCCAGGCCAATTTCGCTTTGGCGCAGCGTGGCGCCGAAACTTGTTTGCGACGTTCCTGGCATAGCCGGTTGTGCATACTCCGGAAAGTCCAGGTTGTCAGAGGCTCCCACGTTGTGAAACGCATTCATCAGCACAATGCCGGAGAGGCGGGTGCGGTATTTGGAGGCAGTCTCGACCTTGGTCTGGTATTGCTCGTTGATCCTCGAGCCCAGCAGCTGAGTGGATTCCTCCAGCCTTTGTACCCGGCTTCCCAGGTCGGCAGCCGCTGGCGACACCGGGGTAGCGGCGGTGGCTGGATGCTCGCTGGACAGCGTGGATTCGGTGGCGGCCGACGATGGGCTGACATTGGTCGAAGCTGTGAGCGGCGCGAGAAGCTTGCGTGTGTCTTGCAGTTCCTGGCGCAATTCCCGCATTTCGGCACGCGACTGGGCGTTCTCGGTTCGCATCTGCTCGATCACAGCGCGTAATTCCCGCACTTGCGAATCGAGGTCGCGCACCGAGGCATCGCTTGGCTGAGATGCCGCCGCAGGCGCGCCTTCCTGCGCCAAGCTGTAGGTGCTGAAAAGGACAAAAGCGGCTGCCGTTATGGCAGTTGGACGAAGCGCAAGGATTCCAGGTTTCTTCACACATCCTCCTGCGCGACATGCGGATCGTCGTGAAATCGAGAAAAATGGGAACGGGACTACGAGTCCGAATGTCGAATTGAGTTTTCAGTCGCTCTATCGCTGCTTACAGGCAAAAAGGGACGGGCCATTAGCTCGTCGTCGTCGACCTCCGGGGTGCCTTGTGGAGCGCGCCCTGGGATCGTGATCCGAAAAACTGTTCGAGCGTCCGAGGTACGTTCCAGCACAACTTTGCCGCCGTGATCCTGCACAATCTTCTGTACGACCGTAAGTCCAAGCCCGGTGCCGTTTTCTTTGCCGAAGCTCACAAAGGGATGAAACAGCTTCTCCTGAATTGCTTCTGCGATGCCCGGACCGTTGTCCGAGACCGCAATCGTGACGGAGGAGCCCGTCCTGTCGACCGTGACTTGAACTCTGCCCTCGCTGGTGGGCGCTGCTTCACAAGCATTCAGCAAGAGATTGTAGAGGGCGCGCTCCAGCTTGCGCGGATCGAACCAAGCCATACTCTGGCCATTGCTGCGGACCTCGATCAGAGTGCCCTGATGACGCGGGTGCAGGCGCACGGCCTGCATGGCCCGCTGCACAGTTTCCACAACGCTGGCGTAGGTTGGGCTCAGCGATTCTCTCGTCCTGGCAAACTCGAGGAGGGAGTCAATGAGGTCGGTCATCTGGTTAACGCCGGTCCGGACCTCCTGATACAGCTCTTCGCGCTGGGCAGAAGTCAGGCGGCCGTCACAAAGAAACTCAGAGTTAGCGACCACGGCGGCCAGAGCGTGGCGAAGATCGTGAGAAATCGAACTGGCCATGCGTCCGATCGTTGCCAACTGCTCAGACTCCAACAGCGCCTGTTGCGTCTTGAGCAGACTCGCGCGCATGCGGTCGAAGGCGGAGGTGAGTTCCGCGACCTCGTCGCTGCCCCGGGGATCAAGGGGATGGTAAAAGTCTCCGTGCTCCAAAGCGCGCACGCCTTCCACCAGGGTGGCCAGCGGGCGAGTGAAAGTGTAGGAGATCAGGAAGACCAGCCCGCTTCCGATCAGCACAGCCGTGAGACCGAGCAGCAACAACAGGCGGTTCAGGTTATTGAGGAACTCCGCGGCCTGATCGTAGGATCCTAGCACGGTCAAGCGGACGGGCGTTTGTCGCTGGCCTGACAGGTCAAGCGAAGTAGCTACAAAATTCTCCTTGCCAACTTCAACATCTCGGGGTGCGCTTTGCGAGGATCCAGCGGCCAACGCGCGGACGCCCGCGCTTTGGGCTTGATCGGGGCTCAAGGTGGTGGCCACGATTTCATCGCCGTAAGAGAAAGCGACCTGGCTGGCGGAAACTTTGCTCACCTCGCGGGCCAGGCGGTCATCGATTTCATACCCGATGATCAGGAAGCCGAGCAGCGGACCCTCTGTCTTGGAGCCGAAGTAAACCGGCTGCACGAATGTCTGGTAGAGATGGTGCGCGCCAAACCACCAGTGACTGGAGTCCTCCTCATTCAGGGATTGCTCGAAGTAGTTCTGCGCGGCCTCGCGGGTGAAGCCTGCTGATTTTGTATGCAGAGCTACAACCTTGCCATTGCGGTTGACCAGCACCAGAAGATCGCTCGTGGTCAATTGCCACACGTCTTTGGAGGCGTCTTGGATGGTGGCCGGATCGTGCGCGGTCATGATGGCTCGCGTGAGCGGAAGGTAGGCCACCAATTCCGCTGAGCCTTTTAGCATGACTTCTCTATCGTGCTGAAAATTCTGGAACGTGGTGACAGAGTTCCGCAGATCCTGCGCAATCCCTTCCCGAACGTGGCTTCTCACACTGTGCCGCACCACCAGAAGGCTCAACGCCGTGAGGCCTGCGGTGATCAGCACCATGGAGAGGAGAAAACGAGTACGCAGCCTCGTGCGGGGCACCAGCGCGCTTCCGGACTGTCCTGGAAAAGTTTGCGGGACGAGTTCTGATGAGGGGTCCAAGGGATCTCAGCGAACGAATTTGTAACCCATTCCGTGTACCGTGCGGAAGTGTACCGGACTGGCGGGATCACGTTCCAATTTTTGGCGAAGCTTCAGGATATGGTTATCGACCGTGCGGGTGGAGGGATAGTTCTGGTATCCCCAGACCTCGTTCAGCAATTCGTCCCGGCTGATCACCCGGTCCGCATTTTGCACCAAGAACTGCAGAGTCTTGAATTCCTGCGCGGTCAAAACCACAACTTTGCTGTCGCGCTGGACTTCCATTTTCTTGAAGTCTATCGAGATGCCGTCGAAACTTACCAGATTAACAGTCGCCGTTCTCGACGTATGCCGCAGAGCCGCACGCACGCGCGCCAATAGTTCCCTGGGGCTGAAGGGCTTGGTTACGTAGTCGTCCGCACCCAGTTCGAGCAATAGCACCTTATCGGATACGTCACTGGTTGCGCTGAGAACCACGATTGGCAAGGTCGGCGCCTGCGCCTTAACCTCCTTGCACAGATCGCTGCCGGAGAGCTTAGGCAGGCGAAGGTCAAGAATGATGACGGCTGGCGGGGCTGCCTGAAAGCTCTCCAGCGCCGACTTCCCATTCGCTTGAACCTCAACCGCGTAGCCTTCGGACTCGAACAAGCGCTTTAATGCTTTTTGCACGGCGGGATCATCCTCGACCACGAGAATTCTTCCCATCGGCCGGGCGGTGTTCATTGGATCCGCCAATCTGGCTGTGCTGATTGGTATCGCGGTTTGACCCATAAAGCCATCCTCAATAGATTCGGGCCCGTCTGGCAGGGTTTGCGGACGCCCCAACGTGGCCCACAACAACTGCATGAAGCTTACAACGTTTCAGCCCATTTTCAGCGCGGGAGCAGAGGTTTGACAAATTTTTTACATTTGCACGCCCTGGGGAATAGGACCGCGGCGAAAGGCGTGCAATAAGATCGGGCTCCGACCGCGAAGTCGAATGGGCCGCAAACCGCTTCCGCCAGGGCTGCCGTAGAATGAAAATAGCTTGGCTGTTCTAGCTAAATTCGATCATTTGCGTGTCGTCCTGGTGGACGCGCGCAATCCTCTCAACATCGGTGCGGCCGCTCGGGCGATGAGCAACTTTGGGTTTCACCATCTGCGGGTGGTGAATCCGTATGAGGTGGCATTTCACGGTGCTCGCTCCGCCGTGGGTGCCGCGGCTGTGCTGGCTAGCGCCGAAAAATACGAAACGGTAGCCGAAGCGGTTGCCGACTGCTCGCTCGTGGTCGGAACCACCGCCATCGGCCATCGCGACCTGCAACATTCCCTCCGGCGGCTGGAGGCGGGGGCACCAGCCATTCGCGCGCATCTTGCGTCCGGCCACTGCGCTCTGCTGTTCGGCTCCGAAAAATTCGGGCTCTCGAATAAAGATATGAGCCACTGTCATTGGCTGATGCACATACCCACTCGCGAAGAACACGTCTCGATGAATCTGGGACAGGCTGTTGCGGTTTGTTTGTACGAGTTAATACGCGATTCTGCCGTCTCGGCGGAGCCGGAGAAGGGAAGTCCTGCCTCGTCCGCCGAGGTGGAACGAATTCATGAGACCTTGCTCACGGCGCTCCGCGCCAGCGGCTACCCGAAGCTGAACTCGTCGGATTCTTTTGAGGGCGCGGTCCGGCGTTTAGTGCGGCGGCTTCACCTGCAGACGGGCGACGCGGAATTCCTGCTCGGCATGTTGCGCCAGATGGTTTGGAAGTTGAAGAATAGTGACGAGGCAGAGGGTTGAGCCCGCTCGCTCAGGGATTTGTTTCCGTTGGAAACACCTCGGTGGAAGTCTTACGGAACTGAAAACGCAGGACCCACTCGCTGGAGGCCGCTTGACCGTTGACCTGTGGAGGATTGAATTTCCAGCGGCGCGCCGCTGCCAGCGCCCGATCCGCAAAGTACTTGCTCGGTCCGGGAGAGACGAACGTAGCCTGCGAGACGTTCCCGGACGCATCCACCGAAACCTTAACAGTGACTTTCAATCGACCCGTGATCGTGTTTTGCGCACTCCGCGAAACGTCGGGCAGGACCTGCTGTAGCACGCTGCCTCGCGTTACTCCGCTTTGCGCGGGTCCTTTGTTCTCTGAAAATGGCGCAGCCGATTGTGCCGCGGGAACAGCAGCAGGTGGGGTGGAAGAGCGAGAGTCCGCAACTGGAATCGCCTGCTGATGAATAAACCTGCTGCCAACCCAGGCGACGAGGAAGAGCGATGCGATGACGATCGGCACCACGATCCACGGCTTCAGACGCTTCGGCGGTGTCTGCGCCTTGAGTGGCTTCGCGCCTGCTGGGGCTGGGGTTTGGAGAGCATGGTTTTGGAGCTGGCTGAGGATGGCGCCTGCCGTGCAGCGCTGCTGGGGGTCGACTTGCAGGCATTGCCGCGCAATTTCACGGAAGGGTTGCGGAATTGTCTCGGGTACGACAACCCGTTCCCGATCCCCGTTCTTCAACTTTGGTTCATGCTGGGTAAGGACCGCAACCAGCATGATGCCGAGCGACCAAATGTCGTTTGCTGGGGACAGTCCGACGGCCGAGAGCTCGGGTGCGTCGTACGCACTGGGCGCACGTGCGGCGGCGCGTTCCCCGGTCTTGCGGAGTTCGTCGGCGGAAACCTTCAACTGGTTGTTGGTCGCCATGATGTTCGAGGGCTTGATGCGCCCGTGCACAAAACCAGCCTGGTGCAACGAAGCCAGGGCTTCAGCCGCGGGCCGGAGCATCTCCGAGGCCTCAGCCGCAGAAAGCCGTCGCAGCGGAACAATTTCCGCCAAATTCTCCTCGGCGTATTCCATGACGACATAGAGAAGGCGCGTGTCACCAATCTGGCAGCGTCCATATTCAAACAGCCGAATCAGGTGGGGGCGGGAGAGTCTTGCAGCCCCGGCCCAACGAGAAAGTTGAGCGGCTTCGTCCAGGTTTTCTTGATACGGGCTTGCCGCCGGGATCAGCTTGACGACGGCCTTCTGCGGTTCCCTGCCGGCCCGCTCCGTTAGAAAAACGGCGCTGTGATCCGAGCCCCCCAGCCACTGCAGCAGCGGGAACTTTCCATCGACGACACGCCCTTCCCATTTTTTCCAGAGTTCCGTCGGGGTGCTCATAGGCCAAGCCTTGGTGAAGCGCTATTCTATTCCAGCAGTGGCGTTGGCGCTTAAAAGGATTGAAAGCGAGTATGTGGTCGACACTGGGACCACCTTCTTCTGGTGCCAGCGCAGCGACGCAATGGCGAGATAGAGTAAATAGAGTAAATTGGGACTAAAACAAACAAAGGGAGAACCCATGATCTTGCATGCACACTCACTTCGGAAGAGCCCGCTGGCGCTCGGCATTGCGATTTTCAGTTTTGCGCTGCTGTCAGCATCGGCGCAGGTCGGTTCGGAACACGGTACACCGCCGCCGCCCTGGATGAACAGCAGCCTTTCTCCAGATGAGAGAGCGGCTTTGGTGGTGAAGGAGATGACGCTCGATGAAAAGGTTTCCCTGCTACACGGGACCGGCTTGGCCGGCCTCAGCCCGATGAGCCCGCTGGCCGCGAAATCCAATGGCGGCGCTGGATATGTCGTGGGTATTCCGCGGTTGGGGATTCCCGCCATCCAGATGTCTGACGCGGCTTACGGCGTGAGGCAGAGCGGGGAGAATGGCCGCTACTCCACGGCGTTGCCGGACGATCTTGCCGGTGCGGCAAGTTGGGACCTGGGCGCTGCCTATGAATATGGTGCGCTCATCGCCCGCGAGCTGCGAGCCCAGGGTTACAACATGTCCTTGGGAGGCGGCGTCAATCTGGCGCGTGAGCCTCGCAATGGACGCACCTTCGAATATATGGGCGAAGATCCCATCCTGGCGGGGAAGATGGTCGGTCAGGTGATGAAGGGAGAGCAGGCGCAACACGTGATTGGAGATATAAAGCACTACGCGCTAAACGATCAGGAGAGCGGACGGAATGCGGTGAACGTCAACATTGATAAGCGCTCGATGAGAGAGAGCGACCTGCTCGCATTTGAGATTGGATTGCGCGAGTCCAACGCCGCAGCGGTGATGTGTTCCTACAACCGGGTGAACGGTGACTACGCCTGTGAAAACAAGTACCTTCTGAGCGATGTATTGAAGAAAGACTGGAACTTCAAAGGCTTTGTCTTGTCAGACTGGCAGGGAACGCACAGTACGGCCAAGGCATCCGCCGCCGGATTGGATCACGAGGAACCCGGCGAAATCTTTTACGGGGACGCCATGAAGAGGGCGGTGGAGTCCGGCAAAGTTCCCAAAGCTGAATTGGACGATCATGTTCACCGCATCCTGCGATCGATGTTTGCCAGCGGCGTTATCGATGATCCCCCGGAAAAAGGTGTGGTGGATGTAGTACGCGGTTTCGAGATCGCACAGAAGATCGAGGAACAAAGCATTGTGCTGCTCAGAAACGAGCACGCGCAACTCCCGCTCGACGCTACCAAGGTTGCTAGCATAGCCGTGATCGGTGCGCATTCTGATGTTGGAATGATTTCGGGCGGAGGGTCAGCCCAGGTCGATCCTCCGGGAGGAAATGCGATCATGCCGCCGGGCAAAGGCGGAACTACCTGGCAAGCCCACATATGGTTTCCAACGTCTCCCCTTAAAGCTATTAAGGCCAGTGCGCCTCGCGCGAATGTTCAGTACGACCCCGGCACGGATGCTGCCGCAGCAGCCGCCTTGGCGAAGACGGCTGATGTAGCTATCGTTTTTGCTTACCAGTGGGAGAGCGAAGGGATGGATCTCGACAGCCTCTCGCTTCCTGAGAATCAGGATGATTTGATTGCCAAGGTCGCGGCCGCCAATCCGCGCACGATCGTGGTGCTTGAAACTGGCAGCCCTGTGATCATGCCCTGGGCCAAGCAAGTGAGTGGCATCCTTGAAGTGTGGTACGGCGGTAGCCGGGGCGCCGAAGCAATGGCCCGCGTAATCTTCGGCGAAGTGAACCCGAGCGCAAAACTGCCGATCACTTTTCCACAGAGTGAGGCAGATCTGCCGCATCGCAGCATCGTTAAGCCTCCTCGTGAGTCCACGACAAATGGTGAGCCCGATGCATGGAAGAAAATTGCCGCGGGCCTGCCGCCATTCCAGACAACCTATGACGAGGGTCTGAAGGTTGGATACAAGTGGTACGACGCCGAGCACAAACAGGTTTTGTTCCCCTTCGGCTTCGGCCTCTCCTACACGACTTACAATTATTCCGATCTTAAAGTGACGGCAGGAAAGAGTGTTCACGTGAGTTTCACAGTGACGAACACCGGCAATCGACCCGGAGCTGAGATCGCCGAGGTTTACGGTGCGCTGCCGGAAAGTGCCGGGGAACCGCCAAAGCGGCTGGTGGGCTGGAGCAAAGTCAAACTGAATGCGGGCGAAAGTAAAGAGGTGGCAATCGACGTCGACCCAGAATATCTATCCGTATTCAATGTTGAGCGAGACGCCTGGCAGCTGATCCCGGGAGACTATACGTTGATGGTTGGCGGTTCCTCTCAGAGCCTGCCACTGAAAGAATCGATCAACCTGAAATAGCTCGCGGTGGATCAGTGCAGGTCGTACGACGCGCCCTTGCTCGTCCAACCGGACCGCACCGTGCATTTGTCCAGACAAACCGACGAGCGTAATCTGCTCGCCCCGCAGATGGCCTTGGGTCTTCTACGCGGCCACACCGCAGGCGCGCAACCAGTCACTCGGAAGGCGGGGCAGACGCGGTCGCGGTCTGATACGCTGTGAGCGGCCGGCAGCGGAGGCTTGGACACCGCTGCCACAAGAAACCGCCACCGCACAGAGAGAGGGCGATAATGCTTTCAAACAAAGCTAACTGCTGGTTTGCAATTCTTGCCGTCATGATTACGCTCACAGCAACCATGTCTGCGAAGACTCGCGTTGCCAGGCAGGCGTTTGGGCGTACGTCCGAAGGAACGCCTGTCGATCTCTACTCCGTGGCGGATGGCAAGATCGAAGTCCGCATCATAACCTACGGGGCGATTATCGTTTCCTTGCGGACACCGGATCGAAACGGAAAGCTCGACGACGTGGTGCTGGGTTGCGACTCAGTCGAGAAATACGAGGCGCAGACCGCGCATTTCGGAGGCATTGTCGGCCGCTACGCCAATCGTATCGCGCATGGCAGCTTCCAGCTCGACGGTCACACGTATTCCATTCCAAAAAATGATGGCGACAACGCCCTGCACGGAGGAATTCGCGGGTTCGACAAAGTGGTCTGGGCGGCCAAAGAGATCCGGGATGGCGTCGAACTCACCTACGTGAGCAAGGATGGGGACCAGGGTTTTCCCGGCACACTCACCACCACCGTGGGATATACGTTGAGTGGAAGCGCTTTAAAAATCGAGTATTCGGCGACCACCGATAAAGACACCGTGCTCAACCTGACCAACCATTCCTACTTCAACCTGGCGGGCCAGGGAAAGGGCGACGTTCTGAGACATGTGCTGAAGATCGATGCTGGCCGCATGACTCCCGTGGATGCGGCTCTTATCCCGACGGGAGAACTGAAGTCAGTGGAGGGCACGCCGTTCGACTTTCGAAAGCCGCATACCATCGGGGAGCGCATTGATGCCGACGATGCCCAGTTGCGCCTGGGCAAGGGATACGATCACAACTTCGTGCTGGATCATTCGCCCGGCCAGCTTGCCGAGGCGGCCGAAGTGTATGAGCCGGCCACGGGCCGGATTCTGCAGGTGCTCACGACCGAACCCGGACTGCAACTTTACACGGGAAACTTCCTCGACGGATCGATCACCGGAAAAGAAGGCCGCGTCTACAACCGGCGATTTGCATTTTGCCTGGAAACGCAGCATTTTCCCGACTCTCCCAACCACCCCGCCTTTCCCTCGACCGAGTTGAAACCCGGACAAAAGTTTCACAGCGTGACGGTATTCCAGTTCAGCGCCGGCACTCGGTGACCGACGAGAAACTGTTCCGCATTTCTGGAAGGTCCACATCGGAATCATGGCGAGGACCGGAGCAGACAAACCCGCCTGGCCCCGCATTGAAACCGGGCTGTGTGCATTAAGTGCTTTGTAATATGTTAGATTGAAAGAACGGCGGGCGCGTAGCTCAGTTGGTAGAGCAATGCCCTTTTAAGGCATGGGTCGCAGGTTCGAATCCTGCCGCGCTCACCAGGATTTCAAGGTACTTAGAGGATTTCGGCAGAGTCGCCTTCGGGCGCCCTAGAACACCCATAACGGTTTCTAGGCAGTTGGGGCAGCGCTTCGCGCTTTCAATTTCTCGGGAAATTTCGCTGGAAGCAACTTGTTGGGGCTAAGCTGACTTCTTAGTCGGCGAGCAGAACTCAATGATCGTTCCGCACTGCAGCGCACGGGCCCACTTCAACGGTTTCCGAAAGTTCTTCGGTACATAAAACTCAATTACTTTTGCCATGACAACCTCCTCTATCTATTCCTTTCTGTCGGCCAGACTCCCATCCGCGTTTAACTTCCCATCGGTCTACCAAATCCATCCGCATTGACAACGCACGGAATCGCACAACCGGAGCTTGTGCAAAAGCGCCTTACAGGCAGCGCATGATCTCATCCACATAGCCCCTCCTCAAGGACCGCGCGGGAAGAACGTTGCATCCGTTTTTCCAACTCTTTCAAGCGACGGACTCCTTTCGCAAACATCGCCCAGGCCAGTGCTTTCATATCTGGATCCCCAGAACCGGCAGCCCTGAGTAGTTCATTGCCTGCGTCTTTCTGTCCAAACTTGCACCACATGACTCCACAAAGAAACACATAGTTGCTGTCCATTCTGGTCTCCTTCTACTCAGCGTTTACAACGTCAATCGCATTCCAGCACTTCGTTGGAACAACTTCTTCCACCATCAAATGCAATCCGATTGCCAACGCCAGCCCATCTAAACCACCCGCTGCACTCGACTCTGTGGACCCTAATTGGCTGCAAACGCAGAGCTGCCTCGACAGCTGAGGAAATCCCTGATGTTGAAGATGTTGAAAGTGTCAAACGAAACTGTCGAAGCCACTGGCGAGGGCTAGGGTGTAGCTATCGACCAGAGAAGCGAAAGCCAACTGTCCTGGGGTCGACCGGAAAAGGTAGCCATTTCAGACCCAGAGTGCTGGGATCGTCACCTGCTCGCGACTGTTCCTGACTCACCACTTCTCTTTAAGTCGTCGAGCTTTCTTTGCTGTTCCGGGGTAAGAAGTTTATAGATTTCCAACTGCATACGCGCGTTGGCCACGATGAATTTCGCCAACAAAGCTGCTTGTGCATCGGCTAGAGTTTTGATTTCCTTTTTGTTGCTGTGCTGAGGGTCGAGAGCCAACAGCTTTTCCCTTATGCTTCGCAATTGCGCCTTCAAGGGTTCCATGTGGTGGCGTTCACGCGTCGTCACTTCCTGGATCGCTTCCTTCTGTGATTGTGTCAAACTTAAGTGTTCAGCCACTGCCGCTGTGAGCTCGAACGAGGAAAACGGCAGCTCTACCAGCACGACTTCATTGTCTTCAGCCGGAGAAGCCTCGCTCTTATCATCAGGCGCAGGAACTTTGGCTATATCCTGTTCATCCATCTGGCGCCATGCGCTAAGCAGTTGGAATTGCATCTGCGCGATGAGATAGTGCTCGGCGCTTGAGGTCTTGCCTTCCTCGCTGCTCATTTTTCCTTGCTGGACAGCTTCAGTGATCCCTGCAAGTTTGGCAGAGAAGTTCTGTGAAATAGATACCATTGCCGCCTCATACTCCTGTGAGACTTGTTGTGGACTGGGGGAAGCAGGAGCAGCCGGCACGGGACTTGGGTCAGGAACCTGCGAATCGGGTGCGCCAGCAGGGTTAGTCGGAGCACTATCAGCTTCTGATTTGGTCTGCGCCGAGCTAAGGACTGGAATGGCAGTCATGAGGATGACAATGAGAATTAATTTCGCTTTCATGTTCTTACTCCTTGGACTAACTTGTTCTTCCACTTCGACTCTCAAAGATGACGCTTGTTATGGCTCTCGAACCCCCGAGGTCGAGGAACGAGAACGGATGCAGCGAATAGCTGGAGAGCCGATCGGTGCTAAGCTGCCTTGCATTTGCCTTCAACCTGTCTCTTGTGCAGCCTCCGCGGTCATGTCCTGGACCCCGGTTCCGTTACCTATCATTTCAATTCCGGACTCCCGATAAATTGGGTGGACGCCACGGTCGCGGGGGAACATTCTCCAGAACAGCAGAAAGAGTCCGAGCGGCGCCAGGCTTAATGCTCCTAAGAAGAAGTCGAACATAGACATCTCATCTCCATGTAGATCGAGTGATGTGAGCCCCGCTGAGCGTCGCGCAAAACTCCGGCCGGATCAATCCGCTCGATCCCATGTTGAATCTGGATCGTATTCGGTCATTGCACTAGCGATCTTTTCGGTATCCGGACCCAAATCTTTTTGATAAACGACCCCGTTTTGATTCACGATGAAGGTCATGACACCTGTAGAGCGATAGACGGCTGGATACGCTACAAAGGCGAAACCGCCTACCATCTTGCCGTTCACGAGGTAACTCTTTGCTCCACCCTCCGCGTTTTTTCCTTGAGCCGTCAAAATACGGAAATAGTAACCGTTGAACGGTACAGGACCGTGGGATGGGGTCGTTCCGTTTTCTACACCTGCGGAGGCGATGAGTGTGTCGAGAGGACTGGCGGATTGCTCCCCGTTTTCGGACGAGAACAAGCCATCGGAGCCGTCGCTATCGCCGATGAACTTCAACGCGTACCGATGTTCGCCGTTATTTGTTCTTGCGTAGTGCTGCTGCTGGGTGTCGACAAGCTGATAGCAGGCATCGGCCGTGGCCAGTTCATTTCTCCCCACTCGCCGCGCCAGTATTTCCTCCTTGCCCGCATCGGTGTCGAAATACCAGACGCTATTGTGTTCTACGAGTGGTATGGGAAGCGGCCAGTTCTCAGCGCCTATGTAGAGAATCATCACGCCGCTATGCTCTTTAGTAACCCGATGCATCTGCTTATATTTCGCAACAAAGTTGTCGCGTCCTTTCCTATCCTCAGCAGGATCGCCTGAAGAGACTAGATCCTTCCCCGCCGGCCCGAGAATCTCCAGCAATGCACGATTGTCCGTTTGCTGCGCTGCCGCGAACAGGGCGGCGCTCGCTTCCTCGGGAGAGTGAAACACCTGCTGGTTCGGTTCCTGCGCAGGCGTTAGCTGGCTGCTGAATGCGAGCGTCACCAAGAGCGAGACGGTCGCTAATGTCAGCCGGGAAAATCGGAATCGTAGATTTGTTTCGAATCTTCTCTTTGCTTCGAACATGATTATTTCTCCATACATGTAGCTTTCGAGTAACCTCAGAAATTCATTCACCGGCGGCCGCCGAAGCCACCTCCGTGAAAACCACCTCCATGAAAGCCACCGCTCTGCACGCTCGAGTGACCGCGATCCGAGTAGCTGCGGGTCGTGCCACCGTGGTCATAGCCTCCAAACGCGCCGGAATGCGCGCCAGCTTCGGCGTGCGACTCTGATGACCCACGCTCGGCCGCGCCACCGTGAAATCCACCGCCACGGACGTCTCCGCCGCGGGACCCTTCAATCCCGCGCCCAGTTTCGGAACCGTGGGATCCTTCGTACCCACGCCCTGCACCAGAGTTGCGGGACCCTTCATAGCCGCGCGCTGCTCCAAAATCGCGAACACCTCCCCTTCCCCGCCCGCCGGAGAACGTCTTGCTATTCGAAATGAAAGTGTTGTGATTGTAGATAACGGTTCGGTGGTCCCAATCGCATCCCCAGCCATGCCATCCCCAACCGAAACCAGCGAAGAATCCGATTGCGAAACCGATACCGAAGGAAACGCCGGGGCCCTCAACATAGAGCCCAGGATATGGGTACCAGCCGGGCCACCCGACCACCGGCTCGCCGTAGACGACCCATGGATCGTAGGCCGGAACGTAAACGACTTCAGGGTCTGCAGGTTCAACGACGATCGTCTTTTCTACGGTCTCTACCTTCACCTGTTCGTTGCTGTTCAAGTTTCCGGCTGCCTTCGCGCGAGCCCGCATGACCTGCACGGCGTCCATCACGGCCTCTTGTTGGTTCACGTAAGCTTCGCCAAGGGCGGACGTCCAGGATAGATTCTTGTCCATGTTGGCGAGCACGGAGGGGAACTGGGTGAGCGCTTTGATACTGGGGTCCCAAGGTTGCTGGTCGACGGCACTGGCCAGATCCTTTCCCTTGAGGTTCGGATGCTCTTGCACCCAGCGATCTGCCTCAACAATTTCGGTAGGATACGTTGACGCTGCGAGTATCTGGGAAACCAACGCGTCTGGATAGAGCGCCATTGGCGCAACCAACTGCTGCAACTCCTCGGGAGTTTGCTGCTCAACCGGAGGAGAGATGGCTTGTCCGGGGGGTTGGTCTATCGGAGTAGCGTAGATGGCACCAGGCGCAAACAACAGCCAAGATGAAAGAAACAGCGCCATGACCTTCTGCAAGATTTTCATAATTACCTCCTTGTGCTACACCTATCGTATGAATGCAAGGCGCATGCCAACCGAAGCGCCGCTAAGTCTCTCAATTTCAGCTTGGAGCGCACCAGGGATACTGTCGAGACTGTGGAAGTCCCGACAGTTTCGACATCTCAAGCGCAGCCGGGTCATTGCGGTTTTCGTGAATGCGCGCAATACATGTAGACAACGACGCGAGTGTCAGGCTGCTCGCGGATCTCGAGATTCGATCCGCGAGAGGGTGACGTTCAGATAGCGAGTCCCGAACAGGCTCAGACTGTTCTCTTGCTTTGTTCCGCACGACGTGACAGACCGGAGTCAGCACTACGCAACTCAAATGAGATTGGGTAATGATCAGAACCTCTGACGGACCTGTGAACCTTGCCGGCGTCCGCTTGCACCGGACCGCGTACGAAAGCCCAGTCAATATGGCGGCCGGCTTCGAGCAGATGGCGTGCAGGAGTGGTGGGCACACGAGAAGTTGGCACGACATCTCGGAATCCGGCACGTGCCAGCGCATCTGCCATGACAGACTTGGAAGCATTCAGGTTCAGGTCACCCGCAAGGACGACCAGTTGAGTCGAATCGTAAACGGCGGCATCTTGCAAGACCTCGTTCAACTGAGCAAGGCGCAGTTCGTCATTCGATCGGCTCTCCAAGTGAAGGTTGTAGCAGATAGTCGAGACGCCTTGGATGCTGATCTCGGCAGCCAGAGCGATTCTGCCCCCAAGCCGGTCCTGAAAGGTTCGCAGTGTGGGCTTGTACCAGCGCGGCTTCCAGAAGTCGGACTGCCGCTTAAAATGAATGATGCGCGGCTTCGAGATTTTCCACGGTGAAAGCGTGGCCTGGCCGTGGTATGCAGGGTTACCTTTGGAGCCTTGGGTCAGCTCCACAAATTCGCGGCCGAAAACATAATTCAGACGCAGCTTTCGGGCAATCTCTTGGGCAATATTCAGATGATGAGTGCGCCGAGCATTGACGTCGACTTCCTGAAGAATAAAAATATCCGCATTCGTATCGCCCAGAAAATCTACGATCGACCGAAGCTGCGAGCCCCGGTCGATGTTCCAATCCACAATTCGCATGGAACTACGCGGGAAGGAGAGCCACTGAACAGGCGCGAAGTTCTCGGCGATGATTTCACTCGTCGGCACGTTCAAACTACCGCTGTTGCAAGTTGTGGAAACACGTTCTGCCGGGCGGACGTCAGATCGACTGGATCATCGATTTCGGCCCACGGCAATCCATCAGTGCTCGTATAGCCGACAGGAACTCCTTCGTTCGCGAGTTCCTGTACCGCGAAATTGAAGAATTCGTTCACCCGGCCGGCCGCGATTACATCCTCCATCTTATGGAAAAATCTCTCTTGTATGGCTTTGGAGAAAACGGTAATACCGATATAAGTGGCGGTGAACTCTTCCCGAGAAAGTTTCTTGCTCATTCTAATTACGTGGTCATCGATGATGACGACTTTCATCGTCTCATCGCGCCACAAAGGGTCCACGATCATCGAGATCGGCGCATGTGGGCGCACCGCGAGATCAAGGATTTCAGGATCGAAGATGACATCAGCATTAAGAACAATGAAACTGTCGCCGCGCAGCCAATCAAGTGCGAGCCAAAGCGAATAAATATTATTAGTGATAGCGAATGCCGGATTCTCGATGAAGTGAATCCTTGAGTTGAGAAGTGTTCCGGCATTTACGTGTGCAATGATTTGTTCCTTCTCATATCCGACAACAATGGCGACATCATTGATTCCAATCATAGACAGAGCGTCCAGCTGATGATCCAGAATCGTGGCATTGTCGACTTCAATCAGGCACTTTGGATGTTCGCCGTGCACAGAGCGAATCCTGGTGCCCAGTCCTGCAGCCAAGATTACGGCCTTCATAACGCCTCCTTTACCTGGCTTGCTGTGGGTTTCACCTCTGAAGACTGTGAAAAGAACCTACGATTGAAATACAGCGTCAAGATCCAGGTAAGGTGAGCGCCGAGGGTTGCCAGCAAGAACACCAGCGGCAGCGCCCCGATGACTGTGAAGAGGACAATATAGTGGATCAATATCCCTCTTCGTTGGAAGGCTTGTACCTGCCTGACCACACGGGAAATCCGGTTGCCTGAATCCTTCTCGAGCAACTGGTAGAAACGGCCAAGATATTCATTCGGCCGGTCGGGAGTGGTCGCGCGACGGCGTTGTAAAGAAGTGGTGATCAACGCGAGGACTGCACCGATCAGAAGCGCTATGCCCATCCAAACGGCAATATGGCCATACTGTCGGCTCAGGCCTATCGTGACTCCACCAAAGAGCAAAAGATAGCTGAGTCCATCGGCCATTCCCTCAAGCCAGGTTCCGCGTGGCGATTCCGCAAATTTGATTCGTGCCAGCATCCCATCCATTTCGTCGAACAATCCGGCAATGTAGAAAAGAAAGGCGCCGAGCACCGACCAAAGATACGTGCCCTGAGCAAAAGCAATAGCCGACAGAATGGAGACCACGACTCCGCCGAACGTGATGGCGTTGGGCGTGACAGGAGTGTGAGAAAGGAGTCTTACGAATGGCCAGCAGAGCCGGCGATTGAATGAAGTATGAATGCCGTCCAAAACTTTTCCCGAATTCGCAACCAGAAACCGTTCAGCAGCCACGGCGCTCTCTGGCGAGGTGACCGCGACGCCTCCTGCACTCCTTGGGGGGAGGGCTGAAGAGGCACCTTCGCGGTCTACCTCATGTACGGTCGCGTAAGCGGCTTTGCTCCAGTCGACGGATCCGATGTCGACCAGCGGCAACTGCGAAAGGACGCCCTTGGTTGTAATCCAGTTCCACGGCAGCCACAGGAACTCGTCTTTCAAATGCCGCTTCAGGATGATCCAGCTTGAGTGTCCCTGTGGATCGAACTGGCTAGTCTGAATCAGCTCGACCCGTACTTCTTTCCGTAAGATTGTTTCGAGGAGACTTTGCTGGAGCCGGTCGCTCAGTGCAGGTGGAACAACCAACAGAACATCACTTGCCCCGGCTCGCGCCGCAGTCAACACGGTTCGAATGAGAAGAGGAACACCCGCAACGGGCCGCATGAGCAGTTCCCTCGCTTGCTGCTCGCTTACAATGCCGGCGAGGTCTGGAATGGATATCACCGCCTGCATTCAAGGGCCTCCTTCGCAAAGATGTTTGGTATCGGTCGGGCCGTGTTGTGCGACTGTTTCGTCCCAGGGGAATTCCAGCCCAGCCAAACGATTCCGATCAAAGCCCAGAGGAGATCGCGGACGCGGCGAGTTAGTGCCAAGGCAAGGCCGAACATGGGTGAGAGCCCGGTCAGAGCAAACGCGGAGATGGCGCCGCCCTCGTCAGACCCCAGCCGTGCAGGGATCCAACCGCTCAGCATCTTTAGTCCGCGCGTCACGCCCTCAATGACCAGAATCGTGAAGAAATGAATGGATAGGTGAAGCGACCACAGGACGACGACCACTTCGGAAGCAACCAGTGCCTGGCACGCGACGTCGACCCAGAACATTCGACGGACCAACGCAGGCTGATTGAGTCGATAGTTACGAATCGACGATTCAAACTGTTCGGCGCGCGAGAGCCACGACGGAGCCTTCTTGCCAAGGGCGCGCACCACTCCGGACAGAATTGGATTGCGACGAGTAATCACCAAAGCCATCAGCGCGAGCGCGAGGACCGCGGGGATCGAGTGGTAGGCTGCGCCACGAACAGCAACGAAGGGGAGACTCGCGATACCCACAATTGCTAGCAGTGCTGAAGTGAACCAGTACACGCCATCGTCGAGGAACGTGGCCGTGACCGTTGGCTCGGTCGACGTACCGAGCAGCTTGATCTTCAACGGCTCAGAGATCACCGGACCAAGGACCGTGAGATATCCCATGGATTGGGCGGCGAGGCGTACTCCCATCAATTTCGTCGCGTTGACCGATACATGCTCGCCCTCCAGCGAAGCCGACCAGGTGATGCTCTGGAGTAGCAGTCGGAGAACACTCATGGCCAGGACAATCGGTAAAGCAACGCGCATTGCCTTCAATTGCGCCAGCATGGCTGGGAGTCCAACGTGGGCGATCACCCAGCCGAACAGCAGCAGTGCAGTAACGGCCGCAATGATGTGGCCTTTCCTCATCGGATGAACCTCGCCTGTTCAATGGCTTTGGCCATGCGATCGGTGGGAGGGTTCAGGGTGTATTCAGAGTTGTCAATCGTTAACTCCGATTCGCCAAAAATTCGGATTTCACTGGTGGTTCGAGTTGAAGAAGCGAACCAGAATTGATCTACCTTCTGATACGTGTGAACAAAGTGAACGCTGCGCACCCAGAAGGAGGGATTTTTAGCAGGCTGGCCTTCGATTCGAACTATGGAATAATCGTTGGCGTCTACCCAAATTTTGCCGTCGATCAGATACTTGTTCGGCGTTTTTGGAATGACGGACAGCACGTACGCCGGTCCCTTCTCAAGAGTCTCCTGTCCCACCATCTGAAACTCGTAGTTGTCGGGTATGAGGCGAGTGCTGGATCGAGTTCCACGGCGGGAAGCCTCAGTTTCTTCGCTCAGGAGTTTGTGGAAGACGTGTTTGCGAATCGAACCCGAACCCTCTTCAGAAACAATCGTGAACTCTTTGGCCCCCGACCTATCGCATGAGACACGCACCAGCATTTCTGCGTGCCGTTTCTTATTCACGGCGGTGTAGCGGCGAATAGCCGTGTATCCCGTCAGTTCAGATTGCCGGTGGGCATCGAACTGCATCATCTTCGCGACCACATCCTCCGCGGATGGAAGTGGATCGCTGGTTTGTGCGGATGCAATCGTAATTGCGGAAATCAGGATTGCCAGAGTCAAAAGCGCGTTCTTGATGATCGATTTCATACTCAGAACTCCAACACGAATTTGCCGTGGAAACTCCGGCTTATACCGTTGAAGAATTCGCCGAAACGATAGCTATCGAGATTGTTTTGTACATCGCGGTAATTGGGGTGATTGAAAACGTTGAAGACTCCAAATCCGATCTTCGCGTGCTTTTCTTTGGGCAACCGGATTTCACGCCAGACCTGCAAATCCGTCGAAACGAATCGCGAGAACCGCGATTCGTTTCTAGGTCCAACAAATTCGCGGTGCTGATCGATGGTTGAATACGGAAAGCCCGTGTGAGTATCGAGCACGGGCGCGAAGGTTAATTTCCACGGTGCGGCGATCTCTCCCCAGACCAAAAATCGATTTGGGGCGTCAAAGTTCAGCCGTCCACGCTGATTCGGCTGAATCACCGCCTGCGGATCATTCCCAAAGAATTGGTTGAAGTCGTTCAGGTCACCGTAGGCTCGCGAGCGGACGTAGGATGCATTGACTGTGCTGCGGTGGACGCGATATCGCCCAGTGACTTGAAACTCTTTGTAGAAATCACTTCCCAGGCCAGATAAAGCAAGGATGCCAGATGCCCCTGACGCCATAGGATTCAGGTAGGAGTCGTGTACTGTGTTGCGCTGCAGATACGCGACTCTGACCAGGAAATTGCTCGTTACCTGGCGATCCACTTCGAGGTTCCACACCTCACTGCGTGGATTGCGTAACCCTTCGGAGATGACATTGGCGTACTGGGTGGAACTGATAACCCCACCGGCTGGGTTCAGCTCACTTGCTGTGCGTTCCGGCAGGAAAGGAAACACCGGAATGTTGAGAGGAACGCGGTCATAGAAGAATCCGGCTCCGCCCTTTAACAAAGTTTTGCCATCGCCGGTCAGCGCCAGGATGAAACCTGCTCGAGGCGCCGGATTCACCGAGTCTGTGACGGAATCACGATCGAAACGAAGACCCAAATCAAGCGTCAAGCGATTTGAAAGGGTCCACTTGTCTCCCACGAACCAGGCAATTTCGTTCTGATCGACGGAGAATCTCGAAGCCGGGCCGAATTGGATCTGTTCCAATGGATACCCAGCGACGCCAATAATCTGTACCGGAAGAAACTGCTGGCGACCGTCGTAGGAGCTGTGAGCAAAATCTGTTCCCGCATCCAACCCATGGGAGCCAAGAAAGTGACGCGGGTGAGAACGGTACAGTTCTTCCCAGGCCGTGCGTGTCGTGTTGCGGTCCTGGTGGTTGAAAAAGCCGCCCTCTGTGGTCTCGACAAGAAGTTGGTACGGCCCATTGCTGTTTGGCGCGAGATCAGCGTCAAACCTCCTGAAGCTCACCTGAGACGTCAGCAGATCCTTGGAGCCCGTAATGTACCGGTGCTGCACATATGCCTGATATCCCCGCTCATTCAGGTCCGGGGTGCTGGGTTGCGGCGTGAACGTGTTCAGGCCGTAGTAGTCAAGGTGTTGTGGAAAGATCGCGAACGACGCCGTTGCGGTCTGCCTCGGGCTGATGTTCACGTCAAGTTGCGTGTACGAGTTGAAGCTTTCCGTACGGTTATAACTCTGAAGCGGCGGCAAACTATCCACCGGGTCTCGCTCAAAGCGGTACTCGACCGATTCGGTGAAGGCGACGCGGTCCTTCACAATCGGGCCAGAAACTGTCATCCGCGGCGTAAAGGCAGCAATGCCCATGATCGAACCGTCGACGCGCCGCAAACGGGCAACCAGGTTCTGAGCAGATACTCGGAATTTATTGAAGTCCCCGGGCCGCGTCTCGACGTTTGAAACGGCTCCTGTGAATCTGCCGTATTCGGGGTCGTACGGCGTGGAAAGGACCTGCACAGAAGAAACCACGTCGATCGGAATATTGATAGCGGTGGTGCCCGTTGCTGGATCGGTCACATCTGCGCTGTTTACAAGCGATCCATTTTGCGACGCTCGCGCCCCCTTCATATTGATCAGGCCGTTTGGGCCGCGCACCACACCTGGAATCAGCGGCAACAAGCTTTGGAAATGCTCATCGACGTTGGGCATGTTTTGGACCGTAGATTCACCGATGGTGTTGGTCCCAGAGGGCTCATTCTTTGTGTCCACCGAATTCATACTGGCAGTTACGGTCGTCGATTCCGTCACAGCTTCGAGTTTCATTTCCAGCTCGACTTGCGACACAGCTCCTGCTGTGACAACTACGCCTTGTGTTGCGGCCATTCCAGGAGTGTTTGCGGTGATTGTGTAAGAACCAGCGGGAACTGTGCTGAATGCGAACTTACCCTCGTTGTCGCTTTGAGCTTGAATATGAGCGGGACCGTCCAACGTAATCTTCGTGGCGGGTACGACCGAGCGCCCGCTATCCGCATCCGCGACAAACGCCAGCCCTTGAACTGCTCCGGTTGGCTGCCCTGTGCTCTGCGCGAAGGCACAAGCACTTATCACCCCAAGGGCGAGCGCGATGATTGTAATTTTTCTTATCATTGCGATTTCCTCGTTGCGAGTAGCGCGGGAGGGTCGCAACTCGACAAAAGAAGCAGAATGACCCTTTCGCGGCAGAGACGACACCGGTCCTGTCCGAACCATAGCTGCAACCCCCATTTGGCATTTCCGTGCCGCTACTCATGGACAAGGCAAGCCTCTTGCCAAATGTCACACTGAACTAAGTGATTGAGTCTTAGAGCTCTGTCGAAGCTTGTGCCGATGTAAAGTGTCGAATCTGTTAAAAGTGTCGAGAGGGGTCGACAGACCCGACCTTAAGTACAACTACCAACCCGAGACGGAATCGACGCTGGCGATTCAGCGCTGAAAAACATTGTCGACTTTGACTTTCCTTGGCTTGAAAGTCACGCTCGGGAGCACATCGGTTCAGGAATTCAGGCATGTCCGGCTGAAGTACGCACGTCGAGATGATCCGCACGACTGATATTTCCAAATGGAAAACGGGTACCCCGATGGACACTTCTTGCGCAGTCTGACGGCGCCCCGGGCGCACCGGATGATTGAGACTGGCCACGTGCGGGGGAAACTGGTGCTTAAGGTCGCTGATCTTAGCGCTTGATCGGGCTTCTGGGTAGTTGGGAGAAACTGGAGAAGCTGCGCGAATTTGCGGAAACTGCTAAAGATTGTGTGGTCGCTTGCACTGTAATCGTCTTACACGTGAGGCCGAGGCTGTGCGGCACAACCATTTCCTGGCCCGCATCGGCTGGGGCTCGCGTGTCGATGATTCCGACCCGAATTTGCTGGATCATTGCTGCTTCTCTCCATATGCCAGCCCCTAATCTCACTAAACCAAAAAGCCTTCCATACCTAAGTTACCTGCCTGCTCAGGCCATACTCCGCCAGTTTCTTTCACCAGTCCCTATTGCTTCCATCCACCGCCGAGGGCCTGATAAAGCTGCACGAGAGCCAAACGCTCATTCAACTGGGCTTGCACCAGGTTGAGTTCCGCTGAAAAGTAATTCGTTTCGCTGGTCAGCACCTGGAGGTAACTTGCGCCGCCATTCTTGTAAAGCACCTCGGACAGTTGATCGGTCTGCTGCGCTGCCTGCGTGAGCAATTCCTGTTGCTCGCGGAACTCACGGTCTTTTTGCGAAGCGATGAGGGAATTGGAAACCCGTTCAAGGGCGTCCTGAACGGTTTGCTGATAAGAAAACACTGCTTCCTGCCAGTTGGCGCGGGCGAACCTGAGTCGAGAGCGGAGCGCCCCGCCCTGGAAGACCGGCTGACTCACGCTGAAAGCGCCCGACCAAGTCTCCGAGGGTTGGCTGATGAACTGATGCAAGGCGTTGCTCTCCAGCCCTCCCATTCCGGTGAGCGACAGGCTGGGGAAGAATGAGGCCTTGGCGACGCCGATTTGCGCGTTCGCGGCGACCACGATCTCTTCCGCTTGGCGGACGTCCGGCCGACGCTCCAGTAATTCGGAAGGCAGGCCGGCCGGAACGTTCTGAGGAACGGGCTGTTCGGTAAGCGCACGTCCGCGGGGAACGGATTGGGGATTTTCGCCGAGCAGAACACTGAGCACGTTCTCCTGTTGCTGGACTTGCCGCTCCAGGTCTGGGATCGTTTCGGACGCGGTGTAGACGAGCTGCTCTGCTTGGCTCACGTCCAGTCCAGAGTTCGAGCCGTGGCTTTCAAGGAACTGCGTTAGCTTGAGGGACTCTTGCCGCGAGGCCAGTGTGCGCTTCGAGATCTCGAGTTCATTGTCGAGCGCGCGAAGTTGGAAATAAGCCGTCGCTACATTAGCGACTAGCGAAGACAGTACCGCTCGCTGTCCCCACTCGGTTGCGAGTAATTGGGCACGAGCCGCCTCGGTTTGACGGCGGTATTTTCCCCAGAAGTCCAGATTCCAGATCACCGAGAGATTCAGTTCGCCCCCGTTGACTTGGTAAGCAGGAAATTGGTTTGAAACCTTGGCGTTTTGCTGGCTGAAAACATCCGCCCCGACGCTCGCCGAGGGGAGTTGATTGGCGCGGGTAATCCCGACTTGCGCCTGGGCCTCGAGCACTCGCGCGGCGGCAATACGCACGTCATAGTTCTGTGCAATGGCGGTGTGGATCAGCTGCGTGAGCACCGGATCCTGATAGACCTGCCACCATTGCTCGTTGCCCAGCGACGACGCTTGGGCGGCCTGTTGCGGCGCGGGTGCTCGGTATTCCTGCGGGATATCCACAGTCGGCCGCTTGTATTTCGGCCCCATCATGCAGCCGGCTTCCAGAAGCAGCACGGCTAGAATTCCTGAGATTGCAGTTTTCTTCATAATTAGTCTCCCTGGCTGGGCGCCTCGGCGGGTGTGAGTGGCAAGGCTCTCCGTCGCTCGGCGCCTGACAATTTCTCAACTACATAGAAGATCGCGGGAACAAAGAATCTGCCGATGAAGGTCTCCGCCACCATGCCGCCAATGACCGCCGTGCCCATGATCTGGCGCGCTACCGAACCTGCTCCGGACGCTGTCCAGAGCGGCACGCAGCCGAGAATAAACGCGAGCGCGGTCATCATGAGGGGCCGGAAGCGAAGCCTCGCGGCGGAAAGTGCCGCATCGACGATGGACATGCCGCGTTCGTAGTCCTCTTTCGCAAATGCCACGATCAGAATCGAGTTCTTCGCGGCCAGGCCGATGAGCATCACCAACCCGATCTGTGCGTACACATCGTTCTCGATTTGAACCATGTACGCAGGCAGAAAGAATCCGAGCACCACGCGGCGCAGCCAGAGCGCGGCGAGAGCGCCGAATACTGCGACCGGCGTGCTGAGCAGTACGCTAAAAGGCACCGTCCAGCTTTCATAGAGAGCTGCCAGAATCAGGAACACGAACAGAATTGAGAACCCGAAGATGATGGACGGAGGCACTCCCTGCCGCGCTTTTTGTTCCTGGTAAGACATACCCATGTAATCGAAACCCATCTCCCGGGGCATGGTCTGTTTGAAAACATCTTCCAGGGCCGCCGTCGCCTGATCGGAGCTATAACCCGGCGCGGCGCTGGCATTGATCTGTGCGGACCGATATTCGTTGTAGCGCATGGTGAACTCGGGACCGGAACGGGTCTCGAATTTTGCCAGCGCAGAAAGCGGCACCGTCTGGCCTTGGCCGTTGCGGACATAGAATTGTCCGAGATCATCGGTAGTCGCACGGTAAGGCGCTTCGGCCTCCACATACACCTGCCAGGTGCGGCCGAAATCGTTGTAATAGTTGACGAACAGTCCGCCCATGTAGGCTTGAATGGTGTTGTAGACATCCGTCAGATTCACGCCTTGCTTCAACACTTTGTCCCGATCCACATTGATGAACTCTTGTGGAACACTCGGAACAAACGTGGTGCTGACCATGCCAAGCTCAGGGCGCTTGCGGGCGGCTTTCAAAAACGTCGCCAGGTTATCTGCAAGAAACTTGACATCCTTGCCAGCACGGTCCTCAAGTACGAACGTGACGCCCCCAGCAGTGCCGACGCCAGGAATCGCGGGTGGAGAGAAACTGAAGACTGTTCCTGCGGGCAGTTTTTTGAGTTCCTGGTTCAAACGAACCTTGATGGCTTGATACTGTTCGTCCCGTGTTTTTCGTTCATCCCAGGGTTTCAGAGACACCCAGAAGAATGCGTTGTACGAAGTTCGGACATAGCTGAGCAGACTGAAACCTACGACGCTTGTGGTGTACTGAATCCCCGGCGTGTTTGCCAGAACCTGCTCGACCTGTTTTGCAGCCGCGCTGGTGCGTTCCATGGACGCCGAATTCGGAAGCTGCATGTTGATGTAGACGTAGCCCTGGTCTTCGTCGGGCAGGAAGCTTGTGGGAAGATGTTTGCTGAAGAACCAGGCTGCAACGCCTGCGACTACAAGCAGCACCATCACCACGCCGGCCTTGCGAATCAGGTCACCGGACAACCGGACAAAGCTATCAGTGGAGCGGTCAAAATATGCGTTGAACCAGCCAAAGAATTTCCCCAACGGTCCGCGAGTCTGCTTCTTGGGTTTGAGGAGAAGCGCCGAAAGTGCGGGGCTCAAGGTAAGAGCGTTAAACGCAGAGAGCATTACTGAGATAGCGATCGTTATGGCAAACTGCTGATACAGCCTGCCGGTGATGCCAGGAATGAAAGCCGTCGGCACAAACACCGAGGCTAAAACCAGGGCAATACCCACAACCGGGCCGGAAAGTTCTTGCATCGCCTTGATGGAGGCATCCTTCGGACTAAGTCCTTCCTCGATGTGGTGCTGCACCCCTTCGACGACCACGATGGCGTCATCGACCACCAGTCCAATGGCGAGCACCAACCCGAACATCGAAAGCGTATTGATCGAGAAACCGAACAGCGGGAAGACAACGAACGTTCCCACCAGCGAGACCGGCACGGCCAGCATGGGAATCAGCGTGGCGCGCCAATCTTGCAGGAAGAGGTAGACCACAAAGATGACCAGCACAATCGCAATCACGAGGGTCCAAAAGATCTCTTTCATGCCTTCTGTGACCGGGAGTGTCTGGTCGAGCGAAACGGTGTAATCCATGTCCTGCGGGAAACGCTGCTTCATTTGCGCGAGGAGCTTGCGGACGCCCTCAACGGTTTGAACAGCATTGCTTCCGGGCAACTGGTAGACGGCAACGGCAGCGCTGGGCTTGCCATTGAGTCGAGACATCAGGCTGTAGTCCTGCGTTCCCAGCTCGACTCGAGCGACATCTCGGACGCGAACGGTGCCGCCGTTCGGTGCTTCGCGCACGACAACGTCGCCGAACTGTTCCGGAGAAGTCAGGCGGCCTTGAGCCAACACGGCATAGGTGAACTGCTGATTGCTCTGGGCTGGCTCGCCCCCGACCTGACCCGCAGGATTGACGGTGTTCTGAGCCTTAAGGGCGTTCGCGATGTCGATGACCGTGATGCCCAGCTTGGCCATTTGATCAGGCTTCACCCACAGCCGCATCGCGTACTGCCCTGAGCCGAAGACTTGGGTCTGGCCAACGCCGTACGAGCGCGCGATCGGATCATTGAGGTTGATGTAAGCGTAGTTAGCCAGATAGTTCGAATCATGGCTACCGTGCGGCGAATACAACGCAATCAGCATGAGCGGCGCAGTGGTCGACTTCTTCAACGTGATTCCGTAGTTGTTTACCTCGGGCGGCAACTGACCGTTGGCCAACTGTTGACGCGACTGCGTGAGCAGCAGATCCGTGTTGGGGTCAGTCTTGAGATCGAAATCGACGAGCAACTGCGTTTGCTGGTTCGCCGTGGCGTTCAGCGAGTACATGTAGTTCATGTTGTCGACGCCACTGACTTGCTGTTCGATCGGCGTAGCGACAGCTTGCTCGAGAGTCTGCGCGTCCGCACCGGGATAATTGGCTTGCAACCTGATCTCAGGCGGAGCGATCTGCGGGAACTGGGCCACCGGCAAGGTCACGATGGTGATGACGCCGACTATGACCGTGAGGATGGCAATCACGATAGCGACGATGGGCCGTCGAATGAAAAAGTTCGCCATGATTAGCGCTCCTCGGTTTCTTTGTACGGCGTGGGATTCACTAGTTCGCCTTCTTTTGCTTTCTCCGCGCCAACCGCCACGACGCGTTCTCCCGGCTTCAGGCCCGTCGTGATCACCCAGAGCGTGCCCACTCTCTCCCCGACCTCCACCTTACGGAGCTGCGCGCGGTTATCGGCCCCGACCACAGTGACCTGATAGGTTCCTTGCTGCTGATTCACGGCCGCCTGCGGAATGAGAAGCGCTCCCGTGAGGTTTCCGGTGGGCGTCTGAATGCGTGCATATTGGCCCGGTCGCAACAGATTCTTGGAGTTCGGGAACTCGCCCACGATCTGGATGGTTCCGGTCTGCGTGTTTACCTGGCGGT
>Ga0210404_10000244_pt1 | contig 32382 bp, 39 predicted proteins | sample IncBWH28MmetaG_FD_155455 | JGI IMG/M metagenome (GOLD analysis project Ga0210404, IMG submission 155455) | Forest soil microbial communities from Barre Woods Harvard Forest LTER site, Petersham, Massachusetts, United States - Inc-BW-H-28-M | ecosystem: Environmental > Terrestrial > Soil >... | reverse complement strand
GCGCCCACACCCCGGACAGTGTCTGAAGAATTCGCTCAGAGATTCGCTCATCTACTAGTGGCGGTTATACAATATGTAGGTCAGTGTTCTCGGTGCTCTTCAACGTGCTTCTCTGACCATTCATGTCCACAGTGTTTGCACTTGTAGGTGTACTGGAATTCTTCGATGTCAACGACTATGGGCTTGCTGCTCTCGTGTACCAGCAGAACCGGGGAGGCTCGGAATTGGCTGAGACTCATCCCTCCCGGATCTCCAGGGATTGATTCTCTGTCCAAACTAACCAGTTTCTTGCTTTCGAGTTTGATGTGGAATCTACGGCCGCATCCTGGGCAGTGTCTGAAGAACTCCATTTGTGATCAGCTCTCGCGACGCGAGGTGAAGTGTTTTTCGGACCATTCATGTCCACAGTGTTTGCACTTGTACGAATACTGAAATTCTTCGATGTCGACGACTATTGGTTTTCCCTCCTCCAAGGCTACGGGAGTAAACGAGGAAGCCCCAAAAGGACGGCCCGAACCCATAGCGCCGCTTCGAGAAACCACGGCTCTGGCCGCTCTTTTTCCCGGCATCGACTCACGGTGCTCAGTGACAAGTTTCTTGCTCTCGAGCTTGATGTGGAATCTGCGCCCGCACTCCGGGCAGTGTCTGAAGAACTCCAACCGAGAGACGCTGTCTTCCTTCTTGGTGATGAACCGAGGATAGAGTTTCTATTCGTAGGAATCTGCGTGTCAGATGTTCAGAGTTTGCCTTTGAGCGCGTCCAGGATCTCTTGCGTATGCTCAGCAGGCTTGACCGGATCGAACGTTTTGAGAATCTTTCCGTGCTCGTCGATGAGGAATGTGACTCTGCGGGACATGTTTGACTTTTCGTTGAGGACCCCATAGGCTTTGCTTACAGTCTTCTCCGTGTCGGCGAGAAGGGGGAAGGGCAGATGGAATTTCTCGGTAAACTTTTGGTGGGATGCTGTGCTGTCCACGCTGACGCCTAGGACCTCGGCGCCTTCTTCGCGGATCTTCTGGTACTCATCACGTAATCCACATGCTTCAACCGTGCAGCCTGGAGTATCGTCTTTCGGGTAAAAATAGAGGACGAGCTTCTTGCCTTGAAAGTCGCGTAAGTGAACCGTCTTGCCTGACGTGGTCTGTGCGGTAAAGTTAGGCGCGGCTGTACCCGCCTGGGGAATTGTCAAAGTCTCCATTGTGATAGTATGGGGTTTGCTTGACGGATTTATGCGCATCGCTCTCAGAGAGATGTCCGACAGTTACGCCAGTTTTCTTCGAGCTCTAGGAGTCTTGTACGATGACAGAGTCTTAGTATGCTATGTCAGTTGTTGTTCGAAGAGTTAGGGAGAGAGACAGGTGGCAGATCTGGATTCTCCAGGTCCTCCGAAGAATCGCCTAGGAAGAGTACAGAAAAGCACTCTCGCGTCGCGGGATTCAAATTGTTGGCCCCCTTTTTTCTAGAGGCCTCTCGCTGGTTGGAACGTTTCTGGGCGAGTATCCTGTTTTAGAACGTAGAATGGGCTTGGATGATGATCTTCGAAACCGTACTTTTGGCCTATGGGAGAAACGTGATTGAACGTGGTTACGGGATCGATTGGCTAGATTTGTGATTTGGCCGTATTATCGCCGATTTCAGGATCGGGACTGGAGTGTTTGCGGGTTGGGAGAGCTCTCCTTCTACCTTGCCTGAGAAAAAAAGTAGACAACGTTGCAGGACAGGATTCGAATTGGACAACTGGAACCAGGATTTTTGGACGATAATTGAGGATTTCAGAGTCAACAGGAATGATTTCGCGGAAAATCGTACACTAGCTTAAAATATTCAACGACCCAAGAATAGCCCGTTTTAGGAGCAAGACATCGACACGCTTGCCGGATAATGAGGAGCACACGTAATTGACCAGAATTGTCCTTACTGCTGACTCTACACAGATGAGCGAGTACTGGGGCATACCCCTACTACCATTCTTCAGCTGCGCACCCGCAGAGAAGGTTCCACGATTCGTCTTCGACTTCCTAGCCCCGTCTGTCAAACACAATAACGGTGTAGCGGAGAAAGCGCCTTACGGGCTTCGGAAGTTAGAGTCGTCTCTTCTCAAGAAGTATGGTGCTGACGAGATTGTTGTTGCTCATCCTGATCACGTGTCGAAATTCATAGACGACAAGACCAGCATCATCGGAATCTCGACCATGGACCCGATGGGTCTGGGACCGGTGAGCATGATGTTCACCGATGGTGGGAAGCTTACAGCGTATACGAAGAGGAAGTTTCTCGAGCTTGTTGGAGAGATCAACAGGACTCGTAAGAAGTATCCGAAGGCTAAGCTTGTCCTGGGCGGGTCTGGGGGCTGGCAGATGGAGGTCCGCGACCGAGACACCAAAGCACTAGGCGTCGACCACGTGGTGATCGGTGAGTGCGACCATGTTATTGGAGATATTTACAACGATATCGAGGCGGGCAATAGTCCAGAGTTTGTTCATGTTCCTCGGGGTCCGAAGCTAGAGGACATTCCGGATATTCAGGGTCCTTCAACTCACGGGCTCGTAGAGGTCATGCGGGGATGCGGCCGCAACTGCCAGTTCTGCGAGCCGAACCTCCGAATAGCAAAGTACTATCCTCGGGACAAGGTTGAGCGGGAGATAGCGGTCAATCGGAAGATCGGGAACCCGAATGTCTGGGTCCACAGCGAGGACATTTTCCTCTACAAGCTGGAGGACAAGAGGGGCTTCATGCCCAACCATGACGCGGTCGTTGACCTGTTCAGCACTGTCATGTCCCAGAAGGGGATAGGGTATGCTAATCCGACTCATGGGACGGCGGCGCCCGCCTGGGCTGATCCCGAGCTGATTCGGGACATTTCCGAGGTCGTTCTGAAGGGAAGCAAGCGGCATATTGGAATACAGTCGGGTCTAGAAACCGGTTCTAGCGAGCTGATCAAGAAGTACATGCCTTTGAAGGTGAAGCCGTTCAGCCCTGACGAGTGGCAGGACGTAATCTATAACGGGACACGGATTTTCAACGAGTACTACTGGTTCCCTGCCTACACGATCATCGTCGGGTTGCCAGGGGAGACGTCTGAGGACGCGGTTGAGACTGTCCGTCTCATAGACCGGATGGAGCATGGGCTCAAGAAAGATGTAGGCGTCAAGGCACACTTTACAGTGACCCCGCTAAGCTTCGTCCCGCTAGGGGTCTTGAAGAAGAGCGGCTTCTACAACATCGACGACCAGGTCGACGAAGCACGCTTCTGGGTCATATACCGAAGCTGGAGACACACCGTGCTAGAGCTGCACACAATGCCCCCGACGCTGCTACAGTTGAACCCGGTGCTCAAGGGAGTCTTCACAACACTCTGCTGGTTCGGCTCAAAGAAAATCCTCGACGGGATCAAAGCATGGGGACGAAGACGAGGCTTCGACGCCGACAAGAGCCTACGACTAAACTAGGCACTTTAGGACCAAGCCAATCAGATTGGGATTAGCGTCTTCAGATCTCGACCCAGCGTAGGAAGACCAGCGCTCTTACGATACGCGTTCAGAAGGCCTCTCGATTTCGCAAGCGCATCCTTTGCAAGGGTCGCATGATCCGCGGAGTCCCTTCCTGTTCTCTTGATCTGGATACGGATGATGCCTTCAGTCTTCAACTCTTCAATCCCTTCGCCGATAAGATGTCGCCATTTCGGAGGGTACCCCTGCGATAGAAAGGCCACGGGCACATGGCTTCCGCCGAACCGCTTCTGCTCGTAGAGCTTGTTTATCACAAAGCCCTTTGCGTGGCTGAGAGAGCCTAGCTTTGTTGCCATTGGAATTTATTCCAATCGCCCTGGAGCCCAGTCCACAACCCTTATTATCGACCTGGCACCAATTCTATCTTGACAAAGCATGAAAGGGGTAAAGGAAGGCGTCCTAGCACAAGTCTTCGGAGGACCGGTAGCAAAAGTTCTCGACCAATCAGTGTACGTGGGCGCGATGGAACAGACGATTCCCATGCTCGCCGAGTCGACCGGCTTGTCATTCAAGACCGCCCAGAAAGCGGTTCTAAAATTGAACAAGCTGGGCCTGGTGAAGCAATCGAGAAGAATTGGAAACACTCAGACCTACAAGTTCGACGTTAGAAACGATCTGCATGAATTAATAGACTGGGCCGAGAAAGTGAAAGTAAGCCGACTCCGCCGATAAGTGGGGAGCAGCCAATTTGGACAAGGAGCTGAAACACTTGTTTCAAGAGGTCGATCGGAGGGAGACTGACAGATCAAGAGATTTTCGCAGAAATGCGATCGAATCGAAAAGAGAAGAGAAAGGAACCAAAAAGACATGCCTAGGGTCGAGATCATCTTGGCGATGTATCAGCCCGACCCAACGGATATCGTCTATTCTGTTCAACAATATTCGCAATCATATCCAGAATCTTCTCCTTGGATTTTACAGAATCTAGAGTTGTGACCACTAGGTCGACACCGGCCCTGTCCGCCCATAGTGAGCCGACAAGCGACCTCGCCGGAGGAGACAGATCAGACCACGCCTCCCTCGAAGCCTTCACGATCTCATTCTTCACACTGTAAGGACCATGCAGAATCTTCTCCGACATGACTAGCTGTCTAGCGTAATCCAAGGCGTCTGAGATCTCGTCGTCCCGCAAAAGATGAACCCGAAGACCCGTCACATGGGCCAAGATGGATACCGCGTCAATAACCTGGATTTCGTCTCCGGGATATTTCTGAAGCTCCCGCCAGGCATCAGATAGTTCACTGCCCAGTTAGCGACACCATAATTCAAGAAACAGCTGCGAGTCTTAGGTTGGAGTCCTAAGGAAAAGTACGGAGAGTCAAACACAAGCTGCGGATGGTTCGATCCGATTGTTATCTCGAGGGTTGATGGATCCATTTTCCCCGGACCCATCTCACAGCGACGAGCTGTTCAATGTAATCTGCGTATTCCGAGAACTTCTGTTCAACTGCCTCTTTCTGATGGTTGTCGAGTTTCTTGAACGAGTGCACCTCTATCACGGTACTGTTTTTCTTTGTGACCCTTCTCCAGATAGCAGCAACAAACCCATCCACGAGGACTGTCGGTCTGACCATCCCGAGAGCATGATGGACTCTCCTGTAGTATCGCATGTCCATGAACCTCGACTTGTCTCGCAAGCTCATCATTAATGAATCGTACTTGGGAAGAACTATTGCTTGGGGAGGCGGCGGAGACTTCCGATCGATATTGCGATCGAGATCAATCATGGGATTCTTAGAACCCCCGATCTTTAGCTCCACTATCTCGCCGGAGAGATTGGATAGGGTCTTGTCGAGTTGTTGTCGGCTGTAAAAGGCCCAGTAGAGGATGTCCTCTTTCAGTACGGGTCCATGGCGTGCAATGTATTGGCGCACCAGTCCTACATTGCACGTCTGTCGATCTGGGGGTGGTTTGAGATGTGGGATCCAGTCGTCGGATCGCATGTACACGCTCCGGGACCCCTTCTTACCCGCATCGACGAGTAAGCCGTTGAATTCCATCTCGCCTATTCCGGTCCAGACTCCCGCTTTCAGTCCGAGGCTTCGAGCCCTGGCGGAGACGATTCCTGTCAGCTCTTCCTTTGTGACCGCTCGTCCCTTGATCTCTTCGAGAACGGGCGTGTAGATCAGTCTGAACCGCTCTTCCCGTGGTGGGTAGTTGCGTTGTTTTGCGGTTCTCTCCAACCAGTCGTGGTATCTGTCGTCTGCTGCGCCGAGGGCATAGGTGTAGTAGTCCTTGCAGGGGATGATGTGCATTGTTCCTCTCGCGGCTCGGGTTCGGACTAGCCCGCCTCCCGGTCGAAGTTCTGACGTGACGTCGTTGTCGTGGAACCGGTCGATTCGAGCCCAGAACGAGGAAAGGCTCTCCGGGAAATTCTGAGACTGAATTCCGCAACAAAGATCCGCGACCTTGACGGGGGCGTCTGATCCGCTCAGCCTCTCCGAGAGGCACTGCGACCAGAGCAGACGCCTATTGAGATCGCTAAGGATCATCGGGACACCGCATAGAGAGTCTAGGAAGCGTCAAGGCACCGTAATTGATATTGGCCTTCTTGGGGCCTGACAGCTCGATCAGATTAGCCTAGAACCGGAAGGTGGATCTTACGCGGCGTCTCGCGAGAAAACGATACCCCCCGGGGGGTCTAGAATAGTTAACAAGAAACAGGAAAACTAAATCCAGTACAACACGCCCGGCCCTCTAGCCCGGTTTGGCTCGCCATGAACAGGGCGGCTTCGTACAATCACCTTCTGTCGTTTTCGAGTCCTTTCAGGGAGGCTCAGGTAGTCGGCCTGTATCATCTGCCCTCAAGGGACATAGAATGAAACCTGCCCGATTCGACTCTTCGAAGAACCGGAAAGAGAAAAAATTACCATTCGTTAATTCCCTCCCAGAGCCGAGCTTCGCGTCCTGACCATCAGGTGCAATCCACACGGGTTGAGCCGAGAAATCTGCCAGATAACCTGTGTTACAGGCGAGTCCGCCGATTCCAAGCGCAAAACCCGCCTGTCAGACCCTGCAGAAACCGCTAGTTACTAGCAGGCAATCCGCAAGAGAACAGCCCAACCATGACAGATTCCCAATCAGGGCTTGTTCTGCGCCCTATCTAGTTGATGAATCAGACGAAGAGACTACTGTTAGTTAGTCCCTTCCAACTGCGACTCTCGCGTCACGAGCATCAAGTGCAATTGAGACTTCTCGAATGGTAACGGATCTGGTAACCGTAAATGGTAACCAGAGAATGAAACAAGAACCTACAGATGGTACCGTTTTCGACAAACATGGTACCAGAAAGGAAGGGCTGCTTTCAAGGTCCCTGCCTGGGACGCGCCGTTTCACGGTTCGCATGCCATTGCCGGTGACGGTTCATATCGTTCACAGTGACGTTGCAGACCGTACAGTGAGAAGAGTCCTCTTTCTCGAAGATGATCGTCGAGTAGCTGGAGATTTGCATTGAGAGCCCTCCGAGAGAGCTTTCTGAACGTGAGAATTGAGAGATGTTCTTGACAGTCCAACCGTTCACCGTCCAGCGCTGTATCAAAGCATGCATGGCCTGCAGCTCTTCGTCGTCGTCGGTTCGAACCGTGACGCTCTGAACCTGTTTCAACCCATTCCCCAATGGCCGACTTGGCTAAAATCGGGGTCCTCCCTCAGATAAGCACTCTTGAGACTTGCGACACGCAAACCAACCGCAACTGACATTTCACGACTGATAGCGGGTCTGGTAACCGTGAATCGTAACAGACCCATTGCACGAGTACGGCCGTCAAGTAGGGGACTCAGTTACGAGAAACTAAAGGGGTCATAGGACATGTCCTAATGTGAAATGAAGTCTCTGAACCGGAAAGTCGGACTGATTCTGATCACAGTGGGGATCGTCCTGCTAGTGATTTCTGTTGTCCAATATCAAGCAGGACAACTGCAATGTACTCTAACTGGGGATCTATGTGCCCAGTTCGCCGCCCAAGGCGCACGAGATACGGCAATTCAATTTCTTGAGATCACCCTAGCCGAAGTAGCTTTGATGAGCATCGCGGCAATGTTTCTGGTAATGGGAAGGAACCAAGTACCAAGGCAAGCAACTAGCCCTTCTTAGTCAACGCTCAGCTATCTTCCCCGTTTATCCGGGTGGTTCTCGAGACTAGTAGCAAGCCGATTCCTGAAGATGTCATTGCCAATCCGGCGTAAAACTCATCCCAATACGGGGCGTAGTACGATGAAAATATTGAGGGGCATCCGGTGATTGGACAGGCGATGGCACTAAGCTGAAAGCCAATTGTTCCCAGAGAGAGGAACAATATTCCCGCCGCTACCAGTACGATGCCGGGGAACCGAAGGGCATCATCTTACCCCCATCGTTGGATCAATGAACGTCGTATGAACTTAGCTGACTCTATCGCGATTCCTTATGCTTAAGAGCTGGTTCGGCCGCGCTTTTAGCTAGGCACGCTGCTACGACTATCCTAAAACCCGTGAGCGTAATCCTCCTCTTCATCGTTGTCGGAGGCCTCTGCTTGGAAAGCCATGATGGGACGCAGATCTCTTCCATCGTGCAACAGCCATCATCCACCAGTATTGCCCTGACTCTCAATCCAAATTATACGACCGTGATTCTAGGATCCAGCATCAATTCCACCATCACGATCTCAAGCCTGAACGGATTCTCAGGAACCGTGACCCTCTCCCAACCCGTGACACAGACCGGGATAACAGCAACCCTCAGCGCCTACAGCGTGTCAGTTGCCCCGTCCGAGCCTGCCACTACAACTTTGAACGTGATTGTCAAAGGACCCATTCCGAGGGACGCACACGACTGCATCTACGGATGCATGCACAACGTTTCGGTGACCGGGTCTACAGGGTCCGATTCCCAGACAGTCAGAATTGACGTCTTGGTATACATACCCAACTTCCAGTTCAACAGCGATCAGAACCTGGCCATGTACGAAGGCGGATCGGACTATGCCAATCTGACCCTGGTAGGCATCAACTTCTCAGGCAACGTATCCTTGAGTACGACTGTGGCTCCACCCGGGCCAAGAGTGACAGTCAATCCAGCCAGCGTATACCTGGCTCGACAAAAGGGAGGATATACGAGAGTGACAGTTGACAGCGCACGCGCCCCTGAAGGCGAATACAACGTTACAGTAACAGCAACCGCCGTAGCCAACAAATCACTGTCTCACCGAGTAACCCTGTATGTCACAATATTCCCACGACTATCGACGCCCGCTCAACCCAGCACTCTGTCTTTGCTGGTAGGCTATCTTCCGACTATTGTAACCATTGGGCTTCTGGTATCCTTCCTCGTAATCACCGCGCTGTTGGATAGACGAGCGAGAAAACAGAAACAAAGTGGAGAAGCATCGAGTCAAACGCGAGAAAACAAGAGCGATGCAGACAACTAAGAGTGTCCTGATGGTGGTCACATAGGCCCGATAATCGTCGCGTACAGACCTATTTGTTTGAGAAAACCTCGAATTGGGACCACGTAGAGTCTACATTGCAGGTTCTTCTGCCGACCCTGTCAGGAACCGACTTACCGCGCCAATTTCTCTTTAAGAGGCCGTCCCTCCACATCTGTATTCGTCCTTGGAGATCAGAATCGTCTGGCCGGCTCTCCTCTCGACGACAGGAGCCGTTATTCTGTCAGAGTATTCGATTGCAGCTCTAGTACTGCTTCGTCTCGCCGAACCCGTACTCGGGCCACCGGTAGGCTTCAGCGTCTTCCTTCCCTACGTGTCTATTGGCTTATCGGGACTGGTCGGGTTGGGATTCTCCATTGCTCTCTTATTAGATAGAGCACGTCGACGGCTCTGGGGAATACTAGTCCTTGCTTCATGTGGAGTCGCGTCTTATTTTCTCATCCAGTTCTGGATCTTCATCTACCTGGACTGGCTCATCCTAGGATTCTTCGGAGTCTACGCCTTGGCCGGCGCGCTCTTCTTGGGCGCCACGGGAGCCATATGGGGAATCCTCTGGAAACCGCAAGAGTCCAGCTCAGAACTGCGAGAGTCTTCTGTCAGAACCTAAGGGATTGACGCTAGTCTTTCGGCCAGCGATTTCCAACTTGGCCCGGTCGCTGACCCGTTACCCAGCCAAGCATAAAGGAGAGAATTCGAAATCTGGAGCAGCTCGCCTGATCCAAACCCTCTGGTTCTAAATGTCGGAGAAGCGTGTTTCTAGTCTGTGAGGAATCCCTTACCGTTCAGTGGCCGCAAGCCCTGGATCATCACGATAGTGGTCATTGCAGTTCTGGTATTGTCGACGTATGCCTACGCATTTACCTCGTTCGGCAGGTCCGCAGAGACTTGTCCTCCCCTTCATTGGGAGACAGGAGGACAGAGCGTTGGTAGCGTTCCGTTCAGCATCGTGGCTGCCGGGGACATGTATCAGCCATATCTCGGCACCGGGACGATTGCGTGGTGTGTCTACAGCAGCACGGGATTGCTGGAGAGGAGCTATCTTACGAACCGGGTCCTAAGTAGCATGGCATCCTCGGCTGACGGCCAGTACTTGGCGGCTGCAGGGTACAAGGTATCGTCTGGTCCAGCTGGGCTCTATGGAAATGGAGCAGTCTATCTGTTCGACAGAAATGGAGTATTGAAATGGAATGTCTCGACATCGCGTGAGATCTTCTCGGTGCACATCAATAGCAACGGCTCTGTAATCGTGACCAATTCTCCTGAACTTCTCTACATCAATAACAACGGAACCGTGCTATGGAACTATTCGAAATACTCTGTGTCCACTGCAGCGCTAGCTAATGATGGAGCCAACGTATTAGCCGGTATCTCGAACGTACCATATCCGAACAGGACGAACTATGGAGGCGAAATTGTAATGTTCGACGCTCAGGAAAACATACTGTGGAACTTCACAATCCCCGACCAACAGTTCGACAGCACAACCGCCCTCGCCGTCTCTGAGGGACACATTGCGGCCGGGGTCTCCGCATCAGGCTACAGCGGCACAATGTACTACCTCGACATGCAAGGAAATCAGATCTGGTCAAGACATGTGAACAGCGCGGTTTTGAGCGTGAACTTCGACAACGGAGGCTCAACCATTTCTATACAAACAAACTGGGATCAGGTCAAGTTCGACCTACAAGGAAACGTGATCAGCAACTAAACTCGCACCAGCTTCTGGTGAGTTCGCGAAGGTGAACTGATTTCCCAGAAGGCAGTCTCCTGTCGCGAGGATCAAGTGCAATTGACACTTCACGAATGGTAACGGGTCTGGTAACCGTAAATGGTAACAGGGCCATAGCGGCCTCGGAGGGTAGCCTCTATGCAGACGATTACGGTCGATATTTCGCAGAAGCTGACCCGGAACGATGTCGAGTCGATCCTCCAACAATGGTCCGCAGATCAAGGCGCGCGTGTCAAGCCACAGGGTCGACTTGCGAGAAAATACAAGACCAAAGGCGCCTCCATGCACTGGCACGTAACAGGCGTTAAGCCAGGAATGGGCACCGTAGAAATCACCTACGATCCTGAAACCGGGAAGCTAGAGGTATCTGTACACGATAATAGACGTGGATACTGGGCGCACGGCGCGTATCGGGAGCTTGGCAAGATCTTGACCAGACGAATACGACGGACCCAGACCTAGATCAGGTTCAGAATAGTTTCACTCCAGAACTTACGCTACTCTCCTACTCATCTACTTCGAACACCCACAGTGTGTCCCATGCAGAGTCTCGATTACAGGATCTTCTGCCGAACCTGCCAGGAACCAACATACCGCGAAATCCGATACCGATCAGACTACCAGTTCATAGGCCGACTACTCGTCTGCGAGAATTGTGGCGAAACGATCCTCGAACCAGTCGGAAACGGAACAGCGTGCCAAGACTGTTGACAAAAATACAAGACATGTGGCTGCTAGACCTACGAGAACCACCGAAACAGAGCGGCCGCAGACACCAACAGGATCATCGAACCAAAAAGGTCCCTCCCAGACAGAGCGTCATCCGCGCGACGAAAAACGACTCATCCGTGACCGTGAAAGCTCGTTGATTTTCGGAAGCAGACTAATCATATGTCTTGGTCGAGGACCGATGCCGTGGATAACGAGTCTTTAGGTCTGCGAGAAGTGCACAGCTCATCAGTCCAAGCGCGCTGTTTAGGTTTCTTCCTGTTTCCCTAACAAACGACATCACGGACACCATCCTCATTTTTCTTTGCAATTGTCGCTTCATGTGAATTGGTGCATGTTCGTAGTTTTCAAGAATTTCCTTGAGTTCGAAATCATCCAAAGGTTCCAAAGGAATCAGTCGCCCGTAGATATCTACGCTCTTCTTGTGAATGAGGGCTATCCGGAATCGTACGAGACGCTGAGTCCAATCATTGAATTGACTTGAAAAATTGCGAAAATTCTTCACTTTTCCTTCTACTTTCAAGACGAACGGGCTCTTTGCAAGATCGATATCTCCACCGTGAAAGCCGAGTTTGAACCAGTCGTTCAACAGCACTGCGATCGAGTCTAGGGCAGCCTTGCTGTAAAAGACAAAGTTATAGAAGAAATACGGTTGATACATTCCTGGGGGAGGACCGGGCAACTTGACTGACTCTGTGAGTACCTTACGCAAGAGGTCATCAGATAACAGTGTGAATTCGAATTTGATAATGACATCTCGAAGCCTCCATTGCAATCCCTCATCCAAGCTGTGAACTACGATTCCAGAACCCTTCGAGAATCTCTCCCAACATAAGAAATCGATGAGATTCTCAAAGCAGTCAATTCTAACGCGTCTCTTTGCTAGATAGTTGCCAGTAAAGAGCTTGAAATAGACTCTTTGGGGTATGATTCTTGATGATGCAGTAGCAGCAGGAGCTCTGGTCAACGGCTAACTCTCTGAAATTGATCAATCCTTGCTACAAAGCGAAGGCTGGGGCAAAGCCTCGTGGTACTGCTAGCTTATGGGGATTTGGCGCTGCTCCATTACGAGCCTATCACCGCTCTAACGCAAATCCAAATTGAACGGAATAAAGAACGAGTAAATCGATTCTGCTCAGATGAGAGAAAGCAAGCACTTCCTCGGGGGAATTTGAAATTATCATGCAGGATCTTCGAACCTCAATCGGCTAATGCGAGACAAGGCGGTGACTTCTCCTGACTCTCACTCGAGAATCTGGCTTACTCGCAAGTCTTTCGTAAGTCTCGCTGATCAACTTCATATGGAATCCGAAAGGGTCGGAACGCCAAAGACCTCTAATTGGAAACTGGTTTGGAGGATCAGGCGTTTCGACTTCTAAGACCCACCCCGGGACCGCCAGGCTCCTGAGCTCTTGCCTCCCAAATGCCTCATCTTTGATCACCGTGCCCCCGATTCTGGAAAAGAATCGCTCAAGCTTTTGATCAAGAAGCGGAGAGGCAAGGACTCGTAAGCGTAGTTTGCGTTTCTTCACCCAGTGTTCAAGTATCCTGCACATGATTGCACCATGTTGTGGATCAGCCCAATTTCGACCCTCCTTCAGCACCAAGAAGACTTCGTCATCAGTTTGTGTCGTTGCGAGAACTTCCGCAAGAGCCTTGAACATAGCACCAAAATCATTGATGACATTAAGTTCTCCCGTAGGCGAATCCTTCAGTGCACTGCCGAATCGATTAACGGTCCTAATGTCTTCGTTGATCCGCAGCCATAGAAGTCCCCAAAGCTCCATCGGGAAGCTTAGCCTAAAGCGTAGAGTGTCCTTGTCTACTATCTTGATTTCTGCGAGATTGTGCTTGATCCTGTTTATGTTTGCCCTGCTGTTGGAGCTCCATCCAACCAGCTTTGCTAGCTCTCCTTCACTCGGTTCTGCTTGATGATCGAGGTAAACTATCTTGAACAGAGTCGCGGCCACTTCAAGTCGTTTCCTACCCTCTTCGAACTTTTTCGGCCAGAGCTTCAAGAGAGCATGTTTGAAGATTATGACAGCATCGTTTTTGGAAATCTCTTCTGCTTTGCCTTGAGGATCTGGCCCGAAGATCTCTGACAAATCGGGTAATTTCGTCGAGTCAGGCAGAGGGGTTGCCCCGGGTCAAACGTGAAACTAATACGATATAGTCGTTCCTACATCAAGTCTAGGTCCAATATGAATTTCTCTACGGGACTAGATGTCCGTCTCCTCTTGCGATTACGTTTTCGATGCATGGATTGACATAGTCCAAACTCTCTAATGTTGTAATCGCGATCAATAATGTGTCTAGATGCGATACCCCCGTGTCATGGGGTTACATCTACAACACTAGACTAGGTCTTTGTAACTTGAATAAGAGCGTCGAAAAATTCGGTAACAACTTCAGTCGCTTCTTTCTTAGACATTCTGAACGAGATTGATGGACAAAAGGAAAATTTGGGGAATGGTGACGCTCCTAAAACTCTTCGCCATTCTGGTTACGAGCTACCTCGTCACTCCTGTGTCTTTTGTTGAATTGCCAGTTTACATCGCACTGTTGGTAACTCCAATCGATCCCTCTTGGCTCGTACGACCAGCTCTGACTCATCGTCAAGTCTCGCCGGGCGGGCAAAAGACCTACCGCCCTCAGATCGAAACGATCTGGACAATTCACAAATCGGCCCACGATCGGACACGCTAGGTACGACCGCTTCACGAGCTTCTCAATTTCCATGATTCGGTCCTCTTGGGGGATTGTCAGAGACACTCGGAGAGCGGAGAGCAGAACTGTTAATCATCAGAAAGAGATGGCATACCATATGAAGGAAGTTCTTTCGCAAATAATTCTCAAGTTTGATGGAAGTATCGGGCCAACCAACGAATGGACCTGTATGGGATGGGCTTACTTAATCGAGTTCGAAGGCGGTCTCGCTCTGCGGAACTTTGGCCACAAGTTTGTCGGAAGGTCAAATGTGACTGTAGCCGAATTTGAGGGGTTGCTACATGGTCTCAATCGGCTCCAGAGTCTGGGACTATTACGAAAGCACCTTTCTGCGCGCGGACAAGCCAGAGAGAATGTTCCCACGGTTCTAGTTCAAGGAGATAGCGAAACAGTAATCGATTTGCTAATGCAAAAAGACTCATCGAAGGTCAAAAAGGGCCTGAAACCGTTTTACATTGCAGCGCTCAAACTGCTAAGAGAAATCGATCTCTCCTGGAAAGCAGAGAAAATCTCAAAGCCCAAAAACGGGGAATGCGATGGATTAGCTCACGCAGAACTTGAGGCATGCCTCAGAGAGTCGATCTCGAACTCCTTAGCCAACGAGACGCGAAAGTGATAGCGGATTCCGACAATCAGGGTCCAACTCGATGACAGTCTTATCGTAAGTTATCCAGAATCTGCCGGTACAGCACGTCTCTTTTCTTGCCTGAGTAACCGTCGTAGGATAGTTCCAGGATTCTGTATCCTCTCTTCCTAAGCAGCGATCGTAACTCTTCGTCCTTTGCCATCTGGGCTACTCGAAGGTGGACCCGGCCGTCAACAAACACGAGCAAGGGTCTAGGCTCCAGGGGGAAGTAGAGGTCAGCTGTTGCTACTGGTATCTCGACTTGTGTCTGGTAGTGTATTCCGTTGTCTTGTAGTTTGATTGCTAGTTCCTGCTCCATCCGTGAAGGGTTGACGTGGAGTCGTTCCCTCCAGTCGCTCCGCTGACCCGACATCTGTAGGGTTGAGCTACTCCTCGGCTATTGCTCAGACACGAGAGTGAAACTGGTTCCTGAGATTTCTTCGATGGAACGGACCTGATATCGCAAATGGTAACATAAATCAACCTAATCGGCACGAGCAGTTGCGTTCTCAACTTTAGATAGATGCGTGACAAGTATTTCTCGGGTAATGGCCTGGGACGAGAATCCATTACAATCGATGAAATCGCCCCATTTTCATTTGAATGACGACGAGCTAGCATTGGCTGCGAGGCTAGAGTATCTGGTCAAGAATGATAAGATCAGAGAAGCCCAGTCGTTACTGGGGGAAGTTTTTCCTAGATATTGGAAGGATGAGTCAACCAGCCTCTACCCTGTTTCAATCTACAGAACCATCTACTATCTTCACCTTGCTTCTGACTATGTTGACGACACTAGACACCTAATTGAGAACATGGGGCAACATTTGGAGGGCCTTCTCAATCAAATGGTTCGGAAGAAAGGAAAATCCGTCAAGATGGAACTTGGAAGAAAGATCGAAATGTTTCGCACGGAATTGGGAGATACTCTTAGGCGAGGCCTCTACGATTTCGACGATGCCATTCATAATGTTGCTAAACATCCCGACGATGATCCCCAACTTCCAGTCCGTTTTGATGTCCGACGGTTTTCGACAAAAGAGACGTTGCTATCTCTCACGATAACTCGACATTTTTCCATTCAGCTTTTTCTGGTACTAGACAAAAATGGTATTCAGTTACCACAGTCATGGCCACAGTTCAATTCTGAGTGGCTATCTTGGGACAGAGTTACTGCACTTCCGCCTCCGGTGCTTTCTCGAGCTGAACGGGTCCCGTCTCATGGACGGATGTCACGCGAAACCGAGGAAGACGCGACTGAATGACGCCGTCTGGAAAGGAGAGCTCCAGATTGTCTTTAAAGGCACGAGTAAATTCGCCTCATAGTTTGACATGGTCGACAATCTCGATAAACAAGCACGCAGCCGCGTCATGGCAAGCATAAGAGGCAAGGATACCGTCCCTGAACTCATCGTAAGAAAGCATCTCTGGTCTCTCGGCAAGAGATATAGAAAGCATGACAGGAGCATCCCTGGGACCCCCGACATCTCGAATAGACGCAAGAAGATCGCAGTCTTCATCGACGGCTGCTTCTGGCACGGCTGTAGCAATTGCTACAAGGAGCCGACAACACATGTATCCTTCTGGCGCAGAAAGCTACGGTACAATAAGAAAAGACGGGAGCAGGTAACAAAGGTCCTACAAGCAGAAAGATGGACCGTGGTTCAATATTGGGAGCATGAAGCTATCTCTCAACCTTACCGCGTCGCTCGTAAAATAGCCAGGCTGATGTAGTCGGGTCAAAGCCACATGATGTCTTTGGAAACTCTCTGGCGGGATGATCGTCGGACGCCGCTAGAGGAACCTCCAGTCGCAGAGAGATACATGTCGGAAGATAGCGTTGATGGCGTTGACGGTTCTCTCCGGAGTCAACTGCAGTGTCCGATTGCTTTGGACCTTTTTGCTGGTTGTGGAGGAATGAGTCTAGGACTTGAGAACGCGGGCTTCAGGATTATTTACGCTAACGAGATCAACGAGAGCGCGGCTGCCACCTACGCGCGTAACTTTCCCAAGGTCAACCTTCAGGTAGGGGACATCAGAGAGGTGAACGCGAAGAAGCTCTACCTCGAGCTGGGAATGCCCAACGTCGATGTAATTTCGGCCGGAACTCCCTGTCAAGGATTCTCCATCGCGGGCAGGCGGCAAGCTACGGACGCCCGTAATTTGCTTTACAAGCAGGTCTTGCGGTTTGCTAGAGCATTTCGTCCTAAGCTAATAGTGATCGAAAACGTTCTTGGAATGCTATACGGACGGAATAGAAGCCTCGCGAATCAGATTATTGAGGACGTCAGAAGGATTGGTTACCATCCTCGGATGAGGGTTTTGACCGCCTCGCATTATGGTGTTCCTCAGAAGCGAAAGCGAGTGTTCATAATTTCGGGTTCGAAAGCAATTCCTGAACATGAGCTTTTTCCGCTTAGCGTAGGTGGGACGATTCGAGTTTCCGCGGCGATCGCCGACTTGGCGTTTCTAGGAAACGGTGAAATCGCTTCAGAGTACCGCCGCTTCCCAAGGTCCGCTTACCAGCTCCAGATGCGTGGAGGAGCCTTGGCGATCTATAACCACGAGTCCACGAACCACTCTAGGCGAGTGAGGTCAAGATTCGCCTCCATTCCTGCCGGTCAGCAACATCCGAGTCGGGAAGCGACAAAGAAGCACACTCATCAAAAGTTGCACCCGTGGAGGCTTTCCAGGACCTTGACTTCCATCTCCGAAGACTCAATTCACTACCTGAAGAACAGAGGGCTAACTGTACGCGAGATGGCACGTCTACAGTCATTTCCCGACAAATTTGAATTCATGGGTCCGAGAACTTCAGGAGGAAAAACCAGAAGACACGCGTGCCCGCAATACACGCAGGTTGCAAATGCAGTCCCACCTCTTATGGCGGAGGCGGTTTTCAGGAATCTGGCGACTGCCATTGGAAAGAACTACTGAAGAGCGGTAGACCTTGAATGCCGCTTCATGATCTTCAGTGTCTACTAGACTAGCTACACAGCAACCTGCGATTGCAGATAATCCAATGCGTCTGATACTTGTCTTGCCTTCTCAAATAGCTTGAGAACTCTACCTCGGTCGAAGACCTCCTCGTCTCCCATCGTGATGAGGTATCCTGGTTTCTCGGGGTGCCTTTTGCAGTGAGCAAGCAGGTTTCTGTTCTCTTGAAGAGCAGCGAGTTTCGTTTTCAATCCCTCCAGTTTCGCGTCCGACTTGAATCGGTCATCTTCCAGGATTTTGCTCAAAGTTTTGACCTTTCCTTCGAGCGAACTATACCTGTTTTCGAGCACAAATGCATGGAACTTGTCCTTGTTGCCAGTCGGCTTGTCGGGAATTTTGAAGTAGTCAACCAGAACGTCATTTATTTTAAGTTCAATTGCTATGACTTTGGAAATGAGGATGCCGCGGAGGACGACGATATCACTGGAACGCCGCAGATTCTTGTCGATCATCTTTCTGAGATGGGGTGCGAAACTTCGACCCTGTAACATGTCCACGAAACCGTACTCTGTCTTGTCGCGTATGTCCTTCACTTCGTACTCGTCAGATGAATAAAACAAAATGTCAGTGAGGTGACCTCTTTTTTCGACTTCCTCGATCACGACAAGTCCTCCTTTGTCCGAATCGAGGTTCTTGTCCGTAACCACGATATCGATGACGAAATCCTGTAATGCCTTTCGGACATCCTTTTCTGACTCGCGGATAATTTTGTTCAGCTTGAACCCTTTTTTCGCTACATAGTCCTCTGTCAGTTCCATTTGGTCTTTCACGGAATCGGGATTGTCTTCAACAAGCAATATCGTGAAAATTCCCGTCTCATCTCCACTTGCTGCCTTCTCGACCAGAGCTTTCTTCACTCTTGTCTCCCCATCACGACCTCGAAACACGCCCCTTTCCCCATCTGATCCACCCCGTTACCTAGAAATCTCACCGAGCCTCTCATTCCATCGACGATCGTTTTCACATGGTGGAGACCTAAGCCTGACCCCTTAGTGGTCGTGAATCCTCTGGTGAAAAGGAATCGCGAATTCTTCGCATCGACGCCTCCACCATTGTCCCCTACCAGAAGTTGTAGCTTCCCTTCCTTCAAGCCGAAGTGGAACGTGATGACAGTTGCATCCGCTTTCATTGAATTGCTGATGAAGTTGTCAAGCATTATGGACACTTCGAGCGGTCTGAATGTCGTTCGAAACCGAAGCTCCTCATTTACGAACTTGTGACGAATGATTCCAGCTCGTCTTCCAAGAACTCTATCGACGTAACCCTCCATATAGGCTACAATGTCCGCGCTAATTCTCTTCACCTTAGTGTTGAAGTTGGCAAGGCTTACGATATTTGCTAGGACCTGGATTTTCTGATTCTCCAAGCTGATGTCTTCAATAAGTGGAGCGATGTTGGATGTTCCCGCTCCCCTTTGGATTTCTCTATTGATGTCAGTAATCTTATTCCTAATCGTTCGCGTTCCGATATCTATGCTGTGATTTATGTTTAGGAGCATTTCTTTATCCACGGATAACTCCTTTTGCAGAAACAAGGCCTCTCGGTCCTTGACCTGAAGCTCAAGTCTTCCCTCTCGAGTTTGTTCCTCGAGCTTTTGTACGGCGAGCTTCATAGATTTGGCTTGTTGCTGCAGATATCTTTGTTCGACCGGCGTCCGCATGAACAGGCTAAGCCGCTCAATGTTGCCGATCAGTTCGGGAATCTTGTCGATCTGCCTTTCTTTGACAACCTTCAGGAGATTCTTGTCGAAAACCAGTTTTTTTTCTGGATCGTCGACAGACCCCACTATTTGTCCAATTACCTCGAGACTGGAAACCTTCACGTCTTCGGGATTCTTCCTAGGCTGTCCGGTGTCCTTGTTTTCGACATCCCAGTCAATTGCACCAACTACATATCGCTCGAGACGCCGGAGCGCTTTTTCCATGAATAGGCAGTCCCTGTTGGACGCCAGCTGTCTCAGCGCTTCAGACTCGACAACTCCTTCCCGACTGGAAACCTCTTGGAAGCCGGGCTGGGGGCCATAGACCTCAATCCGTCCGATTACGTCCCGGTTGCCTAGGTTACGTCTGTAACCTTGTGTCTTCCGTCTATCGAGCCCCAGCCAATCATCATCCTCGTTCCCGTAAGGGTGAATCCTGAAACCATTCTTGTAAAGGAAGATTGAGCCATAGTTCTTCGGCACCACTCCCATTATCTTGGTGAAGAGGGCCTTAGCTTCACGATTGAGGAAAAAAACGGTAATGTCAATGTCCTCGAGTTGGGTATAGGTATTCTTCTCTTCGAGAGCAAATACTTCCCGCCCCTTGTCGGTTAAGGTAGTCTGAATCTTGCTTGAAGTAACATGACAGTGGATCTTAGTGCTCTGCTTGTCGAGACGCTCGAAAACGTCATTCTTGATTAGGCCATTTATCTTGTCATAATCTCCTTTGCTCTTTTCGTCTTGTTCCAGAAATTCTTTGGCAACAAGCTTGATTTGGAAGGCACCCTTCTCCGGTTGTTGCGCCGGATTGATCAGTCTTACAAGGTAGCTCTTCAATCGGTGTAGTTTCTGGAAGTTCCACTCGTCATTCAGACCAGTTATCCGAAGGACCGTTCCATGCTCGAAATGTGTCAGATCGTCGTGTTTGAAAGGGAGGCTCTCGAGGGGTGTGTACTCAACTTTGATGGTCTGAAATTCCGTCTGCTGTTTGTTTTCGAATTTCGTCCAGTCGACCTGTAGACAATGAATAACACTTTCTCCTCCCTTTTTGGTGAAAAGACTGAGTTTTTTTCCCAGCCTGTCCGCAGAAAATCTTCCTATTCCCTTTGCTCCCGCGAAGGCCCTTCCCTGTTTCTTCAAGGTCTCCTTGAAGTCAGACTGGCTTAGGTATCTCTGAGGCTTCTTTTCTGAATACCCGACAAACAACCACTTCTTGATAATATCCTCGCGGGACATTCCCTCCCCATCATCTACTATCAGAATCTCAGCATCTTCGTCGTAATTCAAGACGTTCTCGAATTCAATAATGGCCGTGTGAGCTTTCGCATCGTAGGAGTTCTTTACAAGCTCGAAGATGGCTATCCGGTCATCAGTGATCAGCTCCTTACCTATGATGTCCTTGAGGCCAGTACTCACGCTAAAGTCGAGGAGCTTCTGATCACCTGGAGGCAAGATGCGTCGCGAAGCGATAGTCTACGTAGAATAACTGCCTTATGTTTTCGTCCTTAAGATAGACGCGACGACGCGCGTCGTCTGCGAGGATCAAAGATGGCTATAGCTTTTGTAAAGAGACTACTAAGATGTGGGACGTGACTCTGTCGCTACCGACTGACCGCCACTCGTTCTCGCTTCGATCATCTTGTTAGCTGCAGTAAGGTTCTACAATTTGTATTATTCAGATTGGTGGGTTAACTTGCAAACTATCATTCTAATTGGAGGAGCCTTGGCGACATCTCCTGATTTTGTGAATGACCACCCTGAATGGAAGGAAGTGCGGAGCGCCAAGGTTCCTTATCGAATTTGCCTACGGGAAGGTCTTCATGCCGAACGAAGTATCCTTGTCTAGTTTCCGCTTTGCCTGTCGGTCTTTCGTCTGACGACTCTGCCCTTCCGAAGAGTGCCGAGTATTCTGCTTACGGCGTTTTTGGGTCGGGTGCATGATTTTCCTTCTCTCTCGGTCATATGACTAGGCCTCTAACTATCTCTCGTGCTAGTGGGAGTAGGCCGCTTCTTCCCCCATATCCTAAGTCTCCTATTAGTAGCCAGAAATTGTCGTCAGGACGGTCCGCCGGACTGAAGAAGTCAGATTTGATTCTCATTCCGCGTTTTGTGAATAGGCCTACCGTGTCGATCCAGCCCTTGGAGCTTCTTCCCGCGATGTGGGCGAATCTGGAGCAGATTCCACAGTCATTATCGTAGAGAAGAATTGGTCGAGCGAATGTCAGAGGAAGGCTCTCCTCATCAGGATCTATGCTTCTAGCAGACTGTAAGTCTTTCCGGACCATGGAGCGGCTTTGGACTTGGTCCTTAGTGAGTTGTAGGCCTGGTATTTCTAGGGCCGATTACCCTTTAACTCGGAACGGGACACTTAACGCAATAATGTCGAATAGTGAAGCCCCCGCCGTGGAAGCTCATCTCGAATGGGACGGTGGGGTTGCTGCTGCTCGTAAGTGGAAAAAGCAGGCCGCGGTCTCGGGTCGTCCCACTAACGAAGCGCTCATCGATCTCGCACAAATTAGCGCTGGCATGAAGGTGCTTGATCTTGCGAGCGGAAGCGGCCATCCTGCCCTAGACATTGCAAGAGTCGTTGGACCCGCTGGTCATGTTACAGCAACCGACCTGTCCTCCAAATTGCTGGCGGTTGCAGAGGAAAAAGCAGCTGAGGAGGAGGTGTCAAATATTAGCTTCCGAGAAGTAGACATGGAAAACCAGCCATTTCCAGACGAAACATTTGACGTAGTGACGTGCCGGCTTGGCATTATGTATGCTCGAAACGTTGAGCAGGCTCTTCGCGAAATGCGCAGAGTGCTCAAGCCAGGCGGACGGGTTGGGCTTGTTGCATGGGGACCTGACAAGGACGACCCTCGTAAGACAACGGTCCTCAATGTTTTGATGAAATACTCAAAATCGTCCACTCCCGATTCTTCCGTCGCACTGGGATCGTCATTTTCAGAGCCTGGAAAATTGTCTAGAGCGCTTAGTCAAGCGGGTTTCAGACGGGTGTACGAGGAGACTAGGAACATTCCCTTTCCATTTCCAGGCTCTCCAGAACAGGCATGGGATCTAGTGCAAGATGGCGCCATTCTTTTTCAAAACATGATCAAGGGTTTAACCCCGGAAGATAGAAAATTGGCGGGTATCGAAATAGCGGACGTTTGGAAGAAATATTATGATGGTCACCACACAACGTTTACTTCCCCAGTAGTATTGGCGTCCGGGACGCGATAGAGGCACGCAAGTCGTAGATGATTGCGACGAGATGACCCAATGACCCCACGTGGGACAGGCTTGGACTCGGACAGAGACAAAAGGTCAGACACGAAACGCCGAGGACAGTCCACAACGCGATTTCAGGTCAAGGAGCTCGGAAAGGAGACGTGGCCCGACTTTGAGCGGATGGTAGAGAAACACAACGGGGTCTGGGGTGGCTGCTGGGACACCTGGTTCCACATGACGCCCAGCCTGCGGAAACAATGGTCTGGAAAGCACCAGGAGTACAAAGAGAAGCTTGTCCGAGCAAACCAGTCCCACTCAGCTCTAGTCTACGATGGGCCTGATGTTGTTGGCTGGTGCCAGTTCGGACCACTAGCCGAACTCCCCGGTAGGATGCTTGGCTATGGCAAGATGGACGTTGATCTGCCCGACTGGAGAACTACATGCTTCTTCGTCGACCGCGACCACAGGCGCGAGGGAGTCGCGAAAGCCGCGCTAGAGGGCGCACTCCGGTTCATTGCTGCGAGAGGAGGCGGGACGGTCGATGGGTATCCAATCGCTCTTCCTAATGGGAAGAAATACTCGAACTCATTCATCTGGGGCGGAACCGAGTCAATGTACCTAGGCCTAGGATTCCGTCCACTCGGTAATTTTGGCGCAAGCAACCGGGTGATGGTGATGCGAAAAGTCGTTCGTGGCCGCTGAGAAGTGGACCCATCAAAACGCTGTAACACTAACTACTTTTTGAAAGACAGTCTACTCAGAAATGGATCATGGAACGATACAAGGTTCCGCTTGTAGATGAGTCTGGACGGAATATCGGATATGGTGATAGAGAACGCTGAGACTATTATTTCGTCCTTGCAAGTAGAACAGTCAAGACAAGGAGAACTCCTACAAGGAAGCCGAAGAGAGTACCCTGGAGGCTTTGATTATAGGTGGGAGCGTTGATTGTCAAGGCTGCCCATACTGAACCGGCCAGAGTTGAAGCGACAATTATCCCTATTGCAATGAGACCCTTCTGAAAGAACTCTTCAGCACGTTCGTCCTTCCTATTAGTCTGGCTCAAACCCTAGATCATCTCCTCGCAAACGTAAGGACTCGAATCGAGTTTGATATTTATCTGTACAACCCATGCCCTAGACCACATCAGTTATCTTGCAAGCGTTAATCCTCGCCGAAATGACCAGCCACCCTGTCTGAACCTTCGATGAGCATTCCTCGCATATTGACGATAGGGCACTCTACCCGAACCATTGAGGATTTTACGGATCTCCTACTAGCTCACGGGGTCCAGCTCTTAGTTGACATTCGGACAGTTCCCCGTTCTAGACGTAACCCGCAGTTCAATGAGGATACTTTGGCTGAGAGCCTGAAGGAGTCGGGAATAGACTATGTTCGATTGAAGGAGCTCGGAGGCCTACGTCGTCCAAAGAAGGACTCCCAGAATATGGGTTGGAGAAACGAGTCCTTTCGAGGATTTGCTGACTACATGCAGTCCCAGGAATTCGAGGCCGGCATCATTCAGCTGATCAGCCTGGCTCAAGGTCGTACCGTCGCGATCATGTGCGCAGAAGCCCTACCCTGGCGATGCCATCGCTCTCTTATTGCTGACGCGTTGCTTGTCAGGGGAATCAAGGTCGAGCACATAATGACACTGAAGACAACTACAGAACACTCGATGACGAAATTCGCCAGAGTCGATGGGAAACAAATTACCTATCCTGAGCTTCCAGCCTTGACGCTCGAATCAGTTAGCAGCAGAGCCTCTACGAAATAGACGCCATGTAACTCTTACAAACGAGAGATGACTCACGACTCCAGGACAAAGCGAGCTATCACTATGAGTGATCCGAAGCCGATGACTGAAGAGCAGATTAAGAGAAACGCAGTGGGCCTGACACAGAAGCAACTTAGAGGCAAGGTCGTCCTTGTCGACTACGACCCTGCATGGCCTCGCCTATTTGTCAGAGAGTCTGAAAGAATCAACTCCACCCTAGGTCGGAACGCACTCGCGATAGAGCACGTAGGGTCCACATCAGTCCCAGGCCTCGCGGCAAAACCCGTCATAGACATACTGCTCGTGGTGGCGAATTCAGCAGACGAGAGCTCGTACGCTCCAGCTCTCGAAAAGGCCGGTTATGTTCTCGGGATCCGGGAACCTGAGTGGCATGAGCATCGAATGTTCAAGGGTCCGGACACAAACATCAATCTTCACGTGTTCAGCCAGGGTGACGATGAGATTGAGAGAATGTTGGTCTTCAGAGACTGGCTTCGCGGGAACTCTGCTGACAGAGACTTGTACCTAGCCGCAAAGCATGAACTAGCCGGGCAGAGCTGGAAGTACGTTCAGAATTACGCGGACGCCAAGTCCAAAGTAGTCGAATCGATAATCGCACGAGCGCGCAGGCCGCGGGACGAAATTAGACCCAAGTCAAAACCCAAGTGATTAATTCACGTATGATTCTGATATGAGAATCGCTGTCTTCTCCGACATTCATGGAAACTGTGTAGCTCTTGATGCTGTTCTCTCAGATATTGAGAGAGAGTCTGTTGACAAGTTGGTCTGCCTCGGCGACGCTGTTCAAGGAGGCTCTCAACCCGTCGAGACAGTATCGCGTTTGCGGGGGCTACGAGTCCCGACCGTGATGGGAAACAGCGACTCCTGGTTGCTCACTGGAGAAAACACATCCGCTACGGAACAAGTCTCGGAAGCTCACAAGGCGATGAGAGCCTGGTCGCTCTCGAAACTAACCAAAAAGGATCTCGAGTTTATCAGACAATTCAAGAGCATCATCACTCTACCCTTAGAGAATGAGAGTCTGGTATGTTTTCACGGCTCTCCAGAATCGTTTGACGAACTGATCTGGCCCACGACGCCCGAGGAGAAATTCGCACAACTGATGCGTGGCTACGGAAATTCTATGCTCTGTGGGGGTCACACGCATCTTCAGTGGTTGCGGAGATTCAAGGATTCTTTCTATTTCAATCCTGGAAGCGTGGGTTTCTCCTTCGATCATTCACGGACGGGGGACGATATTCGCGCCGACAATTGGGCTGAATATGCCATAGTCTCTTCAGATAGGAAGAGTTCAGGCATCGAGTTCAGAAGAGTCCCATTCGACGCAAAAGAGTGGATACGCGTGACCGCCAGAAGCGGTAGCCCTAACGTGGACCGAATATCCCAACAATACTCCGCGAAGGTGTAAGGCCCTAATGTCGAAGCGTGTCGAGACCTACGATGCCGCGTATGGAAACTTCTCCAACAAGGTTTTACAGGAAGTTCGCAGGGAAGCGTTTGGGGACGACATCGGCCAGAACAGTTGGATAACAACAAGCGAATTTCTACGCCTATTGAATCATCTGGGATTGGAGTCTAAGTCAAATGTTCTTGAGGTTGCTTGCGGGTCAGGTGGGCCAGCGCTCTTTATTGCACGCACTTTTGGCTGTCATGTAACCGGGATCGACATCAACGAACAAGCCATTGCGACAGCAGACAAGATGGCGCGGGATCAGAAGCTTGACTCGCTAGTCCGTTTCTCTAGGGCGGACGCTGGTGTCGCACTGCCCTTTGAAAACGAGACGTTCGATGCGATCACTTGCATCGACGCGATCCACCACCTCCCAGACCGTCTGCGATTTCTCAAGGAGTCGCATCGCATCCTGCGGCGTGGCAGACGACTGTTGTTCACTGACCCCGTCATCGTGACTGGTCTGATCTCGAACGAGGAGATAGCGGTGCGCAGCTCAGTCGGTTTCTTCCTTTTCTCACCACCAGGTGAGGACGAGAGACTGATCAAGGCGAGTGGTTTCAGAGTCTTGGCACGAGAGGACGTGACTGAGAACATGTCGGAAATGTCAAGACGAAGACGCGACTCGAGACAGAAGCATATTGGAGAGCTGATTCAGATTGAAGGTGAAGAAACGTTCAAGGGAACTCAGAGATTCTTCTCGATGGTTCACACTCTAGCACGAGAGAGACGTCTTTCACGATTCGCATTTGTCTGCAAGAAAATGCGCAGCTAGGCAGAGATAGTTAGACCACCCTTCTTTGGTCCGATGCCCACGAGCTTTCCAACTTAGGTTAGGGTTTTGCCGCGTCCTGCCAGCAAGCCATTATTGGTCCTGACGGGATCTTGAACCAGAAGAAACTGCCCATGCCAGGGATGTCTGTTCGGGGGAGAACGATTTGGCCACCCTTCTTTCGAACATTCCTCTCAGCCTCGGCGAGATCTTTTACGAGAACATAGTTTGTGCTGCCCGGAATCTCTGATTTTTGAACAGATCTTATGCCGACGGTCGTCCCAGCAGGGTTCTGGAATGTAAGGTATTGGCCGGTAGGCATCTGGACAGAGTCGAACTTCCAGCCGAAGGTTTCTTCGAGGAATTTTCTTGTCTCGGTTAGGTTTGTGCTTGCGAGTTCGGTGAACGCCATCGCTCCTGGTGTTCTAGGTCTCTTTGATTCGCTTCCGGTGCTCGTCGGTCCTGACATGTCAAAAGCAAGGGAGAGTGAGGGATTAACTTGGTTTCTGCCAGCTACTTGTGGGCGAACATAGCCGCGAAGGGTCTGGCGTCGAAGAAGACCTGTATCGACTTGACTTTCCCGTTCTCAGCATGAATCCATTCCGCGCAAGGAACAGTCCCAGCTGGTGTATTTGTCGCTAGGTCGTACACGAAACAGACGTCGTTTCCATCGACGAACGTCTTCCTCTTGTGAACTCCTGTGACTATCTGGGCGAGCCGGCGGATAGACTCAACGTAGTCGTGAGCGTTGTTGAACTTGTCGATTGGACCCGTGAAGGTCATGTGCTCGTCGAGGTATCGGGCACTTGCTTCGTACTCTTGCTTCGACCAGTGATCGAAGTATTTCAGAGCCACATCGCTCTGTGACTCGGTTGTTTGTACCAACTTTTACTCCTCGAGGTGAAGTATCCAAAGGATACTAATATGCGCGCTAGGGTCTGGAAGGATACTGAACCGTTTTGGCACGATCCAAATCGAGAGAAGCGAAGATGCCCAAACTTCTGTATCAGCAGGATCCGGTGCGAGGAAGTGTCAAGGCGCTAGGTTCGAAGTGGACCTTACTCATTCTGAGGGACATCGGATTTCTCAAACTAGAGAGGTTCGGTGAGATCTTGAGAAATAATCCTGGGCTTACTCCTCGGGTGCTCTCGCGGCGTCTTCGGAACATGCAGAAGGAAGGCCTGATTGAGAGGACAGTGAGGTCGGACCGGATCACGTACGTTTTGACTTCTCGTGGAGAAGACGCGGCGTATGTACTGTTGGCATTCTTGCGGTACGGGTTGAAGTACCATGCGCAGTTGCTAGAAACCACAAGGGTGAAGCCGCTTCCTTCGTTTCAAGATTTGATCAAAGAGTACTATGGTCGAAAGAGCTGATGGAAAGAATCGTGACTGTGTCAGATGATTAGCGATGCTATCAGGGTGAATGCTCCGAATCCGATCAGTGCAAGGGCTGCGTATGCGTTGGAGGATTTGACGCTGTTCTTTCTGTTGGACCCGAAGAACGATGGGAGATTGATGGCGTGAAAGACTATTCCCAAGATCAGCGCGTACACCAGCGAGAATCCGGATAGAGCGAACAGAGTTACGATCGCGTAGAAGACGTATTCGACGACGAATGCGAGGGGACCTCTCTTCCACAGTCCAGCTCCAACTTTCCGGTCTCCATCGAAGCCCAGAACTGGCAAGTCTTTCAGATGGACGACCGTGTCGAGTATCCAGTGAGACGCTGAGCCTGCGACGAACACGGGAACGATGAGTGGGTTGTTCAAGATCGCGGCGATGAGAAGTCCGACTGGAAGCGATAGGATGCTCCCGAGGACGAGAGAGTGAGAATAGGGAAATTTTTCGAAGATGACGAACTTCTGGAGAGGGCTGTCCGGGTTGATCTTGACCTTCTCTACTCCGGCTGGGACAAGTACCGACCAGAGTAGGTCTGGGAAGCTAACAGCGATCAAGAAGACTGGCAAGGGGACCTGTGGGAAGAGTCTCCAGAGAAGAAACGCTACAGCAAAGTGGCCGACAAACATGCCTGTAATCTCCGCGTCAAACGTTCTATCTAATAACTCGGTAGTTTACGGGACCTATTCGAATCGAATGTAGTAACAACAGTTGGTCTCGTTTCGAGTGTACCAATTGTGAGCCGGGGCTATAGGAGAGGTCAGGCTCTATTCAGAATTGGAGATCAGTTTGAACTCGGCAATCTTGTACGAAACTGCAGCGGGGTCCTATGTGATGCCTGAAAAGAGGTTGGCGCTAATCCACAGGGTCATCATACCAGACAGAGACTATCCGAAAGAATACGTGGTCCTGGTGACTGACCGTCGGTCGGTCTTCATCCGTCAGAAGAAGACGAGGAGCAGCTTTGTTCTTCGTGGAGAGTTGAGGTATGGGACCGCGCTAGTGACTGATGTTCAGCCCAAGACCCTTGAGGATTACGAGGGTACCAACGTTGAGTCGTTGGTTGCTGATACTTCGAATATTGCTATTCCACATGACTCCGTTACTTCACTAGTGATGACTGAGGGAGAACCGAAATTCCGGTTACAGGACTTATGGGTCTGGTTGACGATGAAGAGGCAAGGACACGAGTTCCGCGTCTACGACTTTGAGATGAATTACATGGACAGCGCGAATCAGGAGACTATGATCAGATTCTACGCGGTGCCTTTAGGTGTGTATTTCAAGCCGAGAAGACAGACTCAGACTAGGAAAACGATCCTCCGCGATTATGCCCTAGATGTGCTTCAAACTTTCCGCAAGGTTCTGCCAGATGAGATTATCTCCGTCTAACTAGCTGGCTGTTACCATCGTACTCCACCTTGACCCTTATGATATCTGAATACGAGTTGAAAGAGCCCTCCAATGGCACCACCAGCCATTAGACCGGGCACGGCAGCTTCGACTATTGAAATTAGGCTGTCGTTTCCTCGTGAAATAATGGACAGTACTATCAGAAACAATCCGAGTCCAATGAAGTAGTCGCTTACCTTGTCGAGTTCATGCCTCGTTGAGGCATTCCGGTTAGCTACTTCAAACATGACCGGACCTATTATCCAACCGAACAAGGCCAGCCAGAACAGCGCTTTGATTGGAATCGTGTCGTACGGGATCTCTCCGTAAAAGTACCACCATATTAGGAAAATGATTCCCAGGAAAATCGGGATATTAACCGAGAGTCTCAACGGGTACTGTCGATAAGGATCGATGGGCTTCGCGGGTGTGACCCAAAAGCGAAGGAAGGCTCTCAGCCTTGAAGGACTTGGTAGACTGCCCGTAGAAGTTGGCGTCCTAATTTCAGCTTGAACGTGCTTGTGGCGTTGTATCTTCAGGTAGAAGGTGGCTGCGAACCCCGTGCTCAAGAATATGAGACCAATCCAAAAGAGGCCTATGACAAACAGACATAGACTTACACCAGATGGGTTTGTGTCACACGGCAGGCCTCTGCTTACCAAGTAATCCCCGTACACTACGGAGCCAATGGACAACGAGAGGCCTAGCAGGCCGAATGATATGCCAGCGGGATACAGGACTGATGCTTTCAAACCGTTTGCCTTGGTCTACTTTCTCTTCCTAAACAGCTTGACCTATCCAGGTCGGTTACATAATCAACCCTGCTTCCGCTAGCAAACTAGCCTCGACGAGAGACTTGGTTGTTTTGTAGAGAGGGGGCTGTCCCTTTGCCAGTCTCGGACTTCGATGCGCCGAGGTTTCTCCGACGATCTCGAGGCGTAGACAGCTCTCACATTATCGGAAGGCTGAAAACCAGCTTATCGCGGTCGAGAGACTTCAGATCAACATGGCAAGGAATAGGCAGAAGATTACGACCTTTCTCATGTACAAGGATAGGGCCGAGGAGGCTGCGAAGTTCTATGTCTCGATCTTTCCAAACTCGAAGATCACCAGCCTAATGGGTTCTGGAGAGGGAACGCCAGGTAAGAAAGGGTCTGCGATGGGCGCGACGTTCCAGCTTGATGGCCAGGAATTCATGGCGTACAATGGAGGTCAACACTTCAACTTTGCAGAAGGAATCTCGCTCTATGTGGATTGTGAGACTCAAGCAGAGATCGACAGCCTGTGGGAGAAGCTCTCACAAGGAGGAGAAAAGGGACGATGCGGCTGGCTCAAGGACAAGTTTGGTGTCTCATGGCAGATAGTGCCCTCTGTTCTGGGTGAGATGTTGAACGGCAAAGATGCAGAGAGGTCGAAGAGAGCTATGGAAGCGATGCTCAAGATGGATAAGCTCGACATCAAGACTTTGAAGCTAGCGCATGGAAAACCATAGCCCGCGTAGATTGTCGTGAGTTGACATGAGAAAAGTCGTCTGGCTGATGCATGTATCGCTCGATGGTTTTGTCGCAGGACCCAATGGGGAAATTGACTGGGTCCAGTTCGACGACGGTCTCGTCGAAGACGTGCAAAATCTAGTAGACACGGCGGACACAGCTCTGTTTGGACGAGTTACCTATCAGCTGATGGAGAGCTACTGGCCGACTGCGGCCGACAGCCCGACAGCGACGAAGCATGATCTTGACCATTCACGCTGGCTCAATCCTGCGCCCAAGATTGTGTTTTCTAGGACTCTGAGAAGTGTTCAGTGGAGGAATACGAGAATAGTCAAAGATCATATCGGCGAAGAAATTGCTCGACTACAGAAGGAGCCTGGGAAGAATCTCATACTCTTCGCGAGTCCGACGCTTGGATCGACGTTCATGAATCTAGACTTGATCGACGAATACTTCTTCAACATTAATCCAATCGTTCTCGGCAAGGGGAAGCCCTTGTTCAAAGACGAGAATCAGAGGCATAGGTTGAAGCTGTCAGAATCCAAGACGTATGACAACGGAGTCGTCAGCCTGCGCTATGGCAGGGGCGAGTTAGTAAGATGAGAAGGATAGTCGTTTCAGAGTTCGTGTCACTCGATGGGGTCTTTGAAGACCCAGGCGGAGCTGAGAAGTTCAAGCACGGCGGTTGGAGTTTCAAGTTCCGCGACGATCAGGCTCCAAAGTACAAGCTAGATGAGGTGTTAGCGAGCGACGCGCTCTTACTGGGACGCGTGACCTACGAGGGATTCGCGAAAGCCTGGCCCTCAGTGAAGGACGGTGTTGGTTTCGCTGATAAGATGAACAGCATGCCCAAGTACGTAGTATCAACGACCCTGAAAAAACTCGACTGGAACAATTCTAGACTAATCAAAACGAATATCGCCGAGGAAGCAAAGAAGCTGAAGCAGGAGCCAGGAAAGGACATTCTGGTCTACGGCAGTGGCAAGCTCGTGAACACGTTGTTGCAACATGGTCTCGTAGATGAACTGCGACTCATGGTCCATCCCATCGTCTTGGGAAGCGGGAAACGACTCCTCGATAATAACGCGGAGACAATGAAAGTTCTGAAACTGGTGGAGTCTAGGACGTTTCCTTCAGGCATTGTCCTCCTATCCTATCACCCTACAAAGTAGCGATTTTCTTTCGGGTTAACCGTCTTCAGGCTGAGGTTTGGATAATGCGGACCATCTTACTGATGATCCGTTCGTGTTTCTTTTCATCTGTATCAATCCATTCCAGGAGCAGTCTCGCTATTGGGTGTGATATTTTCACAGTGTCTCTGAGCGATTGTTCGCCCGCTTTGTCCTCTATCTGCAGGATCGCGTCGAGGAATTCTTTCTTTGGAACGTTGAGTGTGGGCTCGCGGGGTAGTTCAGTCCATGAGATG
>Ga0210404_10000243_pt1 | contig 32409 bp, 30 predicted proteins | sample IncBWH28MmetaG_FD_155455 | JGI IMG/M metagenome (GOLD analysis project Ga0210404, IMG submission 155455) | Forest soil microbial communities from Barre Woods Harvard Forest LTER site, Petersham, Massachusetts, United States - Inc-BW-H-28-M | ecosystem: Environmental > Terrestrial > Soil >... | reverse complement strand
ATGAGATTGCCGACAAAGAGCACTCGACGGCGCTTCATGTCGAGTCTCAACTTGCGACAAGCTTCAGCACGGTCGAGTGGATGAAACCTTGCACGGTCGATTCCATTGTAATTGACCACCGATTCGATTCCTTCCGCGGCCAGGCGCGTTTGGAGGGCCCGGCTTTTGGTAAAGACCACGCGGCTGGCCCGCAAGGCGCGCAGGATTTGACGTTTGCGAGTTGGATTCTCGAAAAAAACGTTCACATCACTCCCCAGCACCACAGTGGCGAATGGAAACTTCCATTTCTCGGCCACGAGCATCACGCCATACGCGTCGGGGTAAGCCCAACTGGCCAGCACGGTGTCAAATTGTTCGCGGCGGATGACCGGCTCAATGGCCCGAGCAAACAGCCAGCCATTCAATGGGCGTGAGAATACGGGGACATGGAAATACTTGGGATGAATCACGCGGACGCTTCCACGGACTTGGTCAGGCACGGTATGGCCGGTTGGGGCGACCACGGTTACTTCGCACTTCTTCGAAAGCGCGGCAACCTGCTGGGCATTGAAGACGCCGCGGACCGGTTCTGCGGAATTGGGAAACAGATTGGAAACAAACAACAGTCTCATGCGGCCGTTCATCGCCACAGTTCTTCGTACCCTTAGGTCATCAATTGAATGCTGTAAGGTTAATTGGCGTTTCCTGGACCCCAGTGTAACAAAATCCATACTTTCAAAACACGCTTTCAGCCGCGCCTGATCGGGTACGAATAGCAACCCGCGTGCGGCGCGCAGCCGCTGCGATGCATAGCGCCCCGGCTGCTCGAAGTGAAGAGGGAATTCCGGAAGGTGCAAGGTTACGGAGAACCGCAATCAGCCCATCTACGGATCTTTCCGTTGTTGACTCAATAGGTCCACGTTGCGCAACCTGCCAAAGCTGCGACGGCTGCGCTTTCAACTAAATCTGGGATAATTCCAACAGGCGCCTGCGTGACGAGCGAGGGATGTCGTCCAGCGTGCAATAATCCGTTCAATCGACGCCCGGGACTAACCAGATGCAAGATCAAAACTCAATAGCAGTTGAGAGTAACGAATCATGAGTCTCATCCTGAAGATCAAGCGTGCCGAGACTCCGTTCTACGCCTCGCTGAAACGACTTGCCAAGACCTTGATTCACTTCGACCTGCCGTTTTGGCGGCCGTGGGGAATGTTCTTGAGGACAATATACCTCTCCACGAAGTTCATCATCGCGGGTTTCCGTAGGCTTGTCGCGATCGTTTATTATGGCCCGATTTTCAAGAGCCGCTGCGTTACCTGCGGAAGGAATCTATATCTTGAGTTGGTACCATCCATCAACGGTCCGGTCCGGATCTTCGTGGGCGACAACGTTTACATCTCGGGGGCGTTGGGAATTGGAAGCGGCCATGTATTCGACGAGCCCGGGCTTCGTATAGGGGACCGAGTCTTCTTAGGTCACCAGGTCTCGTTCGTAGTCAGTCGCCAGATTATCGTGGAAGACGGGGTCATGATTTCTCGAGGCTCCTTTATTACTGATAGCGATTTGCATCCACCCGACCCGGAACTACGTGCACAGGGACTGCCTCCTGCGGCTGCAGACATAAAGAGCGTTCGAATTTGCCGGAACGCCTGGATAGGTCGAGGGTCTTATATACTTAAGGGCGTTACGATAGGCGAAGGAGCCATTGTAGGCGCAGGCGCGGTCGTGACAAGAGATGTTCCACCAATGTCGATAGCGGTGGGAAATCCTGCCCGCGTTCTCGAAAGGCATGTCACCTAGTGGACAGCAACTTACTGAGTTGTTTGTGCTGTCCCAACGATCATGGCCACCTTGTTCTACGGACCACCGCGAGTAGGGCAGGCGATCCGACTGATGGGGAATTGCAGTGCTCGGTCTGCAGGCGCATATATCCGATCGAGGCCGGAATCCCACGCTTCCTCACCGGGCAACAGAATGAGCTCTGCGCAACGCAAAAATCTGAAATGGACTTCCGAGATAGAGAGTACCGAACGGGATTGACCAATCATGTGGATGCTTGGCATGCTCCCGAATTTGATGCAGTAAAAGCTGCACTCGGCGAGTGCCGCGGCCTCTCTTTGCTAGACGCTGGCTGCGGTGTAGGCAAGTTCACTCGTATCTTTAAGAATGCAGAGTATTTCTTGGGCATCGATCTATCATGGGAGGGACTCGTTCGCTTCCAGAGGCCTTCTTGCGGAACGTGTGGACTTGTCCAAGGTGACGTCACCCGAATGCCCGTTCGGGGGCACGTTTTCGATATCGCCTTGAGCTGCCAAGTCCTTTCACACTTGCCAACTATGGCGCTGCGCTCCCGTTTCCTGGGCGAGTTGGCCAGAGTCCTGAAATCGGACGGGCGGCTAATCCTGACCGCAATGCACTACAGTTTCCGGTATCGCCAAAAGCTGATTCCGCAAGAAGCTGAAGAGAATGGCTCGTTCTACCATCGCTTCGAGGTCCCGGAATTGCGCGAATTACTCTCAGAGCGATTCACAATCCATTCATTGCACGGCTATTGGATCTATCTGCCCAAGACCTATCGGTTGTTTGTGGCACTAGGAAGCTGGAGGGCTTATTGGGATCGAATTTGGCGCAATCTTCCGCTCTCGCTAAAATATGGAAAGTACCTGTTGGCAGTGTGTTCGCCAAAATCCTGATTGTCGAATTATATAGAGCACGGCTGGTCCCTTCGCCAACTATTTGATGAACGGCAAAACCATAACCAGAAACTCCTTTTGGTACGGGGTTGAAACCTTTGCCAATCTGTTTCTGACTATCTTCACTTCGATCGTTATCGCCCGTTCTATCGGTCCAGAAAAACTGGGATACTTCCTTTACCTTTGGTGGATCGCCGGAGTGGCGCAGGCGTTGGGCAGTCTTGGAATTCCGGCTGCCACTAGGAAGTACATAAGTGAATATTTTGGGCGGGGTCAAGTCGGGGTTGCGAAAACAGTCTTTTATCGAACGCTGCGGCTGCAGACTCTCATCTCGGCGGCAATCTCCTTCGCAGGCTTGCTCGTGGTGTGGTTCTTCGCAGAACGGCAGTATCGCATCATCGGCCTATTCATGATCGGAAGCATTTTCCCCTCGATGGTGAATTCGATCGCCGCCGGTGCAAATGCCGCCCTGGAGGATCTCAGGGCTAACGTCCCCGCCTCTTTGGTCTCGACTGGGGTCTTCGTAACAGCCGTGTTTTCGAGCATTTATTTCGGATGGGGCCTGCTTGGCATATCGATCGGCCTTTTCACCATGCGGGCCGCGGAACTTGTGGTCCGATTCATACCGTTGATCAAACGCTTCAGCCAGCATTCGGCCGAACCGCTAGATCGGACGCTGAGCAGGCGCATGTTTCTCTTCTCCGGTCAGAGCCTGATCCTGCTATTGCTCGGATTGATCGTTTGGGACCGTTCGGAAATGGTTTTCCTAAAACACTTCTGCGCCGACATCCGGCAGGTTGCCTTCTATTCTGTGGCCTTCAACATGACCGAGAGGCTCCTCGTTTTCTCGCAGGTGTTTGGGACCGCTACGGGCGCTACGATGATGGTGCAATACGGACGTGATTCCAGTCGCGTCCGAGGACTGGCTGAGACCTCGGCGCGTTACCTGGCGTTGATTTCTTTTCCAGTGCACTTGGGGCTAGCCGCAGTTGCCGTTCCGCTCGTGCGGTTCACGTACGGCAGCAAATATTCTGGAGCCGTTCCGGCTCTTGTAGTGGCGGCATGCCTGGGCATTCCAAAGGCCTTCTTCATTCCCATCCAAGCGATACTGTCAAGTTGGGAACGCCAGGATGTGATCATCCGCTGGGGATTGGTGTCGGCAGCTCTCAACCTGGCGCTTGATTTCGCGCTCATTCCAAGATATGGCGCGATCGGCGCAGCCTTGGCTAACGGAGCGACGCAGACGTTTTTCTCCCTCGTGCTTTGGCTAGCTACTGCCCGTCTGCTCAAGATTCGGTTCCCGATCTTGCCCATTGTAAGAACCGCCGTAGTCGCCGCCGTTATGGCAATCGCAGTCCACTCCGCCATCTCGCGGCTTCCCGCTCTCGTCGGATTGCCGTTAGCGATCGTGCTGGGCGTGGTCGTGTATGTGGCTCTGATTCGCGTCGCTCGAGTTCTCAACACAGACGATCATGGACGGATGCTCAATATCAAGAACCACCTGCCGTCGGGCGCCCATTCGCTGTTCGAGGCCGGCGTGAATTGGTTGATCGCATTTCCCGGCTCGGGCAGCTACGTGCCCTGAGAAGCTTATGTGCGTCTTATTGAAAGTTGATGCGCAGCAATGAACATCGTGCAAGTGGTTCGATCTCTTGAGCTGGGTGGCTTGGAGCGGGTCGCTCTTGATTTGGCGATTGCCCAAAAAGAGGCCGGGAATTGTGTGAGCATGTATTCCGTCTACAAGCATGAACCGGCTCTCCTTGACGAGGCCGAGCGAGCTGGGCTGCACGTCGTTCAATTCAATAAATTGACCGGCTTCTCAGTCCGGACACTTTGGGACATGGCGCATCAGCTTCGCCGTGACCAAGCTTCTATCGTGCACACGCACAACGAGTTGGTTCACACTTACGGAACCATCGCGGGCCGACTCGCAAGTGTTCCTTGCGTTGTCAACACGATCCACGGGACAAAGACCGGAAAGGATTTGCGTCTCGATCGAAACTATCGGACTTTGCTCCCATGGACCGACGCGGTGGTCACAGTATCGAAGGAAACCGCAGCTCAATTTGCGGCTGAGCGTAGACGCTACAGTGACAGATTTCATGTTATCCCCAACGGAATCCCGGTTGACAGATTCGTGGCGCATTCGGCGCGACCGGGATCCCAATGGCCCCGAATCCGACTCGGAACCGTGGGCCGCCTCGCGGAGGTCAAAGATCAGGCCTCCCTAATTCACGCATTCCACATAGTTCAAAGGACCTATCCCCAGGTGGAACTGCACATCTTAGGTGACGGACCACTCAGAACAGATCTCGAATCATTGTCGAAACGACTAGAACTTGATCGCAAAGTTACCTTTCACGGCGCAAGCCCGAAGGTCGCCGAGTTCTTGAGTGAGTTGGATGTTTTTGTATTGTCGTCGGTTAGCGAGGGACTACCGATTGCGGTTCTAGAGGCGATGTCCGCAGGCTTGCCCATTGTGTCAACGCGGGTGGGGGGAATTTACGAAGTCGCCACCGAGCATGAGGTCGCCGAGTACTGTATCCCGTGCGACCCAGAGGCTTTAGCGCAGGCCATTCGGTCCGTGCTACAACCCGAGCGCTTGAGAGTTATGGGAGAAACCGGACAAACGATCGCCCGACGATCGTTTACAGTTCAGGCGATGTCGGACCGTTATGAAGCTCTTTATCGTGCACTGCTATCCAAGAAATCCGCATACTTCACGTCGCTACTTCCTCGATTTAAATGAGCGCCCGACTGGCGAGGGCCTGAAGCCCACGACTCCACTTTTTGATTCGGCGTTGCTTACGCAGGCCGGGAACCTTTGGTCAATGGTCAGCCAGTCGATATGAGATGGATCTGTTTGTGACACCGAGCACACAAGGTGATCAGATTCCGTTCGGAATCATCACCCAGCCGGCTGCGCGATTGAATGTGATGCACCTGGAGTTCACTCATCGATCCGCAATGCTGGCAGCACCACCCGTCTCGTTTCAATATTTCTTCCCACAGTTTGTGGTAAGAGACGGGATCCAGCCGTAGCCGTGGACGTCTTGAGCCAGCAAACGTCATGCGGACCTTCGTATTTGATCCAGGAATTCTTGCCGTTTGAGTTCCGGTAGGAATTCAACGAGCCGGTTCAAAGAAGTTATCAGCGAATCTGAATTCTCAGGATCCAGGTTCGCACCCGCCAGAAAATCCGCGCAAATCATCTCCAGCACGTACCCTCGCGATTTATCACTTCCGAGCATCCGGGAGACTGTTTCCAGGGCCTGCTCAATCACCGGCAGCTGACTCTTGAAGACCTTGAAGTAGAGCAGCTCCCAAGGCTCGGTCTCCTTTCCCGTCAGGTGTCGCTCGACCTCCCGCTTGAATTCCTCCTTTGGTAGCTCCTTGGCTCGGTGCAACCAGGTTGCACGATCGAAGGCCTTCCCGTCCCTCCGGGCCACCTTGGCCATCTCCGCCGCCTTGCTCCAGCCCACTTCCCGCAACCGCGGTTTTGGGATTCGCGTCAGACTCTCGTGGATGGCCATCAAGTAGTAGGCCTTCCGGCGCGATTCAGGGAACCGCTTCTCCAGGAACTCATCAAACGAGGTCAGGTTTTGGAGCCGCCAAACTGCCCGACCGCACCTCACACAGGTATTGCCCTAGCCCCACAAACCGCACATCTCGCTCCCGTTCTCTGGCCCTTTCCCAGGCCAGGATGTCATTGATTTTGTCCAGAACGATAGAACCATTAGCCATCAGTTCCAACTACCGCGTACCGAATTCTTGACTTCGCCAGAGTGTTTGATAAATATCGCGAACTGATGGCGGACAACCTATCGCACAACGGTGCAACCAGGTTGCACGGCGCATAAATGAGGAAGGACTTTTGATGAAATAGATTTGAGCGTCACAAATTTCTAAATTTCGATAGCGTTAGAAGGGGACCAGGAGACCTTTTGCCGGTCCCCTTTTGCTTTTAGGGGGCGATTAGAATGAATAAGACTAAGGAATCCGTTATCGAAGGATGCCAATCGGTCCACCGTCATAAGTTCCCGATCCGAAATCGGCATGCACGGGTTTGTCGGCTCCGATTGATTGAATATAGGCTTGCGAACTCGGTTCGAGGGGAAGTCTGTCGACGCGAGCGTTCCAGATGTTGTCAGGTGGGAAGACCGGACAACCCGCCACTGTCGGACCGCCGGAAACGTTAGCTGACGGACGTGTTTGTGCAGGAAGGGGTCTCGCCAACCAGAGTACGGCGAACGAAACCCCGAGACAAAAAACGTACATGGAAGCAATTACGGTTCTAACCATTTATTTCTTGGAGCGGTAACGAAGGCGTGAGAGACAGATTATCCTACTGTGCCCGACCAGAATCGGAACTAACCGTCAACGCAGAGGAATCAATCGCGTCGAAATCCGAACCATGTCACCGGCGAAGTTCTGAGATTACTCGGGAAGGCTAGTGGCTGTCACGTACGCCGAAAAGAAGCTCGGTTTGGAAGTCATGACCCAGGCGAACGAGGTGAGATTATGAGACGAACCTCGCTACCTTCGCTAAAAACAGCTTTCGACGCCATAGGAGCCAGATTCGCTACAGCGGCGCTATTGTGCACCTCAAGCGCGCTGGAACCGCCGTCCGCGGAGACGCATCCATACCCCAACACCGATCAAGCCGGAGCCGAATAGGAGCAGACTCGAGGGTTCGGGAGTTAGCACACCAACGACCTCCGTGTCGTCATTAGTAATGAGCGTGCCACAGGTGAAGCCACTCGGACAATCGTACCCGCTCGCGATGGGGACTGTCCCACCGGCACTTGTCAAATCCGGGGAAAACACCAGACTGATGTACTTGGAAAAATCAGAGTTGGCGAAGCCGACAAGGCCAGGCAAGTAGGTTCCAATCCCTAGTTCAGCCGTGAAAGCGGAGTTCGGTATGCCCGGACCCGTTACATCGATGGAGAAGCCCTCAAGGATAAGAGCCGTGTTGTCTGTAACGAAAGAGCCGGTGGCCTCGTTGCCGTTATCGAAAGTTACGTCGTTTAGGGTCCACGTGATATCCGCCGACGCGCAGGTGGTGAACCCGGCGAAAAACAACGCTGCGGCCAAAAGCCTTACACTCGACTTCATCATTTTCTTTCCTTCTGGGCTGGAACCGAAACGCAAGCTTTTACGCGGCAGACAATGCGGCGCGGCCACATCGTATCACCTTTGCCCCGTAGTCAAGAACTAGTAAGTACGTGAGCTTCGGTACCTTTTCACCACTTCAACAGAGTTGATAGCTCCACCTCAACGAAGCGTCAAGTACCGAAATTTTTATAGCCTTCACAGGACTATCAGTACCTTCTCTAGTAGACATAAGAAAGGGTTGGCATCAGTGGCCTAGCGGGGTGTCGCCGATGCGGCCTTTCGAGATTACTCGGGACCGTCCTTTGACTTCGTCCTTTGCTTGCTGTAGGTTGTGGCCAGTTTCACCTCCCCGGTGGATCCAGATCGTACTTGGGAAGATGGGAAGAGGAGATCACTGATGGAAAAGCACATCCTTCGCTGGAGCTACTGGCTAGGAATCGCTAGTTTGGTCATAGCGGTCGTGTGGCGAGCATTGAACGGCCTCGGGCTAGGGTCAGCAACGCTGCTAATACGGGGCCAATCCGTTTACTCCATGAGCTTATACAAGGCGAGCCTCCTATTTTTTGTAGCCGCGATCGCTACGGCTAATTACGGTTCGTCTAAGTCGCAAAGACCGTAAAGGGCAGCCCTCACTCGATGACGGTTGAAAGCAAAGCGTTTCCCGGAAGTTCGCGCTAGCCGAATAGTGAATGTTCATGCCCATTGTCGACTACACGCCTGAACTATTCGGGGATGTTAGTGAAATGGTTTCGCAATTCCCCGGCAACAGGAATTTGGCTCACCGCCCCTTCGTGGACTACTATTATGCCACCCGCGAATGGTCCAAGCTTCACCTGTATTATTCGGATTCTCGAAAATTGATCGGTACACTCGGGCGCGAACTTGCCCGGTTCGAATACAATTCCCGCGAATTAACGCTTAAGATCGGTTCTAATTGGTACTCCCTACAGCGCGGAGTGGGAGGCGAGCTTTCCCAATTCTCCGCGCAATCGTATCCCAACAGCACCGGGCTGATGATTGGCGGGAGCCAGGACACTGTCAGCATTCACCGTCACCATAACTGGATTTTCATGCCAGGGATTCGTGGCTATTTACTGAACAACCCCTACAACCCGCATCCCGGAGAATCTAGGTGGCGGAGCGCGGCCAAATCGTTCCTCCGGCGCGCGGTACGAAGAAGAATCTCAAGTTTCGCGCCGCGCATCCCTTCCCATGTTTTCGCTGAGATCACCGTTCGTGAGGAAGGTTCCTATGCGCCGGACTTGCTCCCGACCCGGTCTCCCTTCCTGTTCCGATTCGCGCCGACCGCTGAATATTTGAGCTGGCGCTACAGCCTCTCGCTCCCCTTTATCCGCTACCGGTTGTTTCGCGTCATCTCCCGCGGCGCGACGGTCGGCTATGTCATCCTCAGTGATTCGCCAGAACAGATTACCGTCGCCCAGTGCGATGGCGAGGACGCCGCCGCTCTTGCTTACGGTGTATTGCTGAGCATTCTCGAGGTGGGCCGCGAGGATCAGGAGGCTCGTGCGGTTTTCCTGGTTTCCTGCCATTCGGAAATGAAGAAGATCTTCCAAGAGTTTGGTTTCTCGGAACAACGGCGCGGCGATCTCCCATTCGCTTTTCGCACTCGCCCGCCGCACGTGGATCTCTCCTTGGGCACTTCCGGTTGGCTCGTCAATTATGGATGGGGGGACAACGGAGTGCGTCCGCCGTTTCGTGACCATGCCAGTTGAGCTTTTGGGTGCGCAATCTCCGAGGCGTCTTCGACCTGGGATGGTCACGTCTCGTAGCAGATGATGTGGTAGGTCAATCAGGGGAGGCGCGGCGATACTGCCCGCGATGCTTGCTCCTGCAAGGAGATGGCGACCGAGGCGGCTCGGCTCGAAGGCAAAGAATCCACAGAAGTAAAAAGAAAAACGCTTTGACTCGCACCGGCCTTCTCATGGAAGGACTTATGTGCTAGTTTCCGGCAAATGTCGCTGCGACAACTCCTATGAAGACTCAAGCGCAACCCATCTGCCTCGCTGAGTGGGATAAATTCAAACGGCTCGAAACGAGCAGCATCTTGGGCGAGACGATACGGACATGTGATTGCGCTGCCCGTTCGCTGTTGCGCTTGTCGATTCTCTTCTTTACGACGTCGCACATACGAACGTTTTCGTCGTTGGCAACCACGTCCGCGTACGCCGTGAGATTGTCGGGGAAGTAGCGAGTTTGGGACCTGTGTGCCCCGCTTCATGAGGGATAGCTTCGTCTACGAACGATTCGGCAGATTTCATTTGAGTATGAGATTACCCTATGACATTTTGTATGACGTATTCAGACCATACCGTTATCGGTATTAAACCCGTCCAATAACTGCACACAAATTCAATAAGTTACGATGACACTTAGCATCGCCTCGGCCGTGGCTACGCAATTGCCTAGGACTTCCATAAGGGGTCTCGGCCCCAACGTGTCAGCAAGTGGGTGTGTCCAAAATTGAAGACTGAACCCATCTCGGCTCGTCGCGCTACATCTTCTCCCAAGGTCGCCATCTCAGGCTCACGAGCGTTCGCTGCGGGTGGTTCCCGTTCCAGGTCAATTGTTCGAGGAGGAAAGATGGACATGCTTAGCACAGGGAAGTTTTCACTGCGGTCCGCAACGGCACAAATTCTGGCCGCCTCTTTTTCTCTTTGTCGCCTTCGGCTCAGTCGCGCACGCTCAATCGACCGCCTCGCTCAACGGCACGGTAACCGACTCCACAGGCGCGGCTGTTCCCAGCGCAAAAGTTGACGCCAAGAACACGGCCACCAATGCGGACAATATCACCACGGCAGACGGCGCGGGAGCGTACCTCTTTCCCTCGCTTCCCATTGGCCCGTACCGCCTTGAAGTGAGCGCACCGGGTTTCGGCACGACAGTGGTTGAGATGCGCCTTGAGGTGGCAACGATCGTGACCCAAAATGTGCAGCTCAAGGTCGGTCAGGTGGCTCAGGAAGTAATGGTCACCAGCCAAGCGCCGATTGTGGAAACCGCAATGACCGGTGTGGGCGAAGTGCTAAACGATAAAACCGTGCAGGAGATCCCGCTCAACGGCCGGCACTTTGTCGACCTTGGTCTTCTGACTGCCGGCACCATGACTCCGCCGCAGAACGGATTCCTCACCGCGCCGCTGCGCGGGCAGGGCTCGTTCGCCATCGATACGGCTGGGAACCGCGAAGACACCACGAACTGGCTGGTCAACGGCATCAATTTGAACGACCCCGTCCAGAATCAGGTTACCTTCCAGCCGCCGATCGACACTCTTGCGGAATTCAAGATAGACAACCAATCGTTCCCGGCGCAGTACGGCCGCAATTCCGGCTCGATCGTTAACCTGGCCACGCGCTCTGGATCGAACGATTTCCACGGCGAAGCATTCGACTTTTTCCGCAACAATGCGCTCGACGCGCGCAACTTTTTCAATACGGACTTTGTGACTAAGGCTGGAGTTTTGGTACCGAATCCCCAAGCGCCTTTCCAACGCAACGATTTTGGCGCCGGCTTCGGCGGCCCGATCATCAAGAACAAGCTCTTTTTCTTTATCGCCTATGAAGGTCTCCGTCAGAATCAGGCGATACCGTTGGTGACCTTCGTACCTAGCGCGAATCAACTCGCGACGGTTACCTCACCGGCCATTCAGGCGATGGAAGCGGCTCATCTGTTCCCCGCCGCCAATACGCCAGGCACCGACACCGATGGAATCCCCGCCAACTTCAATGGATTCAGCGGTGCAACCGCTGCCCATGTCGGCCTCAACCAGGGATCAGGCGATTTGGATTTCGAATGGACCGCCAAAGATCGCGTTCACGGCTACTACGTATTGCAAAAGGATCTTCGCCGGGAGCCTACCCAAGGCGCGAACCTGCCGGGCTTCGGTGACACGCGTGATGGCTTCCGTCAACTTATGACGGTCAGCGAAGATCACATCTTCAGTAACTCGATCACCAACACAGTCCGCTTGGGCTTCAACCGCATTCATCTCTTCTTCACGCCTACAGCCCTCAACCCCGCGGATTTCGATATTGACTTGCCTGCTGGGTCGCCCGTTGGAGTCGGTATTCCGAACATCCTTGTCAGCGGGGCGATGGACTTCGGAGGACCGCAGTTGGAACCTCAGGGCCGCGGCGACACTACCGTCGTGTTGAACGACACTCTGAGCTGGCTGAAAGGACGCCATAGCTTTGCGTTCGGCGGAGAAATTCGTCGCGCATACAACGACAACGTGGCGGAAAACATAGGCAGCTTCACGTTTACTTCGCTCGCAAACTTTGTGGCTGACTCGGCTTCCGCGTTCACCGTAGAAGAAGGCGCTGGCAACGATCGAATCCTTCAACCCTCCTATGCAGCTTTTGCGCAGGACAGCTTTAAGTGGAAACCAAATTTCACCATCAATATCGGTCTGCGTTATGAGTGGAATTCCACGCCGTCCGAAGCCGATAATCGGTTCACCACCTTCGACCTCGCAACCGGCAGTCTGGTTCCGGCTCCGCACCCCTATCACACCAGCAATCTGAACTTCGAGCCTCGCGTCGGATTTGCTTGGGATCCGTTTAAGGACGGCAAGACCTCCGTCCGAGCCTCTTATGCGATCCTGACCCAAGATCCGACCACGAACGTGGTTACCGGGCTAAGCTCAAGCCCTCCATTTGCTGTTCCGGTTTCAGTGAATGCAGCGGGCATCACGCTGGAAAATCCCTCGGGGGCCATCGTAGGCGTCGGTCTCGGTCCCACAATCGTCAATCCGAACTTCGACGACGCCTATGCTCAAGATTGGAACTTGACCATCGAGCGGCAATTGACTTCAACCATGGGCTTGGAAGCGGCCTATGTCGGCATGAAAGGCACCCACCTCCAAATCACCGAGAACCTCAACCAACCGTTCGTTACCAATGGCGTCTACGGCGACACGAAGCCATTCACCACTCTTCCGCTCACGAGCCCGATCCTGCCCGCTCAGTGCGCTCCCCCGAATCCACCTTGCACCCTGGGGACGATAACCAATGTCGATAGCCCAGGAAATTCGAATTACAACGCGCTGTGGGTCACATTGAATAAGCACCTGTCGAACGGCCTCGAACTGCTGGCGTCTTACACCTACTCAAAATCTCTCGACGACAGCTCAATCAGCGCCCCCGCGACCGACGCTGTGCCGGTTCAAAACTCTTACAATCCGCGCGGTGATTATGGACTGTCGGAATTCGACGCCCGTCACCGCTTTGTTCTTAGCGGGTTCTACGAGCTGCCTTTCGCGAAAAACAATCGCTGGATCGGCGGCTGGCAAGTCGGTGCAATCCAAATGCTGCAAAGCGGCAATCCCATTACCCCGCTCGTCCAGGTGAACCTAGGGCCACAAACCTTTGATTTGCGGCCGGATTTAGTAGGACGCGCTACGGGAGGACATGGCTCGGCGCAGTTCTACAATTTCACCGCTTCGAACGGATTGTGCGAAAACTATAACGGCCCGACCGGGGCGGTTACGGTTCCCAACTGCGCGAACGGCGCTTCCGCAGCATTGGCGATTCCTTGCACGTTCGACGCTACGACACAAAAGCTCATCCGGAGACATTCACCGCGACGGCTTGCCGGGTCCGGACTTTATCAACACGGACTTCTCTGTAGTTAAGAACACCAACCTTACGGAGAGGTTCAACCTGCAATTTCGAGCGGAGATGTTTGACCTATTTAACCACCCGAACTTCGGGAATCCCGGGAACATCTTGTCGAGCTCAAGTGCACTTGCAGCAACGTCAATCATCAAATCGTTTGGAACGATTACCAGCACACGGTTCACCACAGGTGACTTTGGCTCGTCGCGCCAAGTGCAGTTAGCGTTGAAATTGATCTTCTAATTGCGTCATGAGCAAAACGGAGCATTCCAATTGGCTGCTTTGTTTTGCGTAACTATACGGCTGATGAGGGAAGGCCCCTCGAACCGGCTTGCATGGAACTGGACTCAAACCACGTTCCGCTGCTGCGCTCTCAGGAGTGTGGTGGTGAGCGGAGAACGAAAAGGCCCGGAAGCAAAATCGGGTCAGGTGACCTCTAGGGAGAGGAACGAAAGTGAACCACTGCCGTGTCGAAAGCAGCTAGACGATGTCAAAACCGCAGTAGTTAGAAGATCGCGGGACAAGCTCCGGCGGAACCTGCTTACGGACGGAGCGGCATCCGGCATGCAGGTGGCCTGAACCTAGAAGAGGCGCTCGTATGGAACATGAGAACCTTGGCGTCGATGCAAACGGAGAAGCCACAAGTGGAGTGAACCACGAGGGCGAGAGTACGGATGCGATGCTGAGGGGCGGACTGCCTGGTAGTAGCGTTGAAGACTAAATGCCTAAGACTTGTTTTCCAAACGGGCGTCCCTAACCGCCAACGTGAATTTCGACAACACCAGGTTTCTTCTTACGCGCTTTGACTGAGAGTCTTGCCAGCGGGTTTTTCTTTATCCGGCTCCGAAGATCCCAGCGTATTCCCCTTAGAGTTGCTCACCGCATATAAGACGAGTTCTACGCGGTTTGAAATTCCCAACTTGTCGAAAATGCGGAAGAGATAGTTTTTTACGGTATGCTCGCTGAGACTTAGCTGCTCAGCTATGTCGCGATTTCCCAATCCTTCGGCGACCAGACGCATGACTTCTTCTTCGCGTTTGCTGAGGAGATTCAATCCTTCTGGATTTACGACGCGCAGGGGCCGCGTCAGGGTGAGAGCCTCAAGGACATATTCCATCTCCGTGTTGCTTACCCAAATTTGCCCCTCAAATACACGACGCACGCACTTGCGCAGCACCGTGAAATCGAAGTTGCAGCGCAAAAAAATTCCCCGTGCGCCCGCACGAAGGCCCTCTACCACGACCTGCGGCTCTGGTCTGTCGAACAAAAGAATGGGCCGTAACTCGGGATGGGTCTCATGAACTTCTCTTAGCGCGTCAAGGCCGCTCAAGAGCCCGTCTTGGAGGTCCGCTCCAATTAGAGCGACATCTGGCTTGGTCTCGCGAACCGTCTTAAGAAATGAGCTTTTGTCGACAGTGCAGGACACCACAACAATCTCGGAAGAGCGCTTAAAGGTGTGACTCAGTAGACATCCAGCCATCAGATTAACGTCAGCTATAGCTAAAGTGATAGGGCTACGCCTCAAATCATCTCCGCTCTTCATGGAGCACCGGCAGGCGAAACAGATCCTGGAGCTGTTGTTTCGTGGACGGGCTGGGGAAGCCGTGACAATAACAAGAGTTGAAATAGAGCTGTAACAAAAACCACAACGAGAACAAGGACGGGAAAAGGATACGTTCGGAGGAATCTCGTGTCAATTCAGTTCTTTGGATGATTCCTATTCGTCTTACTAGTTCCATTGGTAATAGCACTAAATTCGCCAGAGATTTTCTTCTCATGGTCTTGTTTATCTGGTGCGATTCCGTGATGCGTACATCGTCTCTTTAACGTATGAGCCCAACGTGGACATTTCGCTAGAGGAACGACTCTGGATCACTTTGCCTCGCGACGTTTGTGAGCTAGAGAAGTACAGCATCCAAACGAACTGTCTCTTGTCGATGCGTTGGATCACGCCTACTCTGCACGCGTCACGTCGGAAAAAGTGAATCCCGCGTGAATGCAAAGGCTAGAAAGTGTCCACTCTTCTTGGCGTGGCCGTCGAACTCAGAAAGTCAGTGCGGTATCGGCTTCCGGGTCGTGTTTCTTTCTTGTGGGAGCGCCAGGACGGGCTACTCCAGGAAGGCAAAGGGACGATTCGAGACATCAGCGACAGAAGCGTTTTCGTCACCGGGGACTCGGTGCCCGAGCGCGGCGCGCACATAGCGATGGAGGTTTACTTTTCCTTCTCGGAGGGCAGCAGCGCGAGAGTGCAGCTGCATGGCGAAGGGACCGTCCTGCGAGTTGATAAAGCAGAAGGAAGCGCGAAAGGGTTCGCGGCTACTGTTGTATTTCAGGCCGAGTCCGCCTGCGGACCAGCTGCCGTTGATCCCGGAAAATTGCACTAGTATGCCGGCCTGAATTTATGCATTTGTCACCTATCGATGTGACTGGACTTAGCGGAGCTATGTCAAATCTAGTGCAGGCACTGTGCGACGATTCGGTATTTTCCATGCAAGAAACGCTTTTTGCCCCTTCGTGTTGGTACGCAGTTCAGACGTGGCCGCGGTTTGAAAAGAAGGTCGCCACCGAATTTCAAAGGAAGGAAATTGAGGTATTTCTTCCTGTCCTCTCGACGAAGCACCAGTGGAGTGACCGGCACCGCTCGGTGCAGTTGCCTTTGTTCCCAACCTATGTTTTCGTGAGGATCGCACCGGAACCCAACTCGCGGATAGCTGTGCTGCGCTCGAACGGAGTGGTCGGATTCGTAGGAGTGCGCGGCGTCGGAATTCCGATTCCGAATTCCGAGATCGATTCCGTCCGCTTGTTGCTGGCCAGAGGTGTTGCGTTCCAACCGCATCCGTTCCTGAATGTTGGTCAGCGCGTCCGGATACGTGGTGGCAGTCTCGATTCAGTCGAAGGCATACTTCTCGCCAAGAACGACGATCTCAGTTTGGTTGTCTCGATCCAAATCATTCAGCGATCAGTATCGATACGGATTTCCGGTTATCAGGTTGAGGCAGCCTAGTCGAGGCCTCCGACCCTAGGCTTGATGTAGCGGCTCAGCTCGGGACCTTTGAGCCTGTAATCGCACAATTAATTTAGTTATCCTCAGTTTCTGTGTTTCTCTCCCTCTCTGACGGTTTTCGTGAACCTTCATATAACCTAAGAGCTCATGCATCCGATTCGACGACAGTTCTTGAAACACTCGGCGAAAATATACGACCTCTGCGCGCTTGCCTGTTCATTGGTGTTTGCCAGCGTTGTTGGTCATTCTTTGCCGAAGGGATTCAATCTCACATGGCTGCTGGCTCTTCGTGTCAGCCTGGGGAACTCCCTGCTATTTGCCGCGCTTCTAGTGACCTGGCACTACCTTCTTGTTCTTTGCGGAGTGTACGCCTCGAAGAGAATGGTTCGGCGCCGTACCGAAATTCTTGAAGTCGTCAAGGCAACGTTGCTCGCTTCAGCATTACTTTTTTTCGCGGCAAAGGAATTCCACATCAAGATCGTGACGCTACCGGTCGTTGTGTTCTTTGGGATCTCCTCTGCTTGTGTCATGGTTTTAGGGCGCATCGTAGTGCGCTCGTTCCTCCTGGCTCTGCGACGCCGCGGAAGAAACAGCAGGTTCCTGCTGATCGTCGGAACGAACGAACGAGCGATCGAATTCGCTCGGCGAATCACGGATCGCCCAGAGTTTGGATACAAGATTGTAGGCTTTGTCGATGATGATTGGGCAGGCACTCAGTGTTTCGAAGCCTCCGGTCACATCCGCTGTTGCGATTTTGCCGGGCTAGCCGACTTCCTCCGCCACAATGTCGTTGACGAAGCCGCAATCTACTTGCCGTTACGATCCTACTACGAACATAGCGCCCAATTAGTTTCCCTCTGTGAACGCCACGGAATCGGGATTAGGTTTGACTTGCAAGTGTTCAACCTGAGAGCCGTCAACTCCCGCGTGCAGGACCTGGAAGAAAACTTCCAAGCGATCACGGTACCGGGCCCCCAGAAGATCATGCCTGCCATAGCCAAGCGAATGATGGATTGTGCCTTCTCTTTGCTGCTCCTTGTTCTTTTTGCTCCGCTATTCTTTGTCGTTGCTGTCTTTGTCAAACTCACTTCGCCGGGACCAGTTTTTTTTCGGCAAACACGTGTTGGCCTGAATAAACGGCAATTCAGCATCTACAAATTCCGAACCATGATCGCGAACGCGGAACAACTTCAGGACCAACTGCTTTCTATGAATGAGATGTCTGGTCCAGCATTCAAAATGCAAAAAGACCCGCGAACTACTCCCCTCGGAAGAATCTTGCGAAGGACCAGCATTGACGAACTGCCTCAATTGATGAATGTCCTCACGGGGGACATGAGTCTCGTCGGTCCGCGTGCGATGTCTTTGCGCGACTACAAGCTATTTGACCAAGACTGGCACAGGCGTCGGTTTAGCGTCAAACCGGGCATCACTTGTCTCTGGCAAGTCTGCGGCCGGAACTCCATTCCCTTCGAGCAGTGGATGGAACTCGATCTGCAATATATCGACAAATGGTCGCTGTGGCTTGATCTTAAGATTCTCGCCCAAACTGTGCCAGCCGTGCTCCGGGGGACTGGCGCGGCTTGACGTAGTTGACATTCGCATCGCTCGCAACGGTCCGTTCGAACCGTGGCGGTCGCAGTTGGTGACGTAGAGAAATCACAGGCAATCGGCCTTCCCGCTAGTCTCGGTTAACGTTGTTCCGTCAAGAGCAAACCATGAATACAGCATCTCAACGATATCATGCGTCCGTTCCGCGGCCTTCAGGATTGCGCCAGGTCGGCATGGATCGCGTGGCCATCGGCCACGCTTTAGTTGACAATTGCTCGCTCCGGGAAGCATGCGCTGCCATCGCTGCACACGCAAAAGCCGGCGCAGAACCCGCCTATGTCACGACTGCAAATGCGCAACACATAGTTCTATTAGATCGAGATAGGCGCTTACGGGAGGTCTACAACCATGCCGACCTTGTCGTCCCCGACGGTTGTTCGCTTCTGCTTGCGGCGCGCCTGTTTGGCCGCGCTCTCCAGGAACGTATCGCCGGCGTCGACATGTTTCAGGCGCTATGCGGACTAGCAGCCGAAAACAACCTGCATGTTTTCCTGTTGGGAGGCCGCCCCAGGTCCGCCGACCTCACTGCAGCAGTGCTAAAACAACGTTACCCGTTTCTGAAAATCAGCACCTACTGCCCTCCGTTCGGTTTCGAGAAGGCCACGGCAGAACTCGAGAAAACAAAGCTGGCGATTTGCGCAGTGCGCCCCGACCTTTTATTTGTCGCCTTTGGCGCACCGAAACAGGAATGTTGGATTTACGAACACGGCCTGCAGCTTTCGGTACCGGTATGTGTAGGCGTGGGCGGAACTTTTGAAATGGTCGCGGGCGTCGTTCGTCGAGCACCGCGGTGGGTTCAGAACCTCTACTGTGAGTGGCTTTACCGCCTCTGCCGCGAACCGCGCAGGATGTGGCGCCGCTACCTCGTCGGCAACCTCGAGTTCGCTGCTATCATTACTCGCCAGTGCATTCGGAGAGCGTTCCTCGCCGCCTTCTTCTCCCTGGCAGACAAGGACCGCTTTGCCGCCGAGCTATACGAACCCGGCCTGCAGCGTAAACATAGGCTCTTTGCGAATGTCGCGAACCTCAGATCGGGAGATATAAGGGAGTCTCATCGCTCGGATGCTTCGACTGGTTAGAATTCCGAAATGATCGCCAGCACATGGCACCGTGGATGCTACAAAACTGGTTTCTACCAAGAAAAAACGCGTCCTGTGCAGACATTGAGGGCAAGTGGTCGTACGGTGCCTGAACAAATCTCAGAGTTACTCACGAGATACCCGCGCTCTGCTGCCCTTAGCTAGGGCGATCGGCAGTTGAACTACGAACAAGATTATCTCGACCCCAAGAAGCTGCAAATTGTATGAACATCGATCTCAAGGCCAGTACCTCTAGAACGCGGATGAACTAGACCAGCTCCAAGAGCTCAAATAGATTCATAGCACGGAAGCCCCGGAACTACGGCCATTCTAGCGACGAGGAAATTCACTATGCCCGAAAACCAACATGTTGCAGGCGACTCTGATAGTTCAGACCGCCAGGACTCCGCGGTCGTGGTCAGTGCGAGGCCATTGCCTTTCCTCAGCACGCGTGAACCGATCGGCGTGCCGCGAGCGTATGAAGTCTCCAAGGAGTTGCGACTTCGAGACTTGTGGGAAATTCTTGTCCGGCGTAAGGTGACCGTCCTCGCAACGTTGTTAGCGTGTGCATTCGCGGGAGTCCTCCTTTGCGCGTTTTCGACTACCCGTTACAAGGCAACAGGCGAGCTACAAGTCGGCAAAGAAACAGATAACCTTGACAGTCTAGGGCTGGAGCATGCGGGACCGGAGGACCCGTTAATAGAAAACGTCACTCTCGAGACGCAAGCGACCATCTTACAGTCGGAAACCTTGGCATTGAGGGTAATCCGTGATCTAAAGTTGGAGTCCACTGAGGACTTTCGCCCTACTTTCAACCCAGTCGGCTACTTCATGGACCTGTTTGCGCCTGTTGGGCCGCCTGATCCACATGGTGCAGCACTTGAAGATTCGCCGCGGCGTAGAGTGCATGCGTTGAAGGTATTTAGTAGCCATCTGGATGTAAAGCCGATTTCGGGAACAAGATTGATTGAAATTTCCTATTCGAATCCGGATCCAAAGCTGAGCGCCCAAGTAGTTAATGCTCTTGCTGATGGTCTCGTAGATTACAATTTTCAAATTCGACATGACGCCGCTTCTCACACGAGCGAATGGCTGGCAGGACAGATGGCAGATCTAAGAAAGCAAAGCGAAGAACTACAAGCCAAGGTCGCTCAACTACAGCACGAGTCGGGCGTATTCTCTCTGGGTGAAACGGACATGACGGGCCGTGAGCAGGTTTATAGCAGCGTGCTTGACAAATTGCAGCAGGCGACGACAGCGCTGTCACAGGCACAGGCAACTCGCATCGGTAAAGCTGCCATTTACCAAGCGGCGCAAACCGGGGACCCAGATACGATTTCTCAGTTAAGCGGAACTTCCATTTTTGCCTCGTCGTCGGGGTTGGATACTTCGCTTTCCCTGATTCAGAGTATGCGTATGGACGAGGCTAATCTAAGAGCTCAGATCGGAGAAATGTCCGCGAAGTTTGGCCCCACATATCCCAAGCTCGGTGAGCTGAACAGCCGGTTGAACGTTCTCGACGACTCTATTCATGCAGAAGTATACCGAGTAAAAGAGCGGGCAACGAAGGACTATCAAGTGGCACAGAAAGTGGAAGACGACGCACGCAAAATATACACGGACCAGAAACACCAAGCGGATCTCATGAACGATAAGACGATGGATTATATGATCGCCCGCGAGGAAGCCACCCAGAGCCGGAATCTCTACGAGGATCTGTTCAGAGAATTGAAGCAGTCAGGCGTGCTCGCGGGATTCCGAGCCAATAATATCTCTCTGGTGGATCCGGCACGTGTTCCAGCAAGGCCAAAGCTCACAAGGCTGCTGTATATGATGGCAGCGCTCGTGGGAGGTCTAATTCTAGGGTGCGGCGTAGCAGCGGTGCAGGACGAACTGGAGACGCGGCTTCACAATCCCGGAACGCTTGAATCCGAACTGGGTCAGCTACCACTCAGCGTACTTCCTTCTTACAAACCGATCCGTGCGCTTCCGGCACACACAAAGAAGGCAGGCCCTCTCGGCTTTCGCGGCTCGACCCGGATGATCTTTCCACTGAGCACAGGACTTATGCCTGCTCTCGACGAGCCGCGTTCGGCATATGTCGAAGCGCTACGCGCTTTACGCACTTCTCTCTTACTATCGAGAACTAGGAAACCTCCGAAGGTCGTCCTCATTACCAGTTCGATACCCGGCGAAGGTAAAAGCATGCTGGGCGCGAACTTTGCGACGATACTTGCGGACCAGAATAAGAAAGTATTGTTGGTAGATGCCGACCTGCGGCATCCCAGTTTGCAAGCCGCCATCAACACCGAGAACCGCCCGGGCTTAAGCTACTTACTTGCTTGGAAGGTTGTTGAAGAAACTAGGATCGACTTTGTAAAGGCGGCGCTCTCAGTCATTCTGCCTGTCTCCGGCGTCTCCCAGCTGTTTGTAGTGCAAGCAGGACGCACTCCAGAGAATCCAGCTGAATTACTGGCCTCTGACTTAATGTGTCAGGCTATTAACATCTGGCGGAGCCATTTCGACTGCATCGTAATTGACGGCTCACCAGTTCTCCCTGTAACCGACTCCGTGATCCTGAGCGGCATGGCGGATTTCACTTTGCTGATAGCTCGGTATAAGGTTGTCGAGCAACAGGCACTGCTCCGGGCTTATGGCATTCTGCAATCGCAGGCAGGACATAATAATGTCGGAATCGTGCTCAATGCGATGCAGAATATGGCAGGTGCTTACTATCCTGCTTATGGGACGCGCTAACCCGAAGTTCCAAGACAGTTACGCGAGGTCCTACTCATGAGGATACTTACGGTATTACTTATTTCAATCGCGATTACAGTGGCGTGCTTTGGCCAGACGGAGAGTCTGCTCATTGGTCCAGGCGATGAATTGAGGGTGGAAGTGTTTGATACTCCCGAGATGAGTCAGAAAGTTCGGGTTACCGACGCAGGCGAGATACCCCTCATGTTCATCGGCAACGTTAAAGTTGCGAATTTGACCCCGGGACAAGCGGCAGGTGCCATCGAGGACACGCTGAGGTCGAAACAGTTGATGACCCACCCACAAGTGACTGTAACCGTAGCAGAGTACGCTACGCAGCAGGTCTCAGTCATGGGACAGGTAAAGAATCCAGGCGTCTTTTACATCACCGCACCGGTCCCGGTGATCAACATTCTTTCTGACGCAGGTGGTTTGAGCGACGCGGCCGACCGAAATATTACAATTCAGCGGCACGGCGATCCCGAACACACTGTCAAGTACTTCTATTCAAATAATTCCGACGACGCCTTGCATACAGGCGTGATGGTCTATCCAGGCGACATAGTAGTCGTGCCTAAGGCAGGAATTATCTATGTGCTCGGAGATGTGGGCCGTCCGGGCGGGTACACCATGACGGACAATGATGCCCAGATGACGGTTTTAGAGGCGCTCGCGGATGCGGGTGGGGCGAACAAGACCGCAATCTACTCCAAAACGAAGTTGGTAAGAAAAACGTCAAATGGCACAACTGAGATTCCGATTCCGCTTGGCGAGATGGAAAAAGGCAAGCAGCCCGACATGACTTTGCAAGCGTCGGACGTGATATTCGTTCCCTTCAGCTACATGAAGAACATCGCCCTCAATGGGTCCCAGATCGCGGCTTCAGCGGCATCGGCGGTCGTCTATACGCATCCGTAACCACGATGAGCAACAAACCAGTCAACGAATAAGCTCTCGAAGTGGTTTGATTTCCCCGTCCCACGAGAAGATGGACGCCGAGTCCTAAGCAATTTTGATAGTGAAGCGTATCTGGGCGAGGCGTCGACCCATCACCAACTACACATCGAGCCCATAGCGGCTTGCTAGTTGAATTGCAGTACCGACCCCTCAAGGCCACACGCGTCGGGGGCGCCTTTGAAATTCTTTCGGGTTCGCTACGCACGGTCTTTCATCCAGCGGTCGGGAGGGGAATGCTTTTTCCGCTAATGCTCTGAGTCCAAGAAAGTTTGGCTGCGATACCTGTGAGGCAACACCTGTTTTATTCGGGCGTTACTCCGTTGCGGCTTGCAACAACGAGTCTTCCGCACGCCTAGATCAAGCGGAAAGGTAACGTAATGAGCCCGCATGGCAACACCAAAAATGAGATAAGGATCAAAAGATTCCTCGGTCTAAGAATGGCGGAACGCTTGCGGCGCGCGATAAGGGCGTGGTTGCGGATTGTGTCTTATGCCCCCACGCGATCTTTGCGGTTGTTCGGTTTAGCGGCGGCTGGCGCTAAGATCGGAAAAGATGTCGTCTGGATGCCTGGCGTCGAAGTTTTTTCTCCTTGGCGATTGGTTGTTGGGTCCCACACAAATATCGGGCGCCACGTCCATTTGGATGCGAGAGGCGATCTAACAATTGGAGACAATGTCAACATTTCCGACGAAGTTGCAGTTTGGACGGCAGAGCACGATATTCAGGCGGAAAATTTTCCTATCAGCAGAGGACCTGTCGTTGTTGGGGATCGTGTATGGCTCTGCTTTCGATCTATCGTTCTTCCCGGGGTGAGGCTAGGCGAGGGGTGCGTCGTGGCGACAGGGGCGGTCGTAACGAAGGACGTTCCGCCATTTACTCTTGTCGGGGGCGTTCCTGCAAAAGTGATCGGCGAAAGAAGCAGGTGTCTGACGTACGAGCTAGGTGGGCCAAAAGCGAATTACGCGAAGGAGCGGCCCGAGCAGGCATGATCTATCATTTGCTTCCAGAAAATGAGCCATTCTCAGCATTTTCCGGCGTCGCCATCTCGCGCAACGTTTCAAACATGATGCGTCTAGATCCTTCAAGGGTTGTGGTATGCCAAAGTTGCGACGACTCGTGGGGGTTTCGCGCCGATCGGATTCTAGTGATTCCAGCGCTGCGTTTATTGGCGCGGATAAAAGGACGGCGGTTTATCCCACGGTTGCTGACAAATCTGTTCTTCCGGTGGGTATTCCAGCCTTTACTGTCAAGGTTGAGTCCTGGGGACATCGTGTGGTGTCACAATCAACCGTTTTACTGTGTTGCATTGGAAGCTACGATCCGTGCGAAGGGCGCAAAGTTGGTTTTTCACGCCCATAACTCGATCTGTGATGGTCCCACGCGAGCTGCATTCAGAGCTTTTACCGCGGATGCGACTATTTTTGTGAGTCAGGCGATCAGAAACGAGGCATTGAGATCGCTTCCGTGGTTGAAAAACACTTGCGTGGTTCACAACGGCGCAGACGAGCAGCGCTTCTATCCGAAACGCTCGAGTGAAGAGCCGTCTGATCGGGTTCCTGTTGTTCTTTACGTGGGTCGTCTGGTCCCAAGAAAAGGCGTCCACGTTCTCATCGACGCGATGGCCATTTTAGAGAAAAGGAGTGTCCGAGCTTCGTGTAGGATTGTCGGCTCGTCGTTTGCTGGAGGCAGCAAGCAGACCGGATATGTGCGTTCATTGACCAGACGCTGCCCTTCAAACATTCACTTCGTACCTTATCGTTCTGGTACCGAGATCGCGGAAGAATATCGCGCCGCGGACATTCTATGTTGTCCCTCAAATTGGGACGAGCCCTTCGGTAACGTCAACGTCGAGGCGATGGCTTGTGGTGTCCCTGTAGTTGCCAGCCGCGTTGGCGGTATTCCAGAAATTGCAAGTGCCGGAGGCATCGTTCTTGTAGAACCGGGTCGTGCGGATCAGCTGGCGGACTCATTGCAACAACTGCTCGAGAACAAGGCTCTTCGTACCCAAGTTGGGACGCAAGGCATAGAGTCGTTCCGCCGGAGGTTCACTTGGACGGCGGTGTGTAGGGAATATCAACTAATTGTCGATTCCGTGCGGGCTAGTAAGGTCTCATGTGCGTGACGATCAGGGAAATGAGCGAATCCAAATGAAGAAGCGGAAAGTTCTGCTCGTCGATATCGGAGTTCCGTTCGGTGGCGTCGAAATCTACGTTAGAAATCTGAGTCGTCTTTTGCAGGACGAGGTTGATTTCTTTGTTCTTTGCGTTAACCCGCAGTTAACAGCATCGCTACGGGAGCTTAACTTACCTCTGTTCGCTTTGATATCAGCTCGGAATTGGCCGCGCATCGGGCAGATAATAGCGAGCTTGGTTATTCTTTTTTTCGCAAAGCTCCGCTATGGCATCGACACGGTCTGGATTAACGGCTACTCCGAAATGGCGCTCTTGCCGTTCGCTCGCCTTTTAGGCTGCAACGCGATCGCCACCCGTCCCCTTACGCTTGATGTTGAAGATGGCAAGGGCATCCGAATCTGGAAACGCCATGCAGCACAGCTGCTATACCGGAAACTTGCAGGCGCGGCGCATAAGATTGTCTGCGTCTCCGAAACGGTCGCGTCCGACGTCGTTAAGTTCCTTCCATCGCGAAAGGTGTGTGTTATTCCTTACTGGATTCCTGCGCTTCCCGAAACGGTGTGGCACCCTCGCCCCGGCGGGGACCCGGTGCGTTTACTCTTTGTGGGAAGGCTCGAGGAGTATAAGGGTGCCCAACTAATCCTTAGTGCGATGCGCCAACTCAGCTCGGTCCCGCTATCTTTGACGGTCGTCGGTGACGGAACCTACCGGCAGGCCCTTGAGCGCGAAGCAGAGGGCCTGAACGTAAAATTCGCCGGACTCCAACAAGATACGTCAACATTCTACAAGGAAGCCGACCTTTTCATTAATCCTACGCTCGGACCGGAGGGTTTGCCGATTGTCGGGCTTGAAGCAATGTCCCACGGCCTTCCCTGCATTCTGAGTGATTTGCCGTGCAACAAAGAGCTTGCGGACAATGGCAGGCGCGCTGCCCTCCTCTTCCGTCGTGGGGATTCTGCTGATCTCCGTTCGAAAATCGAGTTATTTATTTCCTCACCACAGGTCTCCGAGCGATATGGGCGGGCTGCTAGGCAAGTGATCGAAGAAAAGTACAGTTTGGAGGTTGCACGCAGTAGCTACGTGAAGGAAGTCAGATCATGGAAAGCGTGATTAGTTTTGGTCCGAATGTAGCTGTTCCGCGTGAAGAGCCAGTCTTAGAACTTGTGGTCAGCTGGGCGCTAATTCTGCCGGTCCTCTATTACGCGTCGCACGGTATTTTCTGGTTTCAAGTGTCGTCCACGAATAACTCTCTGGATGCCTCATACGGACAGGTCATTGGTGGAGGTCGCACGAGCGTAGATCTGGCGGTGCAGATGGTGATTTTCGTAATCGTTTCGGTTCTTTTACTAACTAGACTGAAAGCAGTTGTGGGACTTTGCAGCAGACAAAAACTCCTTGTGCTGATTCCCCTTTTGGCAGTTGCATCGGCGTCATGGTCGCAAGATCCAAGCTCAACGTTGAAGAACTCGGTCTATTTGGGAATCAACGTGCTATTCGCTTTTTACTTGTACGCACGATTCAGTCCCCAGCGCCTGCTTCAGATACTACTGATTGTGGGATCTGTGAGTCTTGTACTGAGCATCGCTTTACCTGTCTCCATGCCCGCGTATGGCCTAGACAATGCAGTTGGGAACAACGCATGGCGGGGAATCTACAACACGAAGAACGCGTGTGCGGCGATGACTACTTTTTTCTTGGCTGGTGCGTTTTATGCGCCTTCTCTAACATTGCTCGGCCGTTTGTGGCGCCGCATGTATATTTGTCTTTCTCTAGTCTTAATCTTTATGAGTAAGAGTGCCACGAGCTATATTCTCGTCGTACTTCTTCTGATCTTCGTCATCATGGTAAAGCTCACCCAAAGATTCCGGTCTTCGGATAGGGCGACGGCGATTGTTTTGGCAATCCTGCTCATGGGGTCCATGGTTGCGGCCGCTATTCCGAGCATGAGCCAGATTCTCTACGCCTTTGGCAAGAGTTCGACTCTGACGGGACGCACGAGTATCTGGCACTCCGCCATGGCGGCGGTCTTCAAGCGTCCCTTGTTGGGATACGGTTACATGGCCTTTTGGCAACCCTTCTCGGGTCGAGTGAATAGCGTATTCCTAGAGAACCGCTGGTCGGTGTCGGGCGCACATAACGGATTCTTGGAGGTCTGGCTGTCCCTTGGCGCGATAGGGTTGGCTCTGATTCTGTTTACGTTCGTGCGAGCGATTCGGGATGCAGCGAGCTGTCTTCTTCGCGGGAGTTCACCATCATTAAATTGGTTTGCATCGCTCATTTTTTTAGCCCTTGTGCTCAACATTGACGAATCGCACTTGATGGTATCGAACGACCTGATGTCAATGTTGTACGTTATTGCCTGTGTGGGCCTAGCGGTCGGGGCGGCCCGCCTGCGAGGCGGGTCCGTAAGTGCTTAGTTTGAGGAAAATCCTTACGCGTGTGCGCACTAGTTCCTTGGCGCATAACGCAAGCTGGGTTCTATTCGGGCAGGGGCTTTCGTTCGCTTGCCAGGGAGCCTATTTCATCATGCTTGCGAGGCTTCTGGGGAGCGTCGAGTACGGTATCTATGCAGGCGCGGTTGCAATGGTTACGATTGTGAGCGTTTATAGCCCTCTGGGATCTCCCTTCACTTTAATTCGGCACGTCAGTTCGTGCCACCAAGAGTTCCCTTTCTATTGGGGCAACGTCCTGGTTACTATCGCCACTCTAGGCAGTGTTTTTATCGGCATTCTCGTTTCGGTTGTTCCTCGGTTGGCGCACTCGTGTTCATGGCAACTTGTTCTTTGCGTGGCGGTGGGAGACTGCTTTTGTGGTCAACTCGTGGACGCTTCTTCTCGCGTCTTTCAAGCGTTTGAAAAAATGTGGATTACCGCCTTTCTTAATTCCTCGACTAACTTGCTACGCAGTATTATGGCGGCCTTGATGCTTTGGCGCCTTCATCATGTAACTGCCTGGCAGTGGGCGACAGTAACTTTGGCTATCTCTTTTTTGGGTTGCTGTCTAAGTTTGACTCTTGTCACTTTGAAATGCGGTAAGCCAGCGTTGTCACTGAGACTGCTTCGCAACCGGCTGGGCGAAGGGTCTATGTTCGCGCTTTCTTCATCGAGTACGGGGATCTCCAATAACGTCGACAAAGCGATGTTGGGGCACTATGGAATGAACGCAGCGAACGGAATTTACACCATGGCCTACCGAGTCGTAGATATATGTACCACCCCGATTACTTCTATTCACGCTGCGGCTTTCCCTACTTTCTTTCGCAAGGGGCTTGGTGGCATTTCGAGCACGACTGAATTTGCGCTCCGGATTCTCAGGCGGACTGGACCGATTGCCCTGGCTTTCGCGGGGGCCATGGCGTTGGCGGCGCCAATTATTCCTCGTTTGGTAGGCCCGAGCTTTGATCAAAGCGTGCTGGCGTTACGTTTGTTATGCATACTTCCCGTTTTTCGTAGCCTTCAATTGAGTGCTGGCGACGCTCTGACTGGCAGCGGTTTTCTCAGGTTGCGGCTTAGTGTGCAAATCACGGCTGCGATGTTCAATTTCGGCATCAACGTATATCTGATTCCACGCTACGGATGGGTCGGCGCGGCCTGGTCCAGCTTGGCTACGGATGGACTCTTGGGAGTTTCCAATTGGCTGGTACTGCTTGCGGTGGGCATGCAGGTGAGCGAGCTGCAGTCCACAGGGACGTAATAATGAGATGGTTTTCGCTGCTTTCTCGACGGGTTAGGCGCATCCCACATCGGCTCTATTGGGAAGTTCGTATCTGGATTTTGACACTCCCCCGCCTATGGTGGACTAACCGGTACGGACGCGCGTCGATCTTAGAGGCGCGCGGTCCGGTCGTTTCCCTGACGAGTCATGGTGTACGCGTTCAAACGGTTTATCTTACGATAGAGTCCATCGCCAGAGGTTATAAGCGGCCTTCGAGGATCATTCTCTGGGTTGAGGACGATTCGTCGTTTACGGACCCGCCAGCTCCGCTTCGCCGGCTTATTCGCCGCGGACTAGAGATACAATTATGCACGAGTTACGGGCCCCATACGAAATACTTTCCGTATGTCGAAACCGAGGATCATTTTGATGTCCCGCTGGTTACAGCCGACGATGACCAGCTCTATCCGCGCGACTGGCTGAAAACGCTCGGGGAAGGCTATAGCAACTTCCCGACAGCGATTAACTGTCATTGGGCTCTTGCAATAGGCTTACAGGATAAGATAGCGAAATATACCAGCTGGAGCCGATGCGGCTCACCAGAACCAAACTTCAGGCAGATTGCGCTTGGCGTTTCCGGCGTCATCTATCCTCCGGCATTCCTAAGGACACTGAAGGCAGCGGGAAGCGCCTTCCAGAGCTGCTGTCCCAAAGCAGACGATCTTTGGCTGCACGTTCAGGCGCTTCGGGCTGGATACAAGATCAGGCAATTACGGTCCGAGCCACTCCAATGCCTGCAAGTTCCAGGATCCCAGGGTATTGCTCTCGGGAAAGAGAACAAAGACGACGGAGGCAACGACCGCCAGGTTGAGGCCACTTACACAGCTGCGGACATCAACAGGATGCTGGAAGCGTAGCGGCAATCCCCGTTGTGCATTTTTGGCACAGTTGGTTACGGAGTGCCACACTGGAGCGAAATAATGGATCTTCAAGACAAAGATGCCGTTGCGAACATTGATTGGGCTAGGGCAGATAAGAAGCCACCGCGCACGCACGAGCTCAAGTGGAAGCTCATCTCTCCGGATAATCCGGATTCGTTTGCGAACAAACTTCGGTCCACGCGCTTTCGCCAGTTCGAAGCGATGGTTTCGCGCCTTCCTCGTCCGGTTAAGATTCTCGACGTGGGTGGCCGTGCCATTTTCTGGGAAAATAGCGGTTGGGCCGGTCGCGGAGACGTCGAGATTTTCAGCTTGAATCTTGTGCGCGAAGCGGAGCGATATAACAACATTAAGTCACTGGTCGGAGACGCGACCGATCTTAGTGAGTTCGCAGACGGCAGTTTTGACATCGCGTTCAGCAATTCGGTCATCGAACATCTTTTTACCTTCGAGAATCAACGGCGTATGGCGGCAGAAATGCAACGAGTGGGCAAGGCGTTCTGGGTACAGACACCGAATTTTTGGTTCCCGATTGAACCTCATTTTCTTTTGCCGGGATGGCAATGGATACCGGAAAGCCTGAGGGTATTCTTGGTGAGGCGTTGGAAATGCGGTTGGCTAGGGCCCTATCCAGAAGTGGCTGCGGCGCGAAACGCCGTTAAGGAAATCAGGCTTTTGGACAAAGCCGAACTCAAAACTATTTTCCCGGACGCAACCTTGATCCCAGAGCGGTTCTTTGGTCTTGTCAAATCTTGGACGGCCGTTGGCGGTTTCTGAGCCTCTCAAGAACAACGCGTGAAAATGTTGATATCCACCGCTGGCGATTTCCCGAGTTGGGAAAGCATGACGTCTGGGTCGGGACGCGCGGCGAGTGCGCCTCTGTCAGCCTGAATGTTTCTGTTCTCCTGCCCTAAAAGAGAGGGCGTCGCGTGCGTTATCGTCTATGTTGGCTTTTGGTTTTCCTTTTTGCGACAAAGTTAGTGGGCGGCCAGAGCTATACTCATGACTCACAAACCGCCTTTGCTCGAGCCCAGGGCCTCAAGCGGGGCGTAAATTTGGCCGGATGGTTCTCGCAATCGCCGAACGGTTATTCTAGTTTTCACACGAGTACGTATATCGACGACGGGGATATCGCGCTGATAGCGAAGCTGGGCTTCGACAATGTTCGCCTGAGCGTTGATCCGGTGCAGCTTGAAGAAAGCCCGCGCGACGAGGAAGGGTTAAACGCGAACTTTACGGCGGGCCTGGATCGCGCTGTCGATATGGTTCTGGCGCATGGGCTAGCAGTTCTGATCGACTTTCATCCTCCGGACAACACGTCTAAATTACCGCTCCGTGACAGTGACGCTGCCGTAGAGCACTTGGTTGGACTTTGGCGCCGCGTTGCCGCTCATTATGCATCGCGCGATTCGGATCGGATATTTTTCGAGATTCTAAATGAGCCGGGTGCGATCGATCCGCGCCGGTGGGCCGTAATTGAGCAACGCGTCGCGACGGTAATCCGCGAAGTCGCGCCGGGAAACACGATAATTGCTACCGGACCGAACGGTTCCAGCATCGCCGATCTCTTGACGCAAGGTCCGCTCAAGGACGGCAACGTGATTTATAACTTTCATTTTTACCAGCCCCACGAGTTCACGCATCAGGGCGCGAGTTGGGCGGTGCCGTGGTGGCGCTACACGCACGGAATCCCATATCCTCCGACAGCCGCATCAATGGCTGAGTCGCTAAAGGAAGTCCCGGATGCAGCAAGCCGCTATGCGCTCGAAGAGTATTGGCTGGACGGGTGGAACGCGCAACGGATACAAATGTTAGTAGACGAAGCGGCAGCTTGGGGAGAGACGAATCACGTCCCGCTGATCTGCAACGAATTTGGCGTTTTCCGCAATCACACGGATGCAGCCTCTGCTGACTCCTGGCTCCACGATGTCAGGGTCGCGTTAGAGAAAGATGGGATTGGATGGACCGTGTGGTGCTATCTAGCTGGCTTCGGCATAGCAACCAAGGAAGCTGGGCAACAGGCCGAGCCTCGGCTGACGACGATTGAGGCGTTAGGGCTGAGAAAATGAATTGCAGATTCAAGCTCGCCCGAAAGTCCAGGATTCGCGTTGCTCTTCCGGCGAGGGCGACTCGCCTACTACCCAAAAGCGCTCGGCAATGACGGCTAGATCGCGGGCATTTTACCGCCCGTTTCCAAGTTGACCCGTCAAAAAGGAACACTCAGGCAATGCAGATGTCCACGGCAGTCGTGTTCGGTGTTCCTGATCAGATTTCGGAACGAGCGAGGCTTCGGCCACACTCTGCCGCTCTTTGGTGTGGCGACAATGAAGCGAGTTACGACGAGCCCGATCGCCGGGCGGATGGATTTGCGGATTATCTTCGACGGTATGTCTGAGTATCCGCCGGCACAGTCACAATCTGCATGGAATGGTCGCTGGAGTGGATCATCGCTGCACCAGGTATCATGCGTGCTGGAGTCGCTATTGGCGTTGGTATGGAGCTCCAAAACACCAGAAGGTCACATTGGCACACCTTGGTACACGCTACCGACGCATGTACAGGTTCGTGGTCCGCAAACTTAGCCGGTTTAATCGTTGCGAACCTCATGACTTGAGGAATTGCTAACTGATATCGCCAGCCTTGGTTGTTTGTCTATGATAAGTGAACAACGGTTATGGTTAGTTTTTAAGAAATAAGCGAATCCAATGCTGTCGCCAGCGAACCGTAAGGAGGATTTCAAAGAACTTGTTACGACTAGTCTCAGGAGAATCCGGACTTTGGCAGGACTGCTTGTTATTATGGCTGGCTTGTCATGGGCATCGGAATCGCAGAGTACTCCTGAGGCCGTGTACAAATC
>Ga0210404_10000241_pt1 | contig 32649 bp, 28 predicted proteins | sample IncBWH28MmetaG_FD_155455 | JGI IMG/M metagenome (GOLD analysis project Ga0210404, IMG submission 155455) | Forest soil microbial communities from Barre Woods Harvard Forest LTER site, Petersham, Massachusetts, United States - Inc-BW-H-28-M | ecosystem: Environmental > Terrestrial > Soil >... | reverse complement strand
CGCAATTTCGCCGTCGCCGAGGAAGAAAACGCTGCGCGTGTGCGCCAGGATCGCCGGAATGTCGCTGGCCACGAAGAATTCCTTTTCTCCCAAACCGAGCACGATGGGCGGACCAAGACGGGCGGCCACGATTTTATTGGGATCCTTGGTCGAAAGCGTGACCAGCGCATAGGCTCCGGTCATCGCTTTCACGGCGCGCAGAACGGCCTGCTCGAGGGTCGCGTCCTTGGAAAATTTCTCGATCAGGTGGGCGATGATTTCGGTGTCGGTTTCGGTGACGAACTTGTGGCCTTCGGCAAGGAGCTGCTTCTTTAGTTCGACGTAATTCTCGATGATGCCGTTGTGGACCACCACGATCTCGCCGTTGCAGTCGCGGTGCGGGTGTGCGTTCTCTTCCGTGGGACGGCCATGGGTGGCCCAGCGGGTGTGGCCGATGCCGTAGACGCCGTCGAGCGGCGTGAGGCGGATCGATTCTTCGAGATTACGCAGCTTGCCGGGGGCACGACGGACGTCGAGCTTGCCGTTTTCGCCGACCACGGCGATGCCGGCCGAATCATAGCCGCGATATTCAAGACGCCGAAGGCCGTCGAGAATCAGAGGTACGACGCGCTTTTCGCCGATATAGCCGACAATTCCGCACATGGTCGCGATCTCCGGGTGGGCCGCGGCGGAGGGTCTCCGCGGCGACCTAAATATGTTAGCACAAGCCTTGGAAGAGCCGGAGCGAGCGGGGCGCGTGTTTCCGGCGCGCTATGGGCCGGTTTTAGTCGAGGACTTCGAAGCGGAATTCTTCGATGACGGGATTCGTGAGGACGTCCTTGGCGATACGCTCGACTTCGGATTGGGCCTCGGCGCGGCTCATTCCATCGAGATCGAGGACGAAGAACTTACCCTGGCGCACTCCCTGGATCTTCGAGTGGCCCAAAGAGGAAAGGGCGCGCTGGATGGTTTGTCCCTGCGGATCGAGAACGGTCGATTTCAGCATGACCCACACATGAGCTTTCATTTTTGTCCTTTGCGCCCGGATGGATGCGGCCGATTATAGCAGCCCGGCGGATTTTGTGGCCGAGCGAAAGTCTTCGAGCAGCTGGCGCTTTTCAACTGGGGGCAGGAATGCCGCGCGGAAGCTCTGTTCGGCGAGTTGTAGGAGCTGTTCCCTTGAGAGCCCCAGCGACGCTGCGTGCGAATACTCCGTCAGCAAGTCCGTGTGGAACATGGCTGGATCGTCGGTGGAAACAGTGACCAGCGAGCCTTGCGCGATCAGTTTGGCGAGCGGATGATCTGCAACCGACACGGCGGGCTTCCTCATCTGCTTCGCGAGGGCGCCGGTGCGAAGATTGCTTGAGATGCAGTTTTCGAGCACCACTTTGCGATTGGCGAGCGATGTCGCCAGCGCCGCATCCTGCATCACGGCGATGCCGTGGCCGATGCGCTCGGCGCCCAGAATATCCACCGCTTCTTTCACGGATTCGGGGCCACCGACTTCGCCCGCGTGGCAGACGATGTGCAATCCTTCGTTGCGCGCCAGATCGAACGCCGGGTGGAAGTTCACAGCAGGGAAAGCCAGCTCGTCGCCGCCCATTCCGAAACCGATGACCCCCGAACGCGACAGTTTAGCGGCCGTGCGGGCCACTTCGCTTGCGGCCTCGGGGCCGAATTGCCGGGCGGCGTCGAAAATCCAGTTCGTGCGCAGGCGCCGGAACAGCACGCTTTCGGATGCTTCACGGATCGCGGTGAAATTCGCCTCGACATTCTGCATGCGGCGAAGCATCACGCCGACAGAAATGGTGATTTCGGCGTAGACGACGTTTTGCCTGACCAGCTCTTCGGCCAGCTTGCGGGTGATCACCGCGTAATCTTCCGGGTCGCGCAGAAACGAAGTCACCCATTTGAAGGCTTCGATGAATCCCGCGAAATTCGAGTAGTTGTAACGCCCGGCGACTTCCTCGGGCGTGAGCTTCACGCCGTGGCGACCGGCCAGCTCGACGGCCGTTTCCGGACGGATCGAACCTTCCAGATGCAGGTGCAGTTCGGCTTTGGGGAGCGCGTCGAGAATCGTCGGTTGCCGTGCCGTCGTTTGCGTGGCCACGTTCAATCAGCTGCCCGGGAGTTGAGGACGCCCGGCGTTTATCCATGCCGTCATCCAGTAAGAACCGGTGTCTGTGGAAGCATCCGTGAGCTGGCGGATGAGAACCGCGCCGGCCTGTGCGTAGAAGCGGTCGTAATACTCGCTGGTGTAACCGGTAAGGCCCTCGTGCGCGCGGCGGTCAGCGATCAGAATATTTTCGAGCCAGGAGTGCGCGTCGAGAGACATCTCGAAGGCGTGGTCGGTTGGATCGCGGATGAAGGCGGCTTCGTTGGGCTTGAGGAAGAAAAACCGCTGATAGCGGTCGACGAGGCCGACGCCGAATCGCAGGTTAATTCCCGGCTGATCGGATTGTTGGCCTTCGTTGTTGGCCGTGGATTTGAACGGGTCGTGGGCCGCGGCGACGTAGTGAGCGAGAACAGCGGCCGATAGCTTCGCGTCGTCCCAATTGTGCGCGCGAAACGCGTCGGTGAGCCGCTTGCTGTACAGACCGATCTGCCACGGGAGAACGCCGCGCGAATCAATCTGGCGCCGGCCGAATTTCAGGACGGCTTCCTTGTAACTACGCGGCAGGACGACGAACGGATACGGGCCGTAGCGGTCGAGCTCGATGAATCCCTTGGGCTGCTCGGAAGGAGTGCGAGCCTCCGCTTCCAGAGGGTCGGTGACGTGCTGCCCGAGGTAGGCGCGATTGGCCTGAAAGAAGGGCAGCATCTCCTCGGGGAGCGTGTCGACGGCTTTATCGACGATCATTCGCTCGGCGTTGTCTCCCCAGCCGAAAGAAGAGGGCAGCGCCAGAAACAGAATTGCGAGCAAGAGCGCGGGCGCGGCACGCAGGAACGGTTGGATCGACCATTTCAGAGATCGGGGGACGAACCCGCGCATCAGCGAGCGGCTCCTTTCACAGACCCCAGGTTCGAGGTCGAAAGCTGGCTGTGTTTCCGGCTATAGAAATAATAGATAACCAGGCCGATCAGCAGCCAGACAAAAAAGCGCAGCCAGTTCGTCACCGTGAGCCCGGCCATCAGCAACAGACACGCGAGAATGGTCACGATCGGCGCGAGGAGCCCGCCGGGCGCTCGAAAATGTCGCGGCCGGTCCGGCTCGCGATAGCGCAAGATCAACACGCCGCCGGCAACCAACGCGAAGGCAAACAGAGTTCCGATGTTGGAAAGGTCCGCCAGAGTTCCGATGTCGAGCAGGCCTGCGGGTATGCCGACAACCAGTCCCGCGACCCAGGTGGAGAAGTCCGGCGTGCGGAAGCGTGGGTGCACGCGGCTGAAAATGCGAGGAAGCAATCCGTCGCGCGACATCGCGAACCACACGCGCGCCTGACCTAGTTGAAAAACCAGCAGGGAAGAAATCATACCCATCAGCGCGCCGACCAAAACAGCCAGACGGATGTTGCCAAAGTGCAGACGTTTCATCGTGTTTACTACCGGCGCGGCGTCATCGACCAGCGTTTGCCAGGGCACGATGCCCGTCAGCACCACCACGACGCCGATGTAAAGCACCGTGCAGACCACCAAGGTGGTAATGATCCCGATCGGCAGGTCGCGCTGCGGGTTCTTGCACTCCTCGGCGGCGGTCGAAACGGAATCGAAACCGATATAGGTGAAGAAAATAATCGAACCACCGGTGAGAATACCGGGCCAGCCGTTGGGCGCAAACGGATGCCAGTTTGAGGGATGAATGAAGCGAGCGGCGAATCCGATGAAAATCAGAATTGCCAGAATTTTCAGCATCACCATGATGTTGTTGGTGCGCGCCGATTCCTTGATTCCGCGAACCAGAACCACAGTCAACAGCATGACGATCACGAACGCAGGCCAGTTGAATCCGAAATGCCAGCCGGGATTGTAGAGCGTGTTGCCTTGGAGGTCACTCAATCCGGCCGGCAAATACGCCGGCGTGATCCAGCGCAAATCCGGGTGCCAGCCGAACCAGTCGAAAAGGTCTACCATGTGGGCCGAGAACCCAACACTCACGGCCATGTTCGAGACGGCGTATTCCAGGATCAAATCCCACCCTATAATCCAGGCTATGAGCTCGCCCATAGTCGCGTAGGTGTAGGTGTAGGCGCTGCCCGCAATAGGAATCATGGCCGCCAGCTCCGCGTAGCAGAGAGCGGCGAAGCAACAGACAATGCCCACCAGCGCGAACGATAGGGCGATCGCAGGTCCCGCTCCAGGCCTGCCAAAGGAAGCGGAACGATAGATCAGATATTCAATTACGGTGGAGTTGAAGACCGAGCTGAACTGCATCTTCTCGCCGGCAATCGCCGTTCCGACAACGGTAAAAATCCCAGACCCGATGACCGCGCCGATGCCGAGCGAAGTGAGGCTCAACCAGCCGAGCGATTTCTTCAGGCGCATTTCCGGGCGATCGGCGTCGGAAATGAGCTGGTCTATGTTCTTGGTGCGGAACGACTGAGAGGCCAAATCGTCGCCACCTTTCCGGTGTGAACGCGAAAACTCTACCTTGTGCGCAACTTCCGCGCAACCTGTCCCTAAGGACAAGCGCAGCGAACGGGCTAGGCGAGCTGCAGATTCGCGTAGCGCTCAACCAACTTCTTGGGGCCATAATCCTGAAAACTGACGGTGAGACGGCGATCTTCGCCGTCGCCTTCGACCTCGATGATCGTGCCCACGCCAAATTTCAGGTGGCGGACCCGCTTGCCGATCAGCGGATCCTTGGAGCCGAAGTTGTTTCGAGGCGAGGGCGTCGGCGTTGAACGGCCGTAGGGAGTCCGAGGGGCGCGGCGATAGGTGTAGGCCTGTGAAAATTCGGGATCAGGCTCGTAGCGGCGGGTTTCGCCGGGCTCGGACTGCGAGCCGGCGGCAGCTTCGATCAGGTCGCGTGGGATCTCGGCGAGAAAGCGCGAGGGCAGGGAAGCCCGCAGGCGGTCCTCGCCGTAGGAGCGGCGATAGATCGCACGGGAAAGCACAAGAGTTTTCTTCGCGCGCGTCATGCCGACGTAGAAGAGCCGGCGCTCCTCTTCGATTTCGCCGGGCGTATCGATGGAGCGGCCGTGCGGCAGGACGCCTTCTTCGAGGCCGGCGAGGTACACGGCGTCGAATTCGAGGCCCTTGGCGCTGTGCAGAGTCATCAACGAAACGGGCACGTCTTCCTGATATTGATCGGCGTCGCTTGCGAGCGCGGCCTGATCGAGCATTTCGTCAAGCGTCTGCCCCTGTTCGGTGGCATCGGACATGGCGTTGGAAAGCTCACGAAGGTTTTCCGCGCGCGAGGTGTGCTCGAGGTTGTCCTGCTGCTCGACCCAGTTCAACAGGCCGGTGCGGTCGAGCACGCATTCGATCAACGTCGCTGGCGGCAGTTCGCGGCAGAGATCCTGGAGCAGCTCGATCAGCTCGCGAAAAGAATTCAGGGCACCCGCGATCTTCTTTCCAGTGGAGATGTTGCCCGCGCGAATCGTTTCCCAGAGCGACTTGCCGGTTTCTTTTGCGCGGCTTTCGAGAGCGGCCACAGTGGTCGCTCCGATTCCGCGCGGTGGGACGTTCAGCACGCGCAGCAGCGCGACATCGTCTTCGGGGTGAAATATCAGTCGCACATATGCCAGAGCGTTGCGAACCTCGGCGCGCTCGTAAAAGCTGAATCCACCGACGACCCGGTAGCGAATGCTCATGCGGCGCAGCACTTCTTCAAACGATCGGGATTGGGCCGTAGTTCGGTACAAGACAGCGATGCGGGCGTCGGAATTTTCGCGCAGGACGGAGGCAAGTTCGTCGCAAATGAACTCTGCTTCGGCGATCGAATCCGGAGCTTCGAAATAGCGCAGCCGGTCGCCGACGCCGAGTGTCGCTTGCAGATTCTTGCCCAGCCGGTCGGAATTGTTCTTCACGACGGCGGCTGCTGCGTCTAAAATCGATTGCGTGGAGCGGTAATTTTCCTCGAGGCGGATGATTGATGCGCCAGGGAAGTCCTGTGTGAAGCGTTTCAGATTGTCTGCGCGCGCGCCACGCCATCCGTAGATCGACTGATCTTCATCGCCCACGACGCACACGTTCTTGCGTGCGCCCGCCAGCAGCCGGACAAGCTCCTCCTGCGATCGGTTCGTGTCCTGAAATTCGTCGACCATGATGTAGTGGAACTGGCCGTTCCAGCGCTCACGGACGTCCGGATGATCGCAGAGCAGATCGACGGCGCGAAGAAGCAGATCATCGAAATCGAGTGCCGCGGCATTGCGCAGGATTTCGTTGTAGACGCGAAATATTTCGGCGGCGTCCTGGCGGCCGGGATTGTGCATTTGCCGGGCTTGCGTTTCCATTTCATCCGGCGTGAGGCCATGATTTTTCGCGTGGCTGATCTGGGCGCGAATGCCGCGCGGCGGATAGTCTTCCGCGGTGAAGCCGAGCTGCAAGAGCGCGCGTTTGACGGCGGCGGTCTGGTCGTCGTCGTCGTAGATAGCGAAATCACGCGGAAGACCGAGATACCGTGCCTCGCGGCGCAGCAGGCGCGCGCAGAAAGAATGAAACGTGGAGACCCAGACGTCGAAGCCCGCGAGGCCGCTCGAACGCAGAAGATCCTGAATCCGCTCCTTCATCACTCTCGCAGCTTTGTTCGTGAACGTGACGGCCAGGATCGAGCTGGGCGGCACGCCCTGTTCGATCAAATGCGCTACGCGATAGGTAATGACGCGGGTTTTGCCCGTGCCGGCGCCCGCCAGCACCAGCAGCGGTCCTTCCGTTGCGAGCATCGCTTCGCTTTGGCGTTCGTTCAGACCGGCGATCAGTGGTGTCTTCTGTGGAGAATTGCTCAAGCGCAAATTCTAGCTGAGCGCATGCCCGTGAGCAAATTTCGCCGATGCCTGTCGCCCGTCCGGGACCCGGGAAGAATTCTGCTACAATCAGCGCGCCTTCCAGGTTCGCCGCGAAATGAATCAACTCAAAATGCCGCATTGGCTGGCGCTGCTGGTCGCCACGATGGGCGGCGCGGGATTGTTCGTCGCGACGTTCCTTGACTCGTCGGTGCTGACGCTGCCGTTCATCGCCGATGCGCTGGTGATCGATCTGTCGATGCGCCGGCCGGCGCATATGCCGTACTACTGCGCGATGGCCGCGCTCGGGTCGCTCGCCGGCTGCATCTGGATTTACCTGCTGGCCCAAAAGGGTGGCGAGGCTTACTTTCACCGTCATCGCGGCGCGCACAAAGTGAAAAGCTGGGTGCAGCGCAACGCGTTCCTGAGCGTTTTTATTCCCGGGATTTTGCCGCCTCCGTTTCCATTCAAGGTGTTCGTGCTTGCGGAAGGCGTGTTCCAGGTTCCGCTGAAGACATTCGTGCTGGCGCTGCTGTTAGGGCGCGCGCTGCGATATTTCGTCGAGGGGATTCTGGCGGTACGCTATGGCGACGCGGTGCTGCTCTACCTGATGGTGCACAAGGCGGGATTCGTCGTCACCCTGATCGCGGTTCTGGCGGTTTTGTACGCTGTAAGCCGCCTTCTTTTCCGGAGGCCCGATTCAGCAAACTAAACGGTGTGCGGATTGCACGGCAGTACTGCCTCGGCTATAGTCCCTGCATCCGCCAAAGCGGATTCACAAGGGGACAACATCCACTTCCCTCTGTATGTTTCTTTGGGCCGATATTCGCTACCGGCCCATTTCCTTTTCGAAGCGTTGGCGTACGCGATTGGATTCTGGGCTTACCGCCGGCTGCGAAAATCGTCAGGCGACGCGGTATCGGACGACTCGCGGTGGTCGGTGATCACCGCGGCCGTCGCAGGAGCCGCGATCGGCAGCCGGGTGCTGTTCTGGTTCGAGGATCCGCGGTTGACCGCGGCCCACTGGCACGATGCCGTCTACTTGCTGTCCGGCAAGACGATCGTAGGTGGCCTGATCGGCGGCCTGATCGCAGTCGAGTGCGTGAAGCGAATCATAGGTGAGAAAGTTTCAACGGGGGATCTGTTCGCCGCCCCGATTGCGCTGGGGTTGGCGATCGGGCGAATCGGATGTTTTCTTGGGGGGCTGAGCGACGACACCTACGGGACCCCGACTTCGTTGCCCTGGGGCATTGATTTCGGCGACGGAGTGCCGCGGCATCCCACGCAGCTGTATGAATCGATTTTTGCACTGGGACTTTTCTTTTTTCTGCGGCGCATGATGAAGCGGCCGCACCGAAACGGCGACGTCTTTAAGGCCTTCATGGTGGCGTACATGGCGTGGCGGCTGGCGATTGACTACTGGAAGCCTGAGTTTCGGATGGCCGGGCTTTCGGGGCTGCAGTGGGCGTGCGCGGCGACGCTCGTCTATTACCTTCGCGATATCTCAAGATGGGTTCAGGGGCGTGCGCCGGCACTTCCCGCAGGCGATCCAGCGGCAACCGACGATTCGCCAACCGCACAGCGGCTCAGCTAATCCGCTTGCGAGGGCGGCAGGCGCAGACGAGAGGCAACTGATGGCTGCGAGGAAACGCCGGAACTACCCAAAGTGGTGGCAGGGCTTGATCATGATGGTCAGCGGGGTCGTGCTTGGCTTTTCATCCTGCGCCGCGGCCTTGAACGGGGCGAGTTTTTCCGGATACGGCGGGAATCGGGGATCGCAGGAGATCTTCGTCATCGGTTTCTTCGCAGGAGTTGTGCTTCTGCTCTCGGGCTTCGTCGTCTTCGTGATCGGCGTGGCGCTGGCGATCGTCAATTCCCTGAGCACGCCATCGCCGACTCTGGGCCTCACTCCCGCGGTGCAAGCCGTGGGGGCGCCCGGCACGGCGGGGCTGCCCGTCGCGGCGGTTCCATTGCACGACGAAACTCCCGAACAGAGAGTCCTTCGCCAATTTCAGATCGCGCTCGTCGTTTTCATGCTGCTGCCGGCGGCGAGCGTGGCAACCAGTGTGCTGGCATTGTTGGCGCGTCCGAACCTGGCGCCGATTTTTGCGGTGATTATCGTCTCCTACGCGCTCTCGCAGGCGCCGTACGGTTTTGCGCTGGTGCGAACCCGCCGCCAGCCGGACCGGCTGGGAATTGCGATCGCGTTCGCCGCGGCATGTACGGCGACCGTCGAGGGACTCTTGCCTTTCACGCACGGCGCCGGAATGTTCGCGATTCGCACGGGACTTTTCGCCTGGCCGGCAATATTCCTACTGAGCCATGTGGTGGTGGCGATCTTTGCGTGGCGCGCGGGGAAACTGGCGCCGCCGGAAGGCGACGACCTGGCGCTGCTGGCGGCAAGCTTCGTTGGAGTGGTGGCGTACCTGCTCGTCGTTCACTACGTGGAGGCGAGCCTGTTGCCGCTGTACATGCGCGGGGTGCGGTATCACTGAGGGCAGAGAGCGGAGATTGCTATGACCGATCGTGTTCGCCCATATCTTTTCTACGACGTGGCGGTTTCAGTCTGCTCGCAATGCCTGCGCAAGGTCGAAGGGAAAATCGTCTTCGAAGACGGCAAGGTTTTTATGCTCAAGCATTGCTCGCAGCATGGCAACGAACAAATCCTGATGGCGGACGATGTGGACTACTACCGCCGCTGCCGCGAAGTTTTCATCAAGCCGCCAGAAATGCCGCAGGTTTTCAATACCCCGGTAAAGTGGGGCTGCCCGTACGATTGCGGGCTGTGCACAGACCACCAGCAGCACTCCTGCCTCTCGCTGATCGAAATTTGCGACCACTGCAATCTCAGCTGCCCGGTCTGCTACGCCGAAAGCGGGCCGGAGCGACAGCAATTTCGGCCCCTGCCGCAGATCGAACGCATGCTCGATGCGGTAGTGCGCAACGAGGGGAACCCGGACGTTGTGCAGATTTCCGGCGGCGAACCCACGCTGCATCCCGATCTTTTCGAAATCATCGCGATGGCCAGAGCGCGTCCGATCCGGCACCTGATGATCAATACCAACGGCGTGCGCATCGCGCAGGACGGGGATTTTGCCAAGCGACTGGCCGACGCCATGCCGGATGGCGAGGTCTATCTCCAGTTTGATTCGTTCGAGCGCCAAGCGCTGATGGAATTGCGCGGTGCCGACTTGCGGCGCGTGCGTGAGCAGGCGCTCGAGCAACTGAACCGGCTGGCGATGTCGACCACGCTGGTGGTCACGCTGAAGAAAGGGCTGAACGACGGCGAAGTGGGCCGCATCATCGATTTCGCACTGACCCAGGATTGCGTTCGTGGCGTCACGTTACAACCGATTCAAGCGGCGGGGCGTTTGGAGGGCTTCGATCCGTCGACGAACCGGCTGACGCTAACCGAGGTGCGGCGGAGAATTCTGGAGCAGACCGACGTTTTCCGGCCTGAAGACGTGATCCCCGTGCCGTGCCATCCCGACAGCCTGGCGATGGCGTACGCGCTGAAGCGCGACGGCAAGGTAGTCCCGCTAACCGGATTGATCGAGCCGGAGGTGCTGATCAACGGCGGGCGCAACACGATTCTCTACGAGCAGGATCAGGCCGTGCGCAACGGCGTGTTCAAGCTTTTCGCCACGAACCATTCGCCCGAATCGAGCGCGTGCAGCCTGCGTGATCTGCTGTGTTGCCTGCCGCGGATCAGCGCGCCTGCGAATCTGAGTTACAAGAATATTTTTCGCGTCCTGATCGTGCAGTTCATCGACGCCTACTCGTTCGATCTGCGCTCGGTCAAAAAGACCTGCATCCACATCGTGCATCCCGACGGCCGGTTGATTCCGTTTGATACTTACAATCTGTTTTACCGCGACGCGCTCGAACAAACCCGGCTGGAGCCGCTGCGGCAATGGGCGCAGCAAATGACTCACACCGCTCCGCCACATCGAGAGGCGCACCGATGAGTGCAACCAACGATTCAGGTCCGCCCTTGGGTCAAGCCCCGCCGCCTGTGGCACCTGGCCGGATGGCCGGCTTCCTGGCCACGCTGGGGATCGACTTCCTGATCTGGATTGCTTTCGTGTTTATTGCGATCGCGGTTTGGAGTCAATCCTCTCCAGTGGCGATTGTGGCGGTTGGAGCAAATCTGGGGTTCCTAGCTGCCGCTGTGGCCCTCTACAATTTCGCATACCGGCGCGGATATCAGAAGTTCAAGCAAGGAGTTACGATCGCCACTTCGATCGTTTTTCTCCTGAGCGTGGGCTGTTGGAGCACCATGCGATGACCTGGTTGAGCGCGGCTAGGGATTCGGATTCGAGGCGAAGAAGAAGCCTTCGTGCGTCATCTGGACCTGGCTGTTGAAATCAATGCGCACGAAGATGTTGGCGGGCTGATCGTCGCCTCCGGCGAACCGAAGGTCGCGAATTTCCATGCGGTACCCGGCTTCCAGCGGTTGCACTCGCGCGAAGGGCACCTTTGCATAGCGAAGGAATGCGCGCGCAACGGACGAATCTTCTCCAGCGGCGAGTGCCGGGGAAGGTTGAGGCTTAAAAAAGGTCTCGCTGCGATTGGAATCGAATTCCTCGCCCGGCCCGAGCGGAACGTCAACCAATTCCATCGTATTGTCGGTCTCTACAACGCCGCGCCACTGATACGGAGCGGACGAAACCGGAAACGTCGCGGCGGACAACGCGATTCGTCCATGATATTCGCGCGAAAGTAACAGCTCGACGGCACGGCGATGCAGGTCCGCGCGCCAGCCGAAATACACAGCGAGCAGCGCCAGCGTTACGATCGCCCCGCGCTGGCCTCCCGGCCCTTTTTTCGCCGCACCGACCTCTTCATTCACCAGGCCGATCAGCATCGGCAACAAAAGTCCCAGCACCAGCAGCAACAGAGTCCACAGGTCGAGATCGTTGATCACCTCCCATCCAGTCCAGTACGCGCGAAAAGGCCAAAGCAGCTGCACGCCGACGCCGCTGGCGAGATCCAGCATCATGTGACCGGCAACGCCCACGGCGCACGCCGCAAGCGCCGGTCCGAACCGGAGCGGAGTGATGGTCTGCGAATACGACTTCCGTTTTTGCGGAAACCTGCGATCGAGGACGCAGAACCCCGCGGCCACCGCGCAGGCGACGATCGCGGAACCGGCGATCGAATGCAGCGCCGAGCGGTGGATCCGCATGAAAGCGCCCGCGCCGAAAAAGTAGCTCGCGTAGTCGAGGTCCGGCGCAAGCCCGGCGACAACCATCATCGTGCCGCTGAATCGCGGCATGCGCCGGCCTCCGGCGCGCGCCAGCGCGAGCGATGTGAACGCGTGTGTGAAGGGCTCCACGTTTTCGGCGGAAAATCCGAGCTATGGCGCTGCCGGCGTCACGATCGAGAGGGCGTCCGGAACGATCCGGAACGCCATCGGCAGAGGGCCAACCGGCTCGCCATCGACCTGAGCGTACACCGGTTCGCCCTCGGCGGATTCACAAATCACTTCGGTGGCCTTCCAGGTCTCGATGCCGCTTTTCTTGCGCAGCGTGCCGGCAAACAGCGCGGGAAGACAGGAGAGGTAGCCCAGGCGGCTGCGCGTGGAGTTTGTCAGAAACTCGAACGAGTCTTCAAAAAGGCTGGCCTCCGTCGTGATTTTGAATGGCCCGCCGTAATGCGCCGTCCGACCCACCACGATGATCGTCGCTTCGCGTTGCTTTCCGCCCGAATGAATGCGCATCTGCGGAAACGCGTAGCGAAAAAGCTGGCGAAAGCCCTCGAACCAATAGGCGACGACGCCCGCGCTTTTCTTCAGCCCTTCGTGTACGCCGTTGACGATCGCTCCATCTGGTCCCGCTCCCGCGACCGACAAAAAATAGCGCCCCTCGCTCGAGATAGCGGGCGAATGATTTCCGTTGGTGGGCATGGCCATGCCGAGCGCGATCCGCTTGATGGAGCCGCCCGAAATCAAACGTGCGGCGTGCGGAATATCCCACGGAATGCCCAGTTCCTTGGCCAGAATATTGGCTGTGCCCGCCGGCAGCAGCGCCATGGGAACCTGGCTGCGCGCGAGACCGTTGACGATTTCGTTGATTGTGCCGTCGCCGCCGCAGGCGATCACCATGCCGCGGCGCTGGTCGACGGCCTGCCGCGCAATGCGAATGGCGGCGCCGGGAGCGCCGGTCGGCGCCAGTTCGACGGCGATGCCCGCTTCTTTGAGAATGCGCACCGCGTGCTCGATTTCCTTGAAGCGCGTATGGCGCTTGCGCCCGCTCGTCGGGTTGTAGATCAGCAGCGCGTCTTTGATTTCTTCCGGCATTGGCTCGTCTAGATTATCTCGAACAATCGCGCATTGTATAATACCGGGGAAAATTGACGGACCGCATCCGCAGAGGAATTTCCATGCCCAGTGGCAATAAAGCCGCCAAAGAGATCGCAGCGCTGCGCGAGAAGATTCGTCATCACGAACATTTGTATTACGTGCTGGACGACCCCCAGATTTCCGACGCCGCGTTCGACAAGCTGATGAATCGCTTGAAGGAGCTGGAAGCGGCGCACCCGGAACTCGCCACGCCCGATTCGCCGACGCAGCGCGTCGGTGGGGCGCCCCGCGAGGGGTTCCAGCAATTCCGGCACAGCGTGCCGATGATGAGTCTGGACAACGCATTTTCATTCGAGGCGCTCGCCGAATTCAACCGGCGGGTTACACAGACCACCGGACGCGAAACCGTCGAATACGTCTGCGAGGAGAAATTCGACGGGCTGAGCCTGGCGCTGACATACGAAGGCGGAAAACTCGTCCGTGGCCTTACCCGCGGTGATGGCACCACCGGCGAGGACGTCACGCCAAACGTCAAAACGATTCGCTCGATTCCGCTGATCATCGACACCCCGAGGCTCAAGAAAGCGGGTATCGCGGCGGATTTCGAAGTGCGCGGCGAAGCCATGATGACCCGCGAAGCGTTTGAAAAATTGAACGAGCAGCAGGAGGCGCAGGGCGGCAAGCGATTTGCAAACCCGCGCAACGCGGCGGCCGGCGCGGTGCGCATGCTCGATCCCCAAATCACCGCGTCGCGACAGTTAGAATTTTTCGCGTACTACCTGCTGGTCGATGGGCGCGTGCCGAAAAAACGGCACTCGGAAGTGCTCGACGCGCTCAGCGCCATCCTTTTCAAGGCCAGCTACGACTGGAAAGTGTGCCGGTCGATCCAGCACGTGGAGAAATACATCAACCGCGTGGAAACCAAGCGCGAAAAGCTGCCGTATGGAATTGATGGCGTGGTCATCAAGGTTAACGAAGTTTCACTGCAGAACGAGCTGGGCTACACGTCGAAGGCGCCGCGCTGGGCCATCGCCTACAAATATCCCGCTCGGCAGGAAACCACGCTGCTGAAGAGCATCGAAGTCAGCGTCGGTCGCACCGGTGTACTCACGCCGTTTGCGGTTTTCGAGCCGGTGCAGATCGGCGGCGTCACGGTGACGAAATCCACGCTGCACAATCTTGACGAAGTCCGCAGGCTGGGCGTCCACGCGGGCGATACGGTGCTGGTCGAGCGCGCCGGCGAAGTGATCCCGCACGTTTTGAAAGTCGTGAAGCACGGGCACGAAGAAAAAGAGTTCGAAATGCCCTCGAAGTGCCCCGTATGCGGTATGCGCGTGTATCACACCGAAGGCGAAGTGGCCTACCGTTGCGTCAATGTTTCCTGTCCCGCGCGCCGCCGTGAATCGATTCTGCATTTTGCCGGTCGGCACGCCATGAATATCGATGGACTGGGCGACAAAATTGTGGTGCAGCTGCTCGAAAAAGGCTTGGTGAAGGATTTCGCCGACCTCTATAAGCTCGATCTGGAAGCCGTCGCGGACCTGGAGCGCATGGCGGAAAAATCTGCGCAGAACCTGCTCGATGAAATCGCCGCCAGCAAGAAAAACAGCCTTGCGCGATTGATCTACGGGATTGGGATCCCCTTCGTCGGCGAGCGCACGGCGCAGTTGCTCGCCGCGCATTTCGGTTCGATGGAAAAACTCGCTGCGGCGACCGGCGATGATCTGCTGATGGTCGAGGAAGTCGGCCCCAAAATCGCCGAAGGCGTCCACGAGTTTTTCGCCGAGTCCGAAAACCGCAAGCTGACCGACCATCTGCGGGCCGCCGGCGTGAATATGAAAGACGAACGCGCCGCGCCAAGAAGCTCGAAATTCGCCGGCATGACCTTCGTCTTCACAGGCACGCTGGCGAAGCGCTCGCGCGAGGAAGCCGAGGCGCTCGTCGTCTCGCACGGCGGTAAAGCCGGCTCCTCCGTGAGCAAGAAAACAAATTACGTCGTCGTCGGCGCCGACCCCGGATCGAAATACGACAAAGCCAAATCCCTCAGCGTCCCGATCCTCGACGAAGCGCAATTCGACAAGCTACTAGCCGCAAAATGACCTAACCGGTGAAAAATAAATCGTTTCGCTGCACTATGCCGTCACCTAGTTCCCAAACCTGCCCGATCACACTATACTGATCGCAGCGGGTGAACCGGGTGATCGCCGGTCCCGGTGTAGCGGGACGGGAGGAAAGTCCGGACTCCAGCTGTGGCGAGCTCGCAAGAGCCGGCCGCAGCAGGGCAACGCGCCTGGTAACGCCAGGGGGTTGCGTCAACGGGATGAACGCGAGTTCGTCGCGTAGGCGCGGCTACGGAAAGTGCCACAGAAAATAAACCGCCGGTGATGCTTGCACCTCGGCGGCAGGCTTGCGGAAAAACCACAAGCTCGCCTTCTACGGTCCAGCTCATTTGGCAAGGGTGAAAAGGTGGGGTAAGAGCCCACCGCCCGGGTGGCGACATCCGGGGCACGGAAAACCCCGCGTGGAGCAAGGCCAAATAGGAGGGGAGGGCTGGCCCAGCCCGTATGCGCCGCGCTCGAAACAGCGAAGCGTTGCGACCCTCGGGTAGGCTGCTTGAGTCCCGGAGCGATCCGGGACCTAGAGGAATGATCGCCGCGTCGCGCGGCTGCGGCGTCTTGATGCAAATCAAGGCGCGGGCCACGCGCCGACAGAATCCGGCTTACAGGTTCACCCGCGTATTTTCTGTCAGTTACGGACGCTGAAACGACAACATGACAGCCGACAACGGTCACATTCATAGCAAAGACAAAAGCGGCGCTACCATACCAAGCCGCTGAGCATCCTGATGGGATGCCTGGCTGGATTTCATTCCCTCGCTAATTTCTATTTCCCCCGAACTTCCTACCCGGTTTTCGGTCCGTCAACCGTGCCAGCCTTAGTGCGCCAGGGAAACGCCAAGTCTTCGCTCGGCGTAGAACCTCCACTCGTTCACCGGCCCTCGAGCGGGCGAGATTTGTAGAGGCTTCCTATGCTTCTCCTCAGGGACTGTGAAACTGAGGCTGGAAATGGCGAAAACGCTTGTTTTCGCCAGTGATTTGCTGCGTCTCGAGGCCTCGGGCGGACACCGAGTGAAAGATTCGACAATTGCTGCCAATCGTTGAAATATAGTATGGTGCGCGGATGGCAAGGCCCGCCCGGCGCCGACGTATCTCCAAGGTCCTGGCGATTCATTCGAAGAGAGGCAAGAAAATGGCATCCCCAGCGAAATCTCATCCCAATAGCAATCCTGAGGCGGAAGTTCACGAGGGAGCAAATGTCGACAAGATTCGCGACATATTGTTCGGGTCGCAGATGCGCGACTACGACAAGAGGTTCGGGCGGCTGGAAGAGCGCCTGATCAAGGACTCGGAATCGCTGCGCGACGAGATGAAGAAGCGGTTTGAGTCGCTGGAGACGTTCGTGCAGAAAGAGATTGAATCGCTGAGCCAGCGGCTGAAGACGGAGAAGGCTGAGCGCGCGGAATCGGTGAAGGAGATGGGCGTGCAGATGCGGGACACGTCGAAGGCGTTCGACAAGCGGCTGGGCAGCCTGGACGACCAGCTGACCGGAGACACGGCGGAACTGCGCGCGCGGATTCTGGAGCAATCGAAGGCACTGACCACAGAAATCGCCGAGAAGGCCCGCGACGCGAAGCGGCTGCTGGATCAGGAAGTGGCGGCGCTGCGTGTGGATAAGGCCGATCGCGAAGGGCTGGGCGATTTGTTCACAGAATTCGGGATGCGGCTGAAGAACGAGTTCAATCTTCCCGAAAAATAAGGTCTCCCGGCGCCCGCCCGCGCGATCCCCGGGGCGATGCGCGACGAGCTGGCAAAGGCCATGGCCGCCCCTCACATGAGCGACAGGCACGCTGACGACGCCGAACGCCCGTCCGGGAGCGGTTCCCACGACGACGAAAAAGCGCTCCAGGAACTCCGCTCGCTCCTCCTCAGCGAAGAACAGCACGAAATCGTAGCACTGCGCGAACGGATCGAAAGTCCCGAACAGCGGGCGCTGGATGTGAGCGCCGTGGTTGCCGAGGCGATCGAGCTGCGCCGAGCGCAGGGTGGCGATCAGAAGCTGAGCGCGGCGCTAACACCGACCGTCGAACAAGCCGTGCGCGAATCCGTGCGCAAGGATTCGCAGGTGCTGGTCGAGGCGCTTTTCCCGGTGATGGGTCCGGCGATTCGCCGGTCGGTTGCCGAGGTCTTGCGCTCGACGGTCGAGTCGTTCAACCAGGTCCTGGAAAGCACCTTTTCGATCCGCGGATTGCAGTGGCGGCTGGAAGCGATGCGAATCGGCCGGCCGTACGCCGAGGTGGCGTTGCTGCACAGCCTGGTCTACCGAGTGGAACAGGTTTTCCTGATTCACCAGAGGACCAGCCTGATGCTGCAGCACGTAGTCGATCCGGCCGTGGCGACGCAGGACGCGGACATGGTTTCGAGCATGCTTTCGGCGATTCGCGATTTCGTGCGCGATTCGTTCGAGACGCAGCAGAGCGATTCGCTCGACCGGGTGCAGATGGGCCAGCTGCAGATCTGGATCGAGCAGGGGCCGCAGGCGATCCTCGCGGCGGTGATTCGCGGGCAGGCGCCGCAGGAGCTGCGGCTGACGCTGAAAGAGAAGCTGGAAGAGGCGCACCGGAGGTTTTCGCGGGAGCTGGAGAAATTCGACGGCAACGCGGCGCCGTTTGAAGCGTTTCGCCCGGAGCTGACCGCGTGCCTTACGGCATCGTATCGTCGGGACGCAAGAGCGAAGTCGCGGCCTTACGTGGCGGTTGCCGCAATCGCGCTGGCCGTGCTGCTGGCCGGCTGGTTGGGCTACGCCACGTATCAGAACCGCAAGTGGGCGGGTTTTGTGGGCGAGCTGCGGGAACAACCGGGGATTGTGGTTACGTCCTTCACGAAGTCGGGCGGCCGCTATCAACTCCAGGGCTTGCGCGATCCGCTGGCCGCCGATCCCTGGGCGATTTTGCAGCAGCGCGGCCTCGATCCCGGTAAGGCCGCTTTTCGCTGGAGTGCGTTTTATGCGCTCGATGACGCGATCGTGCAGCAACGCGCAACTGCGCTGCTGAGTCCTCCACCCGGAGTGAGGCTCACGGTTCGGGGCGGAGTGCTGCACGCCGTGGGCAATTGCACTTCCGCGTGGGAAAGCGTGCTGCACGAACGCGGTCCGCTGATCGCGGGGATATCGGCAGTCGATGATTCGCGACTCAACTCCCTGGGCTCGACAGCTATCTTGTTCGATCTGGCGCAGGCGGAGATTAGCCCGCGGCAGAGCGAAAATCTGGCCTCGGCAGCGCAGGAAATCCAGAAGATCCTCCGGACGTTGCCGAACGGCGCTTCTTTCGAGCTAGTCGGTCACGCGGACAGCACCGGAGCAGAGGCGACGAACGAGCGGCTGAGCCAGGAGCGGGCGGACAACGTGATGCGCGCCTTGATTCGGCTGGGTGTGCCGGCGGCGTCGCTGCGCGCCACGGGCGTGGGGATGTCGGCTCCTTTGCGTCCCGAGACCGATGAGCAAAACCGTCAATTCAACCGCAGCGTCACGATTCAAGTTTTGGGCGCTCAAGTTCCGCCGAAGCAGTAGGGCTGTGCGGCGATGCTGCAAAAAAAGATTTGTATGCTCGGGTCCTTCTCCGTGGGCAAGACCAGCCTGGTGAAGCGCTTTGTAGAGAGCATTTTTTCCGAGAGGTACCTCACTACCGTTGGCGTGAAGATCGATAAGAAGGTCGTGACGGTCTATGGCGAGCACTTGACGGTGATGCTCTGGGACCTGTACGGCGAAGACGAGTATCAGAAGATTCGCATGTCGTATCTACGCGGCGCGTCGGGATATCTGCTGGTGGCGGACGGCACGCGGCCGGCAACTCTGGACAAGGCTTTCGCCATCCAGGAAGAGGCCGAGAAGCATTTCGGTCCGACGCCGTACGTTGTGGCGCTGAACAAGTGCGATCTGGCGCAGGAATGGGAAATCAGTTCCGAGCGCGAAGCCGAGGTTGCCGGACGCGCGCGGAAGATTATCCGGACCAGCGCCAAGACAGGCGAGGGAGTGGAGCTTGCGTTTGACGCTCTAGCCAAAGCGATGATTGCGAAATGAGCAGCCCCGGATTGAAGTTCTCGGCTCAGCCCATGAACGGCGAAGCGGTTGCGGCGGCACTGCTGGAATTGGAAGGCTACGCCGCGTTTGAATATTTGGGCCACGGGCAGTTTCAGATTGTCGGGACAGTGTCGCGACTTGCCACCCAACTTGTGGCTGAGCCGGTGGGATCCGCGGCGCCAATCGGGAGTGTGGCGATCCCAGGTGGCGGCGGGGTTGTGCGCCTTGCCGAACGGATGCCGTTTCTGGAGAGTTTTCTTCCCGATGCGGAGGATTGCTGGAATTCGGGCACCGACGGCCGCGTGGAGTCGGGTTCGTGGATCGAGCGCGCGCCGGACGGCCGCGAGGTGGCGCTCGAGGCATCGGCTTTCCGGCTAGCAGAGAAACGTATCCTATTGATCCGGAATCCGCAAAGGCAATTCGCCGAAGAATCGGGGCTGTTGCAGAAGGCGCGCGAGTCCGTTCTGGTCCACGAGCGGCTGCAACGCGAAATACAGAAGAAGGAAATCGTGCTGCACTGCGTGATCCACGACCTGTCGCAGCCGCTTACGGCGATGCGCGGATGTTTTTCGCTGCTGGCGGCTGAAAATCTTTCTCCGCAGCTTCGCGAGATTATCGAAATCGGCCAGAGGCAGTCGCGCAGCCAGGAGGAAATGATCCGCGGGATCCTGCAGGCGTTCTCCGCCGAGTTGGCCGCGCAGGACTCGATCGCGCACCCTGCGGCGAACTCGCCGGACCTGGCGCGGACCGCGCAGCAGGTGGCGCAGGATTATTCGGCGGCGTTCGCGGCGCGAGGGGCGCGGATTGAAACGGATCCGCAGATCGATTTTGGGCGCATCTGGCGAGTGGTTGGCGATGAATCGCGGCTGCGGCGCATTTATGCGAACCTGATTGAGAACGCGCTGCGCTACAGCACGCCGGACTCGACGGTGACGCTGGGTTTGATCGACGAGGGAGATTTTCTGCGCGCGTACGTGGATGACGAGGGGCCGGGGCTGCCGACCGGAGACGGGGCGCCGCGTTTGTTTTCGCTTTTTGCCAAGGGTGCGGAGAGCGGCGGAAAGGCCGGGCTGGGGCTTTATTTCTGCAAGATTACGGTCGAGCGCTGGGGAGGAGCGATCGGCGCGGAGCACCGGCCTACGCGCGGAACGCGATTCTGGTTCCGGCTTCCCAAAGTCGAGGAGCGTGCGGGCGAAGCGGCTAATTCCGCGACTGGGTCATCGGCGATTCAGCCCGCGGCGCGGGCAAAGGCCGAACCCGGCAGGCGTCTCCGATTGCTGCTGGCGGACGATACCCCGGTGAACCGGCAAATTACGAAGCTGCTGCTCGAAAAGCAAGGGCACGAAGTGGTTGCGGTGGAAGATGGGATCGAGGCGCTTACGCGGCTGAATGGGCAGAGCTTCGACGCGGTGATCTTGGACGAACAGATGCCGGGGATGAGCGGCCTTGAAGCAGCGCGCGAGATCCGGAAGAAGGAAGCCGGAATGGGGCAGCACATTCCGATAATCCTGGTTACCGGAAACGGAAGCGATGCCGCTCGCCAGCGGTCGCGCGAGGCCGGCGTCGACGCGCATATCGCCAAACCGTTTCAAGACGAGGAATTTTTCTGGACGGTTAACGACTTGTGCGGCGGCGCGCCCCCTGCGCCCGCAGCAGCCGGGGCGCCCGAGAAAAGTAAGCCGAGTCTGGCGAAATTCGACGAGCAGGAGCTTTTGAGGCGCGTTGGCGGCAGCGCGAAAATGCTGCGTGACGTGGCACGCATCTTCGTGCAGGATACGCCGAAGCGAAAATCCGCGATCCGCAAAGCCGCGGCGCGAAAGGACGGAGCGGCGCTGGCCACGGCGGCCCATGCGCTGCGGGGGTCGGTGGCGATGCTGGGGGCGGTTGATCTCGCGGACGAAATCCACAAGGTGGAGACGCTGGGTCGCGAAGGAAGCGTCGGTCAAGCGAGCGAGTTTTTCGGCGCGATTGAGAGTAGTCTGTCCGCCTTCGAAACGCTGATCGCGGGATTGGCGCGAGGCTCGGGCGGTCGAACGAAACCGGTTCGCGCGGGGCGCGGCAAGCAAGCGCCGGGGAAAGCACGATGAAACGGATCCTGGTTGCCGACGACGACCGCGCGACTCGCCACATGTTGAAAGGCGTGCTGGGAGACGCGGGTTTCGAGGTGACCGTCGTGGTGAACGGCAGCGCGGCGCTGAAAAAATTGAATGGCGGCGAGTTCGATCTGCTATTGACGGACGTCTGGATGCCGGGAATGAACGGCCTGGAGTTGCTGGCGCGGCTGCGCGAGGACCCCAATCATCCACGGACGATCGTGATGACGTCGGACGACACGTCCGAGGTGATGCTGCGCGCGATTCGCGAGCAGGCCTACCACTACTTTCGAAAGCCATTCGATCCGAACACCGTCGTCGAATTGGTGAAGGACGCCCTGTCCGCGAAACCGTCGGGCGCTCCGATCGAGGTAATTTCCGCCGTGCCGCACTGGATCGAGCTGCTGGTGCCGTGCGAACTCGAAGCGGTGGCGCGCATCACCGGATTTATGTCCCAAATCAAGTCCGACCTGTCCGAGGAAGACCGCGAGCACGTCGGCTTTGCGTTCCGCGAGCTGCTGACCAACGCGATCGAATGGGGCGGGAAGCTGGATCCCAACCAGAAAGTGCGCATCTCGTATTTGAAAACGAAGCGCATGGTGCAGTACCGCATCGCCGATCCCGGGAGGGGTTTCCGTATCGAGGATTTGGGCCACGCGGCGGTGAGCAACCCGGAAGACGATCCCATGCTGCACAGCGAGATTCGGAAGCAGAAGGGTTTGCGTCCCGGCGGGTACGGGTTGTTCATGGTGCGCGATCTGGTGGATGAGCTGCTGTACAACGAAGTGCACAACGAGGTTGTGCTCGTAAAATATCTGACTCCCGCGTCGTAAATCCCACCCCTCGCCGGGAGCGTAAGGTTGACAGTCCGCCGCGTGGGGGGAGACGATGCCTGCGCTTTCGCCGTAGTCCTCGACCGTGAACGGAGCATTGATGCAACCCAAGAGCTTTTATGGCTGGAAGCTTCTGGTTGTTTTCTGGCTGATCATCGTCCTGAATTTCTGTTTTCCGACGTTCGGCACCAGCGTGGTGAACACCTATATGGCGAAGGCCATGCATTGGAACCGGGCACAATTGGGCTTGGCGTTCACCGTCTTCAGCCTGATGGCCGGGTTGCCGGGTCCGCTAGTGGCGCTGTCCATCCGAAAATTGGGCATTCGGCCGACTCTGGTGACGGGCGCCCTGCTCGCTTCGTTTGGCGCGTTCCTGATGGCGACGCGGGTGGACACGGTGGGCAAAGCGATCGTCGTTTTCGGGCTTATCGTCGGCTCGGGAGCGGCGCTGGCCGGCACGATCGGTCCGCAGGTAGGAGTGGCTCGCTGGTTCCACAAAAAGCGGGGTCGGGCGATGTCGCTGATGCTGACGGCTTCCGGAATCGGCGGATTTATCGCCGTGCCGACGCTGCAGCGCGCCATCGCACGGGCGGGAGGGGATTGGCGCGCGGCCTGGTGGCTGATGTCGGGGATGTCGCTGGTCGCGACGCTGATTGCCGCGATCTTCGTGCGCGAAAGTCCCGCGCAGATGGGCCAACTGCCCGATGGCGAATCCGCGGCGGTCACCGCCGAGCTTCCCGCAGAACGTCCCGCGGGAGCGAACCACGGAGTGTACAAGACGAAGGAGGATTGGACGCTCGGCGAAGCTTTCCGCACGCCGACGATCTGGCTGCTGATTTTCACGTACCTCGGGTTTTTCATGGGGTTCTTCGTTTATATCGCGCACGGCGTGCTGCTTCTGGAAGGCTTGGGCTACGCGCCGGGAAAGGCGGCCGAGTCGATTTCCATCGTGCTGATTTCGTCGATGATCGGGCAGACCACGGTAGCCGTGATTGGCGATCGCGTGGAACCGCGATTGATTTCGGCCGTGGCCGTCTGTTTGTATGGCGCGGGGACGCTGCTGGCGATCCACGCGGTGACGCCCGCCGTGATGTATACCTACGCGATCTTGATGGGGACGGGATTCAGCATGGCGTTCACCTGCATGGCGACGATTCTGAGCAACTACTACGGGCCCAAAGTCTACCCTTCCTTGCTGGGCATCACCACGCCACTGGGGACGACGCTTGGCGCGATAGGCCCCTACCTAGCAGGACGTTTCTACGACCGCTTCCACACCTACAACCAGGCTTTCGAGATCGTAGCGGCGATCTGTTTCGCCAGCGCACTGCTGTATTTGCTCGCCAAGCCTCCGGTACGATCTCGATCAACACACGGTGGGGTCGAACCTGCGGCCGCCGTCTAGCGAGCGTTCGACGCTAGTGGGTGCGGAAGAAGCGAATCACGCGCGCTTCGTATTCCACGGGTTCAAGGCCTAGCGCCGAGGCGTGTTCCGCACCCTTCACGATCCAGAGTTCCTTCGGTCCGCTGGCAGCTGCGTATATTTGCTCCGCATGGCGGCAGGGGATCGTCTGGTCCCGCGTGCCGCAAATCAGCAGCACTGGAAACGGCCGCTCGGCCACGGATTTCTTGGGCGAATCATCGTCCGGATCGAATCCTCCCGCTTTCGCCATCGCATGCATCCCGGCGATCGACGCGGGACGGAAGAGCGTCTTGCCAAGAAACGGGCTCCAGCGAAGTCCCGCGTAGTCATAACTGACTTCGCGCAAATTCGCGAAGGGGTCCTCGGCGACGACCCCTCGGATTCGCGGCTCGGCCGCCGCGGACTGCAGTGCAAGCGCGCCGCCCAGCGAGACACCCAACGCAAAAAGTTGACGCACTTTCTCCGTTGAATAGAGCTGGTCGGTAACCGCGACAGTGTCATAGCGCTCTTTACAGCCGTAGGTGGCCATATCACCCCCACTCTCGCCTTGAGCGCGAGAGTCCATCATCACGACGCTGTAGTCATGGCGCAGCAGGAATTCCGCATAGCCGAGCATTCCGGTCCGATTGTCCCCGACTCCATGGAAGACCAGCACCCAATCGCCATCCGGTTCGGTGGGCCGGATTTTCCAGCCGCGCAACTCAACGCCATCGGATGCGCGAACGGAAAAATCCGCCTGGGTGGCACCGGTGCGGGCCAGCATCTGCGCGGCTTCTTTGAGCCGCAGCGGAGCCAGACGCTGGGGGTGCAGCGCCGCCGGACCCATTTGGCGGCCGATATATGCAGCAACTACCGGCGCAAGCGCAAGCAGCACGATTACCACGTAGGCAAGACGGCGCATGAACGCCTCTGGTATTAATACGCTCTTAGCCGTGGTGTTGTTTCACTTCGAGGAGCGCTCGCGGACCATGCGAATCGGTTTAGCGATCAGGTCCTTCGGCGCATTGACCTGATGATCGAGCAGGGGAGTCAGTTCGCCTTCTTCCCCGGACTTGGGAATGAACTTCCATTCAGTGGATGGCGCGTATTGGTCCTTCTGCATCACCACAAAAACGAGCGCTCCGGACCTGAATCGCGCGTTGAGAAGCGGAGCTTCGCCGGAGTCCTTATGCGTGCCGTCGACCAGGTTCCCGTCTTGGTCGACGCTGATGTCGAAATTGTTGAGCGTGCCGGCAAGCGAGCCTCGCTCTTCGCGGAGAACGAGGATCGCGAATACCTCTCCGTGGAAACTCGCTTTCCAAGTCCCAACGAAGGTTTTCAGGTCCGGCGTGGCGTCTTTGACGGCATCGGAGCCGCTTTGCACGGCAGGCAGGGAAACCGAGACGAGTAAGCAGGCGATCAGCAGGGACGCCGCGAAACAGAATCGTGAGGCCTGCCCTGTTCGACCGCGGTGAGCAGTTTCCATGCGTCGATCCACCCGAATGCTCCTCGACAATCGAGTGCATTCTAGCACCTCGCGTTTGGTGGATGGCATCCTGCGTGGCTCGTGGCGCATCGCTTGATAAGGGGCTTTGCCGCATGGCATGGGCGGCAATCGCGAGCCGTTTACGTAGGCAAGCGCGGAAACTGTCTGTTACAATTTTGTGATTCACTGAGCAGGCCGCAAGCGAAGTGCGGCCCATCATGGCGGAAAACAGTAAAAAGAAACCGGTTACTTTAATCTCCATCGCGGTGGCGATCATCGCGATCATCGTTATTTTGGCGCTGCGACGGCAGCCGCCCGAAGTGACCGTGATCCACGTCATGCGCGAGGATTTGAGCGCGACGGTCACCAGCAACGGCAAGGTAGAGCCGATCTTGCCCTATGTGGCGCATGCGGAATTTCCCACGTTCGTCGTCAAAGTGATGGCTGCAGAGGGCCAGACCGTGCATCGCGGCCAGATAATTCTGACGCTCGATGCCGCCGACGTGCGCTCGCAGCTCGCGCAAGCGCGCGCCGACCTGCTTGCGGCGCAGAATGATCTGCGCAACGCGCGCGCCGGAGGTCCCCCGGACCAGGTAGCGCAGCTCTCTGGTGATCTGAAGGCCGCGGAAGTCCAGGTGCAAAATCTCGAGACGAGCGAACAGGAACTCGAAGGGCTCTTCGCGAAACACGCCGCCACGCAAGACGAGCTCGCGCAGACGCAGGCCAGCCTGGCCAAGGCGCGTGGAAATTTGCAGGCCCTGCAGGCCAAGAAACAGGATTTGACAATGCGCTCGGCGGCGATCGTGCAGGGCGCCCAACTGCGCGTCAACCAGGCCGAGGAGCAGGTGCAGTCGCTTGAGGAGAAGGTGAACTCGGCGACGGTTACCTCGCCGACCGACGGAACGCTGTATTCGCTTCCCGTGCACGCCGGAGATTTCGTGAAGCTCGGCGACACGCTTGCGGAAATGGCCGATCTGAGTCACGTGCGCGTGCGTGCGTTCGTCGACGAGCCCGACATCGGCTCGCTTGAGCCGAATCAAAACGTGTCCGTGACCTGGGATGCGAAGCCGGGCCGCACCTGGACGGGGCATACCGAGGAAGTTCCGAAGCAAGTGGTCCCACGCGGGATGCGCAGCGTCGGCGAATTACTCTGCTCGATCGACAATGACCGCCTCGATCTGCTGCCGAACACCAACGTTCAGGTGAAAATCATGGTGCGCGACCGCCACGGGGTGCTCGTCGTGCCGCGGGCGGCCGTGCTGGGCGATCTTACGCAGCACTTCGTGTACGTCTTCAGCGACGACCAAGTGCAGCGGCGCAACATCTCCGTAGGTGTAGCCAGCACGGATAAATACGAGGTTGTTTCAGGCCTGGCGGACGGCGAGCGCGTGGCCGAGCCCGGCGAAAAGAAATTGCGCGAGGGAATGGAAATTCGCGCCGAGGAGGCCAATTGACCGCTCGAGCTCGTCAGACGCGCATCGCCGCCATAATTGTCGGTTGGGTGTTCGCGGGTTTGGTTCTAGTGCCGCGCGCTGCGCACGCCGATCCGTCGTCCGCGATCCAGACGGCGCAGCGCCAGATGACCGCAGGGAATTACACGGCCGCGATCTCGACCTTGCAGGCCGCCGTGCCGGGGAATCCCTCGAGCGCGGAACTTTTCTACTGGCTTGGGCGCGCCTATTACGAGGTTCGCGACTGGGACAGTGCCGTGGCGCAGGGCGAAAAATCGATCTCGCTCGACGCTAAAAGCTCGCTCTACCACGACTGGCTCGGGCGCGAGTACGGCGGCAAGGCCGATCGCGACCGCAGCTTTTCGATGGCCAAGAAAGTGAAGTCCGAGTTCAAAGAAGCCGTTCAGCTGGATCCTTCGAATATCGCCGCGCGGCGCGACCTTGAGGAATATTGCCTGGACGCGCCGTGGATCGCGGGTGGGAGCAAGGACGAGGCGCTCGAGCAAGTGAATGGCATCATGGCGGTCGATCCGGTGGCGGGCCACATGGCGCGCGCTCTGTACGATCGCGAAGGGCTGAAGAATTCCGACGACGCGGAAGGTGAAGTCCGCCAGGCCCTCGCAGCGCACCCGAAATCGATTGAAATTTATTTTGAAGCGGCGGATTTTTACCGGCAGGTGAACAAACCGGCTGATATCAACGCGGCTCTCGACGCCGCGGCGGAGGCGAGCCCGAACGATCCACGTCTTGCCTATTACCACGGGGTCGCCGGCGTGCTATCCAATGCAAACCTGCCGAACGCGGAGCGCGATCTGAAATCCTACCTCGCGAGCACGCCCGATCGCAGCGATTGGCCCGCGCACGCAGCCGCGCGCGAATGGCTCGGCCGCCTCTATGAACTGCAGGGCAAGCGCGCAGACGCCGCCGAGCAGTACCGTGAGGCCCTGCAACTCGATCCCAAACGCAAGGAATCCAAGAATCGGCTGGAGAAGCTCGAGAAATCCCAGTAGAAACGCTGGCTGCTACCTCGCCGGGAATCGGAAATTCCGCATGGGCACGACGCGAACATGAAACTCAACACGGCCGCCTTCTGGAGCGAGACCTGGTCGCTCGCCATGCAGGCGCTGCGCGCCAATAAAATGCGGGCCGCCCTGACCATGCTCGGCGTGATCATCGGCAGCGGCTCGATCGTCCTGGTTGTCACTATCGCGCTCGGTGGGCAGCGCTACGTCCTCTCTCAAATCGAAGGGATTGGAGCGAATCTGGTCTCCGCGCACGTGGTAAATCCCGGCGAGACCGGCACGCTGAGTGTCGAGGATCAGATCACTCCCGCCGATCTCGACGCCATCAAGCAGGCCATGCCGCAAACGATCTCCGAGGCCGCGGGCACCAACGAACTTCCGATGACCGTCGTACTCAACGGCCAGGAACGCCCGATCACCCTGGTGGGCGTCACCCCGGGTTTCGATCGCATCCGCAACCTCGCGATTCTGCGCGGACGCTACTTCGATTCCGACGACATGGACTCGCGCAGGAAGGTCTGCGTGCTCACCGATGATCTCGCGCGGCGAGCGTTTCCGTATGACGATCCCGATGGCAAGGAAATACGGGTCGGCGAGCTTCACTTCAACGTGATCGGCGTGGTGAGGGAACGAGCGGCGACCTTCGGGCAGACGGAAATCAAAAAGGAATCCGTGATCGTGCCCTTTTCGCTGCTGCAGTACTACACGGGGACTTCCTATTTCCGGACGCTCGACGTGATGGCCGATCGTTCGGACGACATTCCGCAGGTCACCAGCGAAGTGTCCCGGATTCTGCGCACCCGTCACCGCTCGGGCGCGGAATATCGCGCTGAAAATTCAGCCGGAATCCTGGAAACGGCGCGCGAAATCGCTTTCGCGCTGATGGTCGTGCTGATCCTGGTGGCGTTGATCGCGCTGGTCATCAGCGGCGTGGGTATCATGAACATCATGCTGGTGACGGTAACCGAACGGACACGCGAAATAGGCATTCGCAAGGCCATCGGCGCGACGCAGAACGCCATCCGTTACCAGTTCCTGATGGAAGCCATGGCCATCAGCGGCACGGGCGCTCTGGCGGGGATCGCCATTGGCGTCGCCATTCCGCTGGTGCTCGGCATTCTGATCAAGTTTATTCCCGGGGCGGACGCCATTGCTGTTCCCATTTCGTGGGTCTCGGTGGTCATCGCGTTCGTAGTATCCTGCTCGACGGGCTTGATCTTCGGTTATTTGCCGGCCAATCGCGCAGCGGGGTTGCAACCGACGGAAGCGCTTCGCCATGAATAAATGGAGCACTCGAAAGCGAACAGGACGCGGCATTCTCCCGCTCGCTGCCGCATGGGCGGCACTTTGCGCGTTGTTCGTCGCGGGGTCCGCGCGCGCGCAAGACTCCCCTACGCTCTCGCTTCACCAAGCCGTGACGCTAGCCTTGCAAAACAGCCGCGACGTGAAGCTCGCGCAGGTTCAATACAACGTCGCTCTCGGCGAAGTGCGCGTCGATAAAGCCGCGTTTCTGCCGAATCTCTACACGGGCTCAGGCGCGGCATACACTCACGGGTTCCCGTCGCTTCCGGGTGGTCAGGCGCCGTCCATATTCGAACTCGACTACACGCAAGCGCTGTTTAATCCTGAATTGAAGGGGGAGCAGCACGCCGCCGAGGACCGCGCCAAGAATCGAAAGCTGGAGCTGGATCGTGTGCGCGACGATGTAACGGTTCGCACAGCCTCGGCCTATCTCGAATTGGCCAAAGTCCGCCACTCGCTCGATCTTCTGCGCAGCGAGCAGGCCAGCGGCGCCAAGATCCTGGAGGCGATCCGTGACCGCGTGGCCGCGAATCAGGAGCTCCCGATCGAAATCACGCGCACGCAGTTGACGCTCGCGCGCGTCGCGGAAAGCATCATCAAACTCGAGGACCGCGATGCCTACCTCGATTCGCAACTACGCGATCTCACCGGCGTTCCCGACGGACAGTCACTCGACGTCGAACCAGCGGATGATTCCTTCAACGAGAAACTCGCCACCGCCCAGACCGAAAGCGAAATCGAGAGTATGGCCATCCAGAACGATCAAGGCCTCGCAGAAGCCGAAAACGAACGCACCGCTCGCGAGCAGATTCTCCATGGCGCGAAATGGAGCTATTTCCCGACCGTAAACCTCGTCGGGCAGTACAGCATCCTCAGCAAATTCAACAACTACACGGAGTTTTACAAGGCATTCGAGCGCAACAACGTCAACGTGGGCGTTCAGGTCCAGATTCCCATCTTCGCGGCAAAAACCAGAGCCAACGTCGGGCTCGCCCAAAGCCAATTGGACGAAGCCAACATCATGCTGGGCAACAAGCGCCAGCAGGTTCGCTTCGACGTCCAGCAGAAGGCCCGCAGCGTCCGCGAACTCGAGGCCGGCAGAGAAGTGGCCCGCCTCGACCTGCAGTTGGCGCAGGAAACCCTTCAGCAGGAGCAGGCCAAATTCGACCAGAACCGCATCACCTTGCAGGAGATCGAGCTGGCCCGTCTGGACGAGAACCAGAAATGGGTGGCTTTCTTGGACGCCGACTTCGCCCGCCAGCAGGCCCAGCTCTCCCTGCTCCAGGCGACCGGCCAGCTGGCTAAGGTATTTCGATAGAACGCATCCAAAAACCTTTATTGGGCCGACCCTTGAAATAAAGTAGAATGGTTTGGTTTGCTAGAGCTACTGAGGGGGAATACTGTAGATGCCTTCCGTGATGAAGACTCTGTTCTTGAATCCGCCAAGTTTCGAGAAATTTGACGGTGGCGCGGGCTCCCGCTGGCCGGCTACGCGCGAGATCGAGTCCTACTGGTATCCGGTTTGGCTGTCCTATCCCGCCGGGATGCTGCCCGGCAGCCGCCTGCTCGACGGCCCTCCGCACCACATCAAGCCTGCCGAGGTAGTCGCCATCGCCAAGGACTACGAATTTATCGTCTTTTTCACCTCGACCGTCGGCTTTATTAGCGACCTGCGCATGGCCCGGGCGATGAAAGAACAAAAGCCCGACACAAAGATTTGCTTCGTCGGTCCGCAGGTCCAAATCAAGCCGGCCGAAAGCCTCCTGGCCAGTTCCGACATCGATTTCGTGGTACGCGGAGAGTTCGATCACGCCGTGGTCGAGTACGCGCAGGGCAAGCCGCTTTCCGAAATTCAGAACGCCAGCCACGTGCTGGACGGCAAGGTAGTCCACAACCCCTCGCGGCCGCCGATGCAGACCGCCGAGCTAGACGAGCTGCCTTTCGCCACGGACGTTTACAAAGACAATCTCGAAATCGAGAGATACAACGTTCCCTTCCTGCTGCATCCGTTCGTTTCGTTCTATACCGCGCGCGGTTGTCCGGCCCTTTGCACCTTCTGCCTGTGGCCGCAGACGCTTTCCGGGCACGCTTGGCGCACGCGTTCGGTCGAAAGTGTGGCCCGCGAGTTCCGCCAGGCTCACAAGATGTTTCCGCAGGCCAAAGAATTCTTCTTCGACGACGATACGTTCAACATCCGCAAGGACCGCGTCCTGGCGCTCTGCAAGGAATTCAGGCCCGTCGGCTTCCAGTGGTCCTGCACGGCCCGCGTCCACGGCGATTACGACACGCTGAGCGCCATGGCCGATGCCGGCTGCCGCCTGCTGATCGTCGGTTTCGAATCCGGCGACGCGCAGATCCTGAAGAACATCAAGAAGGGCCAGACGCTCGACATGGGCCGCAACTTCGTCAAGAACTGCAAGAAGGTTGGCATCCACGTCCATGGCGACTTCATCATCGGGCTTCCGGGCGAAACCAAGGACACCATCGAGAAGACCATCAACTTCGCCAAGGAACTCGACTGCGAAACAATTCAGGTTTCCATGGCTCATGCCTATCCCGGCACGGAGCTGTACGATCAGGGCATGCGCGACGGCTTCCTGGCAGGTGAAGCCATCACCGACGACGGCGGCCACCAGCTCCCGCACCTCGAATACCCCGGCCTCTCGAAGGAATACATGGTCGAGAGCGTCAACCGCTTCTACGACAGCTACTATTTCCGTCCCAAGGTCGCCTGGCGCATCGTGCGCGACGCCCTGTGGGATGGCCACGAGCGCAAGCGCCTCTACCACGAGGCCGTCGACTTCCTGAAGCTGCGCGCGGACCGCAAGCGCGTGTCCCGCAACCAGAAGGGCGTCGATCAGAAAGCCCTCGTCGCCGTTCCGCCCATGAATCCGCGCCCTGGCCTCGGCGAGTCGTAAGAGGCATGACGGCGGCGAAGAGCCTGCATCTCAAAACCTCGTTTCTGATCCTGATCATGATCTCCGTCGCCCCTTTGGGTGACACTTTTCTTGGCAAGGGAATGAAGCAGGTCGGCAGCTGGGAAGGCTGGGCTCCCGCCGAGCTATGGCATTTTTTCTTCCGGGCCTTCACCAACGGCACCATCTGGATCGCCATCGGCCTGCTGCTCAGCTATTTCGTCGCCTATCTTCTAGTGCTTTCGTGGGCTGATTATAGCTATGTCCAGCCTGCATCCTCCGCTTCCTATGTGCTCATCGCGCTGTTGGCGCATTTCGTCCTGCGCGAGACGATCTCACCGGTTCGCTGGCTCGGTGTCGCCGTGATCTGCACGGGAGTTTTCGTCGTCGGCCACACACATCCAAAAACGCCGGAGCATCATTCGTGGTAATCACTCAGACGATTTTCTACATTCTGATCGTTTTCGTCGGCACGGGCGGCGAGCTGTTCGTTTCGCGCGCCATGAAATCCATCGGCGAAGTGACCGATTTTCGCCCCCACTCAATCGCCGGCGTGGTCGGCCGCGCCATGCTGCTCAAGCGCATGTGGATGGGCATCACGCTGATGGCGGTGGCGTTTTTCGCGCTCCTCGCGATGTTGTCGCTTTCAAAAGTCAGCTTCGTCTTTCCGTCGACGGCTCTCAGCTACGCGGCCGGCGCCATCGGCGGCAGGCTGTTTCTCGGGGAGCGTGTGACGAAGCAGCGGTGGATCGGTGTCTGCTTCGTCTGCCTGGGCGTGGTTCTCGTCTTCCTGGGAGGCAATAAGTAAGGGACCTTTTCGCCGTCATCCTGAGCCGAGTCCCG
>Ga0210404_10000240_pt1 | contig 32698 bp, 25 predicted proteins | sample IncBWH28MmetaG_FD_155455 | JGI IMG/M metagenome (GOLD analysis project Ga0210404, IMG submission 155455) | Forest soil microbial communities from Barre Woods Harvard Forest LTER site, Petersham, Massachusetts, United States - Inc-BW-H-28-M | ecosystem: Environmental > Terrestrial > Soil >... | reverse complement strand
CACCATCCCGCTCCTCGCCAGCTTCAGTCCGGATCGCCGAACCATCACTCTCGCCCCTCCAAAATCTCAACCCGCGGCAACGACTCCCGGCCTAAGCGCGCCCGGAGAAAACGCAATTGGTGCAGCCGGCACATCCGCCGCAACTCCGTCGCAAAGCAACCCGGCGGCCCAGGCCTCCTCAGCAACTCCGTCGCCTTCCGTCCCTCGCCGTTACTTCGCGGTAGTGGACGCCAGCCACGGCGGCAACGACCGCGGTGAAGCCCTCAGCACCACACTCGCCGAAAAGGACGTCACCGTCGCCTTCGCCCGCCGTCTGCGCCAGGAACTCGAGAATCGCGGAATCCCCACGCTTGTCCTGCGCGACTCTGACGCCAACCTCTCTCTCGACGACCGCGCCTACTACGCCAACACCACCCACGCGGCCGTCTATGTTTCCCTGCATGCCGCCTCCAACGGCCGGGGCGTCCGACTCTACACCGCGCTCCTTCCCTACACGGGCGAGGACGACCGCGGCCCCTTCCGCGCCTGGATCACCGCCCAGCAGTCCTCCATTCCCCTCAGTCAAGCCACTGCCGCAAGTGTGGCTGCGGAGTTGAAAAAGCAGCAGGTCGCCGTCCGTACTCTCAGTGCGCCTCTCCGCCCCCTGAATAACATCGTCACCGCTGCCATCGGAGTCGAGGTTGCCCCGACCGCCTCCGACGTGTCTCAACTCACTTCGCCCGACTACCAGCTGCTCATCGCCCGCGCCGTGGCCAGCGGAATCGCCGCCATTCGCGCCCAACTCGGAGCCGCCCCATGACTAGACAAGAATGATTGAACAAGAATGATTGGACAACCATGATTGGAGAACCATGATTCCTCGCCATCTATACTTCGCGGTCTCCGTGCTGCTACTGGCTGTCCTCAGCATGAGCCTCTACGCATGGCACATGCGCGGGCGAGCCGCCTCCGGTCCCGTCTCCTCGATCGACACTCGTCCCGTAGGGCCTCCTGTGGCCGGACCCACCGAGCAAGTAACCCTGTTTGTCGCCTATGACGATACCGGCGTGCTCCACGCCCAGTCCGCCCGCATCCCACTGCCTTCGGTACGCCAACAACGCGCAGAAGAATTGCTCCGCGCCCTTCTCGCTCTCTACCTCGACAAGGCCTCGCCCCACCCGCTGCCGCAGGGAGCCGATGTCCGCAGCGTCTACCTGGTCGATCCCGGCCTGGCAGTCATTGACATCAACGCCGCCTTCGCCGACGGCCACCGCTCCGGCGTTCTCTCGGAAGAACTAACCGTCGCCTCTCTGATCCAGACCCTCTCCGCCAACCTCCCCGGTATCCTGAAAGTGAAAATCCTGGTGGAAGGCAAACAACGCGATACCCTCGCCGGCCACGCCGACCTATCCGCCTTCTTCGACGTCTCCGCTATCAATCAACTAGCCGCGCAGCTGCAATCAACCCAGTAGCACTTCGATCTTGGGTGGCGTGGCGCTTCCAGCACTGCGATATGCACCCCCTAAGAGAATGTCTGTTTTCTGGTGTGCATGAGAACGGAATTTTGCGGGAAGAACAAAGCGGGTGGCGCCGGCCTTCAATGCCTGCTCCACCCAACATGCCTTTTCGGCACTATTGGCGATCGACTATGCCGATTGTGATGATGGGTGTGAGATAACTTGACCCGCTGCCGAAGCGCTGCTCCACGTCTCCGCTGCATCCTCGAGTTTTTCAGCAAAAATGCGAACGCGCCGCGAGAGTTCAGTGCCAGAGCGCCTTGTTACACTGTGGTGGCCGCCGAGGCGGTCGTCCCCAAGCGAGCAATTCTGCCAGTGGTCGATTCATAAGTTACTTTTCCACGCCCTTGGCGGCTTTTGCGGCGGTAGTGCGGTCTTTTCTAAAGGCGCGGGCGATGTCGCCAAGAGGGGTTTCCTGCTTGAGGGTTCCCCCGAATTCAGACAGCGGACGCTCGCCCTGGGCATAGCTGTAAGCAGAGCAACCGAGCAGGCTGGACTCCTGCGCCATGGCGTGCTCGGAGGCATGCTGGGGATGGTCGCTCATCTGAAGGGGCTGGGGAGTGTTGGGCAGGACGGGCGCGTTTTGTGCGAAGGCGGCAGTGGCACAGAGAAAACAGAGAGAGACGATTGTGGTCTTCATAAGGTTGATCCCATTCCGGGGGAAAATTGCCTAAAATGTGCGGAATGCCTGATTACCAAGGCTTCCGGGTGTGGTAGGGGCAATCCGCATACCAAACCGGGGCGGCTGGGATTCGAGTTAGGGGACGTTTGGAGAGGTTAAGCGCAAGGATTTGCACATATGTGGAAGGTAGGGGTTCTGGAATGGAGCTGGAACAAAGCATTTGACCGCGAAGGTTGCAAAGAAAGGCCGCAGAGGACGCAAAGAAGGGCAAACCTCCGGGTCCCGTCCAGCGAATTTATTCGCCCATTACCTCGTCCGTCAAGAAACAATCTGGCCCCTGACATATACTGGCACACTTCGATCATGCGAGAGCTAATTCAACGCACTATTCAATCAGCAATCGCTCTGCTCTTTTTGCTGCCTGCGGGATTGTGGGGGCAGACGGATTGCGAAGCGGGCAATGGTCTGCTGGATTTCGCTCAACCGAAGACGATCAGCGTGCAGGAACTCATCCAGAAATTTGGTGCGGCGGAGGCAGCCACGAAGCAGGCCCGCCTTCAGTACACGTATAAGCAAGACGTGTTGGTGCAGACGCTCAGCGGTAAAGACGTGACGGGAGAGTTTCACGAGGTGGCCAGCGTCTCCTATGACGAGAAAGGCAAGCGCCTCGAGGAAGTGACGTTCGCAGCGCAGTCTTCGTTGCGAGGAGTTCAACTTACACAGGAGGATATGGAAGATATTCGCGTCTTCATGCCGCTGGTGCTGACGAGGGAGGATCTATCCCAATACAACCTGACGTATGCCGGGCAGCAGCATGTGGACGACCTGGACACTTACGAGTTTCACGTGGAGCCGAAGAAAGAAGAGAAGGGCAAGCGATATTTTCAAGGGCGGATCTGGGTGGACGCGCAGGATTTTCAGATCGTGAAAGTGTGCGGCAAGAGCGGTCCGGAGAAGGTACGGGTGAAAAGGCATCAGGAACCGGACTTGCGACCGATGTTTGTGACCTATCGCCAACAAGTGGACGGGCGCTACTGGTTTCCGGCGTATACGCGCTCCGATGACACACTGCGGTTTAAGGCGGGCCCAGTACATGTGCGGGAGACCATCAAATATAGCGGGTACAAGCGGGCTGGCGGCCGGTGAGCGCGGGACGAAATCCTATTCGGGGGGAGAGCGGGGTTCGGCTCATCCCTTGCCGGGAATTGCAGCGAGGTTTGGAGAAAGGCATGAGAAGAAAGTGAGGATGAAGGAATTTTCACGTTGACAGGTGGAACGAATGTGAGGACAATCACTGGCATCTTGTTGTCCCCTGCTTCCGCGTAACGCTGGATTTCAACAAGCCTGCGTCGAATTCACAACTTGCTGATGCTAGTGCTGTCAAAGACTCTAAGGAGATTCCTACACATGAAGCAACGACATAGTGCGTTCAGCTTTTTAGCTGCGCTTACGGTGGTGGCATGTCTGGCCAGCACTGCATTTTCCCAGGACGTGCCCGTACAAAGAAATCCAATCGTCATGCATGCCAACCCAGTAACCACAACCCAGGCCTTCCGCGACATGAAAGAAGCTCCCTGGCACAACGTGAGTAAAGTGATGCCGGAACATAGACGGTACGGAAAAGCGCACGTCAGCAACGAGCCTGACGCCGTGGCGCAAGTTGAAGTTCTTCCTAATGTCGGCACGACCAACCTGCTGAGTTTTGACGGCATCACGGGCAACCAGGGCGGGGGCTTCGTTCCGCCCGACACGAACGCCAGCGTGGGCGCCACCCAAGTCGTGGAAACGGTCAACATTGCCTACGCCGTATACGACAAAACAACAGGCGTAACCATCATGGCTCCCAAGAACATTCAGACGCTGTACGCGCCCTTGGGCGGACAATGCGCCACGGGCAACTTGAGCGATCCGGTCGCGACCTACGACAAAGCGGCTGGGGTCTGGCTGATCACTATGATCGCGTTCAACAATACCTTCACCCAGAACAACGCGTGCGTAGCGGTTTCCACGACCTCGGATGCGACTGGAGCGTATCACCTCTATTCCTTTAACTACAAGAACGTGTTGCCCGACTACCCCAAGCTTGGGGTCTGGCCGGACGCCTATTACCTGACCACGGACAGCTTCCCGAACGGCGGCTTCTTTACTGGCGCGGAGACCTGCGCGTTGGACCGGACGAACATGCTGCTGGGGAATCCGGCAACCTCGGTTTGCTTCCAGCGAGGTAGCGGCGACTTTGCCCTGTTGCCGGCGGACCTTGATGGCGCCACCCCCCCGCCCGCGGGTGCGCCGAACTACGAGATGGAACTGGCGACGTCTACGAAGATCAACCTCTTCAAGTTCCACGTGGACTTCGCGGTCCCAACCAACTCCACGTTTACAGGACCTACTCAGCTCACAGTGGCGTCTTACACAGATGCTTGCGCCGCCACCGGCACTTGCATTGTGCAACCGTCGCCTGGCGAAAGGGTGGATTCACTCGGAGACCGGCTGATGTACCGCCTCGCGTATCGGAACCTTGGCACCGAGGAATCACTGGTAGCAACCCACTCGATCAAGGCTTCCGGCACGGGCAAGGCCCCGTCGGCAGTGCGCTGGTATGAAGTGCGGAGTCCTGGCGGCACCCCGGTCATCTTCCAATCAGGCACGGTGGGAGGCGGTGCGAGCTCCACCTCACGCTGGATGGGAAGCATCGCCATGGACAAGAACGGGGACATCGCGCTGGGATACAGCAAGTCGAGCAGCACGCTCAAGCCCGGCATTGAGTATGTTGGCCGGGTTCCGACTGACGCCCTAGGGAAGATGGAATCTGCGCACAACGTCGCTACGGGTACGGGTGTACAGGTGGGTGGCTCGGGCCGGTGGGGAGACTACAGCTCCATGCAGATCGACCCGGTGGACGACTGCACGTTCTGGTATACGCAGGAGTACTACAAGGCGAATGGCGCCAACTGGAGCACGCACATGAATTCGTTCAAGTTTACAACCTGCCACTAGTGAGTAAGAGTACGAACCACAGAAGCCCGCCCCGCGAGGGGCGGGCTTCTTATTTCCGCAAGAAGCCTGAATCGCATAGAGGCGGGGAGAAAGCCGCGGCGAACACAGAGGCCCCCGAAAAACACGTACGTCAGGGGCCTAAAAGCCCGCGGATTCCGGGACTCGGTGAGGCAGGCCTGGAAGGCCTGCTCCACCCGCTGGCCTCGTGGTGGATTCGCTCGCTTCGCTCGCTGGACAGCCGAGGCGGCTGTCCCACATGAATTGCAATTCAGGTAAGATATTCCGTCTGTTGGGACTACCTAAGAATGAATCGTGAATATCATAAAGGATACAGCCAGGAACTGAACCGGGACATGGATTTGCTGGTCTTCGGGCACGCGGGAGCGCCCTTGCTGGTGTTTCCGACCTCTATGGGAAAGTTCTTCGAGTATGAAGATCGGGGAATGATTGCCGTGTTGGCGCCGAAGATCGAGCGTGGCGACTTGCAGGTGTTTTGTCCGGATGGCGTCGATACCGAGAGTTGGTACAACAAGGGCGTGCATCCCAAGGTGCGCGTGCTGCGGCATTTGCAGTACGAGCGCTACATTTTGCATGAGCTCGTGCCGTTCATCCGGTGGAAGAATTCGAAGCCGCAATTGGGGGTGACGGGGTGCAGCTTCGGCGCATATCACGCGGTGAATTTTGCCCTCAAACATCCGGATGTGGTGACGCACTGCGTGAGCATGAGCGGGGCCTTTGATATCCATCAATTTCTGGACGGGTACTACGATGACGATTGCTACTTTAATTGTCCGCCAGACTATTTGCCGAATCAGAATGATGACTGGTTTCTGAGCCGCTACCGGCAGATGAAGATTGTTTTGGGATCGGCGGATTGGGATATGTGCCTGGATCAGAACGTGAAGCTGTCGGCAATTTTGAATGGCAAGGCGGTGCCGCACTGGCTGGATGTCTATGGGGATAATTCGAAGCATGACTGGCCATTGTGGTTGAACATGGCGGGGAAGTATTTTTAGGCGGCTTTCGGGCCTCGGCTGTCGGGCTGCGGCGGCCGATCAGGTTCGACGCACCGCAAGATTGCCTTGGAGCGGCGGTTGAAGGGGCGGAAGTGCAGGGGTCCTTCGACTGCGTGATTGCTTCGCTTCGCGAAACAATCATTCCGCTCAGGATGACAAATTTTATTTGGAGATGAATCTGTGAAGAAGATTGGGATTTTGTTTGGGATGGAGAATACGTTTCCCCCAGCGTTTGTCGAGAAGATTGACTCCATGCGCGTCGAGGGCGTCACGGCGGAGTTTGTGCAGGTGGGCGGGGTTCGGATGGATGAGCCGCAGAAATATGCCGTCATTATTGACCGGATCTCGCAGGACATTCCGTTCTATCGCGCTTACCTGAAGAATGCCGCTTTGCACGGGACGATCGTGGTGAACAATCCATTCTGGTGGTCCGCGGATGACAAGCTCTTTAACTATGCGCTGGCGCACAAGCTGGGGATCGCGATCCCGCCGACGGTTATCTTGCCGCATAACAAGCATCCAGAAGGGACGACCGACCGGTCGATGCGGAACCTTATATTTCCGCTGAACTGGCAGGAATTGTTTGACTACGTGGGATTCCCTGCTTTTCTGAAGCCTTATTCCGGGGGCGGATGGAAGCATGTCTACCACGTGCATTCGCCCGAGGAATTCTTCCAGCACTACAACCAGACGGGCGATTTGTGCATGACGTTGCAGCATGGCGTGGTCTTTGAGGAGTACTACCGGTGCTATGTAGTGGGGCAGGAAAAAGTGCACATTATGAAGTACGACCCGCGGGCGCCGCATCATGAGCGGTATGTGAAGGGGAATCCTCCGCCGTCATCGGAGGCTTTGCGGGCCAGGATTGAAAAAGACGCGCTGACTTTGTGCCGCGTGCTCGGGTATGACTTGAATACGGTGGAGTTTGCGGTGGAAGGTGGAGTGCCGTATGCGATTGATTTTCTGAATCCGGCGCCGGACGCGGAGATTACGTCGGTGGGGCAGGAGAATTTTGATTGGATCGTGAATGCAGTGGCAGAGATGGCGGTGAAGATGGCGCTGAGCGGGGAGAATCCGGCGCGGGAGTTGCGGTGGGCTAGTTTTCTGGCTGGGACTCCGGTGAAGAAAACTCGCAAGGCGGAGCCGGGGTGGGTGGCGGAGCGGAAGCGGGGGAAAGCGGCAAAATAAGTGGGCTCAACTGCGGCCGAAGGCGGCTGTCCCCACATGAATCACAATATGAGGAAGACCTCCAGACAGGGACTTCTACAATGAGAGGCAAAGTTGCTCCGAAGACTGTGGATGAGTACCTGGCGGATATTCCAGAACCGGCTCAGAGCACATTGAAACACATTCGCGCGGTGATTCGATCGGTGGTGCCGGCGGAGACGGCCGAGGTGATCAGCTACGGGATTCCGATGTTCAAATACAGGGGAATGCTGGTGGGATACGCGGCGTTCAAGAACCATTGCAGCCTGTTCCCGACGGGGTCCGGCGTGATCGAGAAGTTCGAGAAGGAACTCGAGGGCTTCCCTACTTCGAGGGGGACGATCCGCTTTCCGTCGGATAAGCCATTGTCGGACTCGCTGCTGAAAAAGATTGTGAAAGCCCGAGTCGCGGAAAACAAAGAATGGGACTGAGATAACCCGGACGGAGTTATTCTGGGCATTGATATACTGGTAGGGGTCGGCTCGCCCATCCTCCCCGAAGAAAGCGAAAGGCAGGGGTAATTCATGGCACGATCCCACTTCTCGCAAAAGACGCGAGAAATGGGGCACCCAGATTTGCTCCCACAGCACAACGCAATGAAACCTACTCTTACTATCGGGATTGAAGAGGAATATCAGACGGTGGATCCGGAGACGCGGGATCTGCGGTCGCATATTCAGGCGGAGATCCTTGAGAAGGGCAAGCTCATCCTGCAGGAGCGGGTGAAGGCGGAGATGCACCAGTCGGTCGTCGAAGTGGGGACTGGGGTCTGCAAGAACATCAAGGAAGCCAAAGCGGAAGTGAAGATGCTGCGGCGCGATATTATCAGGTTGGCCAGAGAGAACGGGCTTAAGCTGGCTTCGGTGGCGACGCATCCTTTTGCGGATTGGCGGGTGCAGGAGATTCATCCCGACGAGCGCTATAAGAATATTGTCGAGGATATGCAGCTGGTGGCGCGGGCGAATCTGATTTTCGGGCTGCACGTTCATATCGGGATTGAGGATCGCGAGACAGCGATCCACATGATGAATCACGCGCGCTATTTTTTGCCGCACCTGCTGGCGTTATCGACGAATTCGCCGTTCTGGCTGGGAATGAATACCGGGCTGAAGTCCTACCGGTGCAAGGTATTTGACAAGTTTCCGCGCACGAACATTCCGGATTACTTTCCGAGCTGGGGCGAGTACGAGAACTTCATCAAGCTGCTGATTAAGACCAACTGCATCGACAATGCCAAGAAGATCTGGTGGGACATCCGGCCGCATCCGTTCTTTAATACGATTGAGTTCCGGGTATGCGATATTCCGATGCGCGCGGATGAGACTATCGCGCTGGCGGCGCTGATTCAGGCGACGGTGGCGAAGTTGTACAAGCTGCACACCGCTAATCAGGGATTCCGCCTGTACCGGCGGGCGTTGCTCATGGAGAACAAGTGGCGGGCGGCCCGCTACGGAATGCACGGCAAGCTGATTGATTTCGGCAAGCAGACGGAAGTGCCGGCGAAGGATTTGATCCTCGAGTATCTGGAATTTGTGGACGATGTGGTGGATGAACTGGACTCACGCGAAGAGTTGAGCTACATCCACACAATGCTGGAGCGGGGCAGCGGCGCCGACCGGCAGCTGCAGGTGTATCAGGACACTGGAGATTTGAAGAAAGTGGTCGATTACATCATTGAGGAGACGGAAGCGGGGCTGGTGGAAGACGAGCCGGCTTCCGTGAGAAAAGTAGGGTAATGAGCATTCGTGTAAACGACGTCAAAATCCCCACCCCGGCAAGCTCAGGGCAGGCTCTCCCGCAAAGAACGCGGGAAGGATGGGGCACCCGCATCAGTCAGATTTCTTTTGATCCTGAATTCACGCCGGGGGCGCGGAATGCGGTGCAGGTTTGTTTGCGGGTGCAGCCAGACGAAAAGGTTTGCGTGATCACCGACGAGGTCACGTTGGAGATCGCCGCTGCGATTGTGAGCGAACTGGAGAAGCTGGGTGCGCCCTATCGCGCCTGGGTGCTGGAGGATCTGGCGGAGCGTCCGCTGAAGGAGTTGCCGGCGGAGATTGTTGAGGATTTGGAGACCACCCAGGTTTCGATCTTTGCGGTGCAGGCACAGAGGAACGAACTGCGCTCGCGCATGCAGATGACGGATGTGGTGAACCGGCGAAAGATCCGGCACGCACACATGGTGAACATCAACCGCCAGATCATGCTGGAGGGCATGCGGGCGGATTTTCAGAAAGTGGACCGGCTGAGCGCGAAAGTTGTGGCGATGGTGCGCAAGGCGCAACGGGTGCGGGCGAAGACGGCGGCGGGAACGGATTTGACGGCGGAGCTGAACCCTAATTATCGCTGGCTGAAGACGAGCGGGATTATCACTCCGGAAAAGTGGGGGAACCTGCCGGGCGGAGAAATCTTCACGACGCCGGGCGAGGTAAATGGGACGTTCGTGATTGACGGCGTGGTGGGGGATTATTTGTGCGCGAAGTTCGGCAGCTTGCGGGAGAATCCTCTCACCATCCGCATGAAGAAGAACCGTCTGACCGAGGCCCACTCCGAGAATCACGAACTGGAAGACGACTTCTGGAAGTACACACACACGGATGAGAACAGCGACCGCGTGGGCGAGTTTGCCATCGGGACGAACATTGATTTGAAGGAAGTGATTGGGCAGATTCTGCAGGATGAGAAGTATCCGGGAGTACACATTGCGTTTGGAAACCCGTATGGGGCGCATACGGGAGCGGAGTGGGATTCGTCAACCCATATCGATGTTGTGGGACGGAAGTTCAACATCTGGGTGGACGACCAGCAGATCATGCAGGATGGGAAGTTTCTGCTGGAAGCGTAGGCGGAAATCGTTTGTATAGAAATGCCTCGCCCGGCCAGGGGGGGCCTACAACGTTAGGGATCCTTCGACTCCGCAGACGCCCACTTCGTGGACGACATGCTCCGCTCAGGATGGCACGCTTCAATAGGCACAATTTGTTCGGAAATCCAGAAACGTTGATTCTTTTCGGCGGTCATAATAGTCATGCGGCATAATCTTCTTCCATGATCGCTTCACTGCGCTCCCAGTTCAATGCCAGTTTTACTGCTGAAAAATATCACGCATTCTTGCAGCGTATTGATGACGCTTGCGGGACCCATGTGCAGTTCCGGTTGTCGGAGACTCCTTGTTTCTTCCCGCCGTCTTTGCTGGAGCGGATGGCGAGGGATGGGGAAGAACTGATCCGGCAACTGGTGGAGAGTCCGGAATATCGCGCAAGGTCGAATGAGTCGATTCCAGAGGAGTTCCGGGTTCCGAATGAGCCGGCGCACCCGATGTTTGTGCAAGTGGATTTTGGGCTGGTACGCGATGCGAGCGGGGAGTTGCAACCCAAGCTGGTGGAGTTGCAGGCCTTCCCTTCCCTGTACGCGTACCAGGTGACGCTGGCGCAGAGCTACATCGATGTGTTCGGGCTGGATCGATTCGAGGGCGGAGAGCGGCTGCAGTTCTTTTTGAGCGGGCTGAATGCTAAGTCGTACCGGGAACTATTGCGGCGGGCGATTGTGGGCCCGCATGATCCGGAGAACGTGATCCTGATGGAGATTCATCCGCAGGAGCAGAAAACGCTGCCGGATTTTCTGCTGACCGAGAAGATGCTGGGCGTTAGGACGGTCGATATTGAGGCGATCAAGAAGCAAGGGTCTCGGCTTTATTACGAACGGAACGGCGGGCGAGTGCCGATCCGGCGGATTTATAACCGCGCCATTGTCGACGAACTACAGCGCAAGCAAGTGAAGCTGGGTTTCGATTGGCGCGACGATCTTGACGTGGAGTGGGCGGGGCATCCGAACTGGTATTTCCGGATCAGCAAGTTTTCGATTCCGTACTTGCGGCATGAGTCGGTGCCGAAGACGTGGTTTTTGAACGGACTGGAGCGGGTTCCCGACGACTTGCAGAACTATGCGCTGAAGCCTCTGTATTCCTTCGCCGGACTGGGGGTGGTGATTGCGCCGAAGAAAGAAGAGGTCGACGCGATTCCTGCGGAGAAGCGGGCGGAATACATCCTGCAGGAGCGGCTGCACTTTGAGCCGGTGATCGAAACTCCGTTTGGGGGGACGAAGGCGGAAGTGCGGGTGATGTATGTGTGGGAGCAGGAGTTGAAGGCGGTGCTGACGATTATTCGCATGGGGCGTGGGTTAATGATGGGCGTGGATCACAATCGGAATATGGAGTGGGTGGGCGCGTCGGCGGGGCTGTGGATGGAGGAGTAGGTTTGGCTGACTGCTCCTTGTGGCGTTTCTGTCGCTGGACGAATTTCGCGGGCGAGGGCGCCCGCGCTACACAATCAGCCGATTCTTTTTACGATGGTGGTTTGGAGTTCGCGGCCGTTGGGGCGGCGGAGGTAGAGTTTGTCGCCAGCGAGGCGAACGGGGACGGGATCGCCCGGCTTCCATTCGCCGGGAGTGTAGCCCTCGGCGGCAGTGCATTCGTATTCCCCGGTGTAGACCACACCTTGGACATTGACGACGATGGCGCGGCGAACGGGAGTACCGACGGATTCGCGAAGGATCTCGGCTTCGGCCTGGTACCAGTTTTCGACGTCGTGGCCTTCGACAGCTCCGGTGCGCTGGTAGAGTTCAGTGGCGCGGCGACGGATGGCTTCTTCTACTTGAGGAGAATAGTTCCCAGACATCCGCGCCATACCAGAACCGCCTCGCTATTTCAGGTTTGCTAGCTTCATAGTAGTCGTCGGGAGGCAACTTGGAACCAGGATGCGGACACAAAAGGATAGGGTTGTTGTCAGTTTGGGAACGATGAGAATCAAAACGGGCCAGTTGACCGGAGTCGCCGGCGGGCCTAACATTACCGCGTTCGGGAGCTTGGTCTTCTCATGATCGGCCAGACGGTGTCCCACTATCGCATCCTGGGAAAGCTCGGGGGTGGTGGTATGGGCGTCGTGTACGAGGCCGAGGATCTGAAGCTGGGACGGCACGTCGCGCTGAAGTTCATCCCTGAAAACCTTGCGGGCGATCCCAAATCGCTGGAACGCTTCGGGCGGGAGGCGAGGGCGGCTTCGCTGCTGAATCATCCCAATATCTGCACAATTCACGGCATTGAGGATAACAACGGGCATCCCTTCATCGTGATGGAGAAGCTGGAGGGCGAGAGCCTGAAGCAATGCATCTCGGGACAGGCGATGGCAACCGACAAGGTTCTCGACATTAGCATGCAAGTAGCGGACGCGCTGGCGGCGTCGCATGCCAAGGGGATCGTGCATCGGGATATCAAGCCGGCAAACATTTTTTTAACCCCGAGCGGGCAGGTGAAGGTGCTGGACTTCGGGCTGGCCAAGCTGCTGCACAACATCGGGACCGACAGCGACGGAGTGGCGGCGGACAATTCGTTAACGGCGGTGGGGGTGATTCCGGGGACGGCGGTTTACATGTCGCCGGAGCAGGCGCGGAGCGAGGAAATCGATTTCCGCAGCGACCTGTTTTCGTTTGGCGTGGTCATGTACGAAATGTCGACGGGGAAAAAACCGTTCACCGGCAAGAACTCGCTGATGACGCTGGATGCGGTGCTGCATGACAAGCCGATTCCACCAGGAGAATTGAATCCGAAAGTGCCGGTGGAGCTGGAAGGCATCATCGGCAAGGCGATGGAGAAGGACCGCAAGGAGCGGTATCAAAGCGCCACACAGATGAAGGCGGACCTGCAGCAGCTGAAACGCGAGCATGAGTCCGGGCAGGTGAAGAGCGGACTGCATCCCAGCAAGCTGCGGGTTGCAAGCAAGACGTTTGGACGGCCGGGCAACAGCCGATGGCAGTTCTGGCTGCTGCTGGGAACGGCGGCGCTTCTGGTGACGGTGCTGGCGGCGGTGGGAGCTTACTGGATTAAACACCGGTCAGTGGCGAACGCGGAGCAGGCGAATGCGATCGCAGTATTGCCGCTGCAGAACATGAACGGGGATTTCGCCGTGGATTACCTGCGCTTTGCTCTGGCGGATGAGTTGACCAGCGTGTTGACGTATTCGCGTTCGCTCGAGGTGCGGCCTTCGTCGGTGACGCGGAAGTATGTGGAGCTGGACCTGGATCCGCGCAAGGTGGGTCAGCAATTGCACGTGGGAAAATTGCTGACCGGACACTTCATGCGGCAGGGGGAGCAGTTAACTGTAACGCTGGAGGCGATTGATGTGTCCAGTGACCGGCTGCTGTGGCAGGCGCACGTCACGGCGCCGGTGAACGATTTGATTTCCCTGCAAGGGCAGTTGAGCACGCAGGTACAGCAGGGGCTGCTGCCCGTGCTGGGCGGGGCGGGAGGGGATTTGAACACGGCGTCGCGTCCAAAGAGCCAGGAGGCGTACGATCTCTATCTGCATAGCCTGGCGCTCCCTCATGATCCCGCGCCGAACAAGGATGCGATCGCGGTGCTGGAACACGTGGTAGGAGAGGACCCGGGTTACGCGCCGGCATGGGAGGCGCTGGGGCAGCGGTGCTACTACGATTCGATTTATGGCGGCGGCGGAGAGCAGATGTTTCAGCGCTCGAATGCGGCGTACGAAAGGGCATTGTCGTTGGATCCGAACCGGGTGGCGGCGGCGAGCAGTTTGATTACGAACCGCGTGGAGCGGGGCGACCTGGGCCGGGCCTACGACGCAGCGACGGATTTGGTGCGGCGAAGACCGCAGAGCGCCGATGCGCACTTCGCGCTGAGCTATGTGCAGCGTTATGCGGGCATGCAGGAGCAGGCGGGGCAGGAGTGCAACACCGCACGATCGCTGGATCCGGGGAACTTCAACTTCCGCTCGTGCGCGTGGGCATTTCTGGAACTGGGCAAGACGGACCGGGCGATGGATTTCGTACACCTGGACGCGGGATCAGAGTGGGCGGCGTGGGTAACGCCGTATGTCTATCTGGCGGCGGGGAATGTGGCGCAGGCGCGAGAGAGCGTGAAGAATGTGGCGAAGACTCCCTATTACCACCGGGAATTGCTGGCGGCGTGCACGCAGGCGCAGAGGCCGACAGAGTTGGACAGGATCGTGCGGGAGGCCGAAGCGTCGGTAATGACCGAACCCGATCCGGAAGAGTGGTATCGGGTGGGCGCCCTGATGGCCCATTGCGGGCAGAAGGAGGCGGCTTTGCGTTTGCTGAAAGCTGCCGTGCAGCAGAATTATTGCGCTTATTCGGCGCTGTTAGAGGATCCGCTGCTAAAGGACTTGCGCAAGGAGACGGCATTTAATCAGGTCTTGACCGCGGGCAGCAAGTGTCAGGAGGCGCTGAAGGAAGGGCGGCAGTAAGGCAGTTCTCTGTTTCTCAACTCGTTCTCGGCTCAAGGCGTTACTCTTTTTTCCGGCGAGAGTCTAACCGGTAAGTGTGAGAGGAAAGAATTTGCGTCGGAGCGGGGGTAGGCCCCATCCTTGTAGGGTGAACTACTCGGGATCCAACCACCTTGCAAGCCGCATGGGGCGGCTTGTCCAGCGTCTTGTACAAATCTTATTTCTCCAAACCTCATTCGTACTCCTGTCGCTACTGATTCCCGTTCTGCTGCTAGCCTCGCCGCAGCAGGGTGGGGAAAAGTCGGTGCGGCCTGCGGTTACGGCGACGGATGCTAAGAATCGCCGGAGGCTTGCAGTGAACTCTTCTCAGCTTCCTTATCAGGGCGTTCCGCCGGACCTTCCTCAAGATCAAGGATCTGTGGGCTTGCGGCTGACGCTGCAGCGGCTGGGCACGACTGCACGGCTGATGCAGACAGTCGCGCACCCGGACGATGAAGACGGCGGGATGCTGACACTGGAATCGCGCGGGCGGGGAGCGAGTGTGCTGTTGATGACACTGAATCGTGGCGAGGGCGGACAGAACAAGGTGGGCAGTAATTTGTCGGATGGACTGGGCGTTCTGCGGACGCTGGAACTGCTGGCGGCGGACGAGTACTACGGCGTGCAAGAACGGTTCTCGCGCGTAGCCGACTTCGGGTTCTCGAAAAGCGCGGACGAGACCTTTGCGAAGTGGGGCGGACACGACGTGGCGCTAGGGGATATGGTGCGGGTGATTCGGACCTTCCGTCCGGATGTGCTGGTGGCGCGGTTTTCCGGGACGGAGCGCGATGGACATGGGCATCACCAGGCTTCGAGCATCCTGGCCAAAGAGGCGTTCCGCGTGGCGGCTGATCCGAAGCGGTTTCCTGAACAGATCGCGCAGGGACTGGCGCCGTGGCAGGCAAAGAAGCTTTATACCGGCAATGTGTGCGGGTTTGGGGCGATGAGCTGCGAGGATGCGAAGTGGACGATCAAGCTGAATACCGGTGAGCGGAGCGCCGATCTGGGAGAGTCCTATGTGCAGTTCGCGATGGAGGGATTGCGGCATCAGCTCTCGCAGGGGTCGGCGAACTGGACGGTCGATCCGGGAGACCGGTTTACGTTTTACAAGCTGGTGGACTCGATAGAACCTGCGAAGCTGGATAAGAATGGGCACGAAAAAGACTTCTTTGATGGGATCGATACGACGCTGCCGGCGCTGGCAGCGCGGTTGGGGGTAGAGGAGTCGAAGGTCCCGCGGTTGCGTCCAGAATTAATCGTCATCGAGAGCCTGGTTGCAATTGCCAGGAAGCTCGATGCAACCGAAGCTCCATCCGCAACTGTTTCCACTCTCAATGGAGTTCTGACCCACATCGAGCGTGCGGAAAAAGAGGTTGGAGAAAGCAGCCTCAGCGCCGTTGCCAAGTCTGATCTTGCGATGCGTCTAGCAGAGAAACAGCAGCAGGCGGAAACCGCGCTCAATGAAGCCTTGAACGTCACACTGGAAGCGACAGTGGTTTCTCGCGTCGGACCGAATGGTGAAGCGGTGAAGGATGCTCCACAAAAAGAAGCGGACGCGCTGACCACCGTTTCTCCCGGGCAGGAGTTTCTGGTTGACGTGGACTTTCACAATGGATCGAAAGACCGGCTGTTGGTTGACGGGTTGAAGCTGGAAGTGCCGACGGGTTGGGGCACGATATCCGACAAGACGAAACGGGTTGCCATCAACCCCGGAGAGAGCGTTCATGTAGTTTTTCGATTGCAGGCGCCGAAAGACGCGGCTTATACGCGGCCTTACTGGCATCGAGACGATCCGGAGACGGAGAGCATAAATCACATCGATGATGAGAAATATGTGACACTGCCGTTTCCGCCGCCAGTGTTGCGGGCACGCGTGGAGTACTCCATTGCAGGTCCGAGCGGCGTGGCAGTCAAAAACAGCATTGGGGCGATGGTCGTCACGCCCTTCGTCGATGAGGCTGGGGCCGAGCGGACTCGTCCGCTGGCGGTGGTGCCGGCATTTTCGGTGGCCTTGGAACCCGGCACGCAAGTGATCACGGCGCACCACGGCGCGAGTTCGACGGTGGCGGTAGGCGTGACCAGCAATTTGAGTCGCGGGGAGCGAGGCGTCCTTCGCCTGGAACTGCCTGAGGGCTGGCAGTCCGAGCCGTCCCAGATACCGGTGGAGTTCCCGCGGCGCGGGGAGAAACAGGATTTCCAGTTCAAGGTCCTCGGTGCTGGACTGCACGAAGGGCGAGCCAAGGTTCGGGCCGTTCTGGAGTCAGAGGGCCAGAATTTCAGCGAAGGCTACACGCTGGTGACGCGCGAGGATCTGGGCAGCTTTTATTATTACCAGCCGGCAATACAGCGCGTGAGCATCGTGGATGTAAAGGCTCCGCATGATCTGAAAATTGGCTACATCATGGGCGCCGGCGACGATATTCCGACTGTGCTGAAGCAAGTGGGGATGGATGTGACGTTAATTCCTCCGGAGAAAATTGCGGAGGAGGATCTCAGCAAGTACGGAACGATTGTGCTGGGCATTCGCGCCTACGATACTCAGAAAGATGTCGCAGCGAATAATAAGAAGCTGCTCGATTTTGTTTCGGCAGGCGGGACGCTTGTAGCGCAGTACAACGCTAGCGCGGGGGATTTTAACAGCGGGCATTTCACTCCATATTCAGCGGAGCTAAGCCGGGCGCGGGTTTCGGTGGAAGAGGCTCCGGTGGAAATTCTGGCGCCGGAGGATGGAATCTTTCATTTTCCAAATGAGATCACGGCCCACGATTTTGATGGGTGGGTGCAGGAGCGCGGCCTTTATTTCATGGACAAGTGGGATGAACACTTCAAGCCACTCCTGAGCTGCCACGACCCGGGCGAAGCGGCGCAAAAGGGCGGACTGCTGCGGGCGCAGTACGGCAAGGGAACTTATATCTACACGGGCTATGCGTTTTTCCGGCAGTTGCCGGCGGGAGTGCCTGGAGCGGTGCGGCTGTATGTGAATTTGTTGAGTGCGGGGCATGAGAAGCAGTGATCGGTGATCAGTGACCAGTGACCAGAGGCAGGCTTGAGGAGAAAGGCAAGCACACCGTGATGCAGGCCATTCGCATTCACTCATACGGCGGTCCAGAGGTTATGCAGTGGGAAGAACTCCCAATGCCTGTTCCCGGCGCTCGACAGGCCCGGGTACGCGTCGAGGCTGCCAGCGTCAACTTCCTCGACGTTCAAAAGCGTCGTGGCGAGCTTGCCGGTCAAGCCTTCTACCGCAGCGTCGGCACCAGCGAACCTGACTTGCCGGCAACTCTCGGCAGCCAGGGAGTGGGGGTCGTTGAGGAACTTGGCCCCGACGTCCGCAATGTTCACCTGGGAGACCGAGTGGTCTTCGCGGGAAATTCTTACGCCACACACGCCGTGGCGCCGGCCGCGTGGCTCCTTCGCGTACCAGATGGCGTCGGCGTCGAGCAGGCAGCGGCCGGCATGAACCAGGGATTCCTAGCTTACGCGTTCACGCATTTTGCCTACCCGGTAAGACCAAGAGACTGGTGCTTGGTCCAGGCGGCTGCTGGTGGGGTTGGCCTCCTGCTTTGTCAGATGGCGAAGTTCCGACAGGCTCGGGTGATTGGTGTTACGTCGACCGAGGAGAAGGCCAGGTTTGTCATCGATGCAGGCGCGGACGAGGTCATCATTTCCAAACAATCTGATATTGCGAAGGAAGCGAGGCGGATCACCGAGGGCCGGGGCGTCAACGTGGTGTACGACGGCGTGGGCAAAGATACATTCGAGGCAAGCCTCGACAGCCTGGCTCCGGGCGGATATCTCGTGATCTACGGTCAGTCCAGCGGGTATGTTCCTCCGTTTGACCTCATGAGGCTACAGGAAAAGGGATCGGTGTTTCTCACTCGCACGAACGGAAGTCCCTATATTAGGGAATATCCGCGCTACGTGGAGCGGTTCGTTGACTGGCTAAGGGAGGGGAAACTTTCCATCCGAATTGATCGGAAGTATCCACTGGCGGATGCTGCCCGGGCCCACGCGGCGTTTGAACAGCGGCAGGTCAGCGGGAGGATTCTGCTTCTTCCATAGCTGCGGTCATGGCATCCATCCCACCTAGAATGCAGGCCTCATCTCAAACCGATTCGAGTTCTCCCGGCCTGATTCGCGGTATGGGTCTGGGGAGCGCTACTGCCCTCAACATGATTGACATGATCGGCGTGGGGCCGTTCATCACCATGCCGCTGGTGTTGGCCGCGATGGGCGGGCCGCAGGCCATGCTGGGATGGGTGGTGGGCGCGCTGTTGGCCGTGTGCGACGGACTGGTGTCTGCGGAGTTGGGCGCGGCGTTCCCGGGGTCGGGCGGATCGTATCGCTACCTGAGCGAGATTTATGGGCCACGGAAATGGGGACGTCTGATTTCGTTTCTGTTTATCTGGCAACTTTCCTTCAGCGCTCCGCTCTCGATTGCCAGCGGATGCATCGGGCTGGCGGGCTACGCTGCCTATTACTGGCCGGGCCTGGAGACGGTGTACGCCGCACACACTGCGGCTTTGCCTATCCCGTGGGCAGGGTCGCTTCAGGTGAGCTGGATTGTGACGCCGGGAACCGCGCTAGGGATAATCATCTGCTTCTTCACGGTCCTGCTGCTCTATCGGCACATCACGGTGATCGGTCGCCTTTCGAAGATATTATGGCTTGGTGTGATGGGAACGATCGGCTGGATCATTTTCGCCGGGCTGACGCACTTCAACGCCGCTCGTGCGTTTGATTTTCCTCCCGGCGCGTTCACCCTCTCGCCCAGCTTCTTCACCGGGTTAGGCGGGGCACTTCTGGTCGCGACCTACGATTACTGGGGTTATTACAACGTCTGCTACCTGGGCGATGAGATAAAGGATCCGACGCGGAACATTCCGCGGGCTCTGCTGCTTTCCATTCTGCTGGTGGCCTGTCTATATCTAATGATGAACTTGTGCATTCTGGCCGTGATTCCCTGGCGGGAGATGCTGCAGGCGGGGCACAACAACAGCGGATTGTATATTGTGTCGTTGTTTATGCAGAGGATTTATGGTCCGTGGGCGGCGCGGCTAGTGACGGGATTGGTGATCGTGACGGCGTTTGCATCCGTCTTCTCGCTGACGCTGGGGTATTCGCGGGTGCCGTATGCGGCCGCTCTGGACGGGAACTATTTCCGGGCGTTTGCCAAAGTGCATTCGGTGCACCGCTTCCCACATGTTTCCCTGCTGGCATTGGGAGGAGTAGCAGCTGCGTTCTGCTTTCTGCGGCTGAGGGACGCGATCGCGGCTCTGGTGGTCATTCGGATTGTTCTGCAATTTCTGGTGCAGGCGGTTGGGGTGATCGTGTTCCGGGTGACGCGGCCGGATGTTGTGCGTCCGTTTCGCATGTGGCTGTATCCTCTGCCGGCGCTGGTGGCGATTGCGGGGTTTCTCTTTATCTTGTTCAATCGGGAGAACTGGCAGAAGGAAGTGCGGTACGCAGTGGTGATATTGCTGGCGGGACTGATGATTTACATGATTCGCGCGTGGCGAGGCGGAGAGTGGCCGTTTGGTGTTGCAAACTCTTCGGGCTGAGATTCAATATCAAAATAAATTAACTCAGAGGCACAGAGAATACTGGGTAGAGATTCGAGTGGCTGATCACATTTCAATTCCGGCGGTGGAGGGCGTGGGTATTCGGCGCGCTGATGCGGCTTGGGCGCCGCTGCGGGAGCCGCTGTTTCGGTCGCTGTGGATTGCGGCGGTGATCTCCTACACGGGCACCTGGATGCAGAATGTGGGTGCGGGATGGCTGATGACGCAGCTCTCGACCTCGCCGTTGATGGTAAGCCTGGTGCAGGCGGCGGCTGCGATTCCGGTGTTCTTTGTGGTCCTTCCCGCAGGGGCACTGGCCGATATGGTGGACCGGCGGAGGTTGCTGTTGTTCACGCAAAGCTGGATGGTGGCAGCGGCGGCGGCGCTCGGCGTGCTGACCCTGCTGCACGCGGTGACGCCGTGGACGCTGCTGCTGTTCACGCTGGTGCTGGGAGTGGGCGCAGTGTTAAATGATCCGGCTTGGCAGGCGATTACGCCGGAAGTGATTTCGCCGGGAAGGCATGCTTCTGCGGTCGCGCTGAATTCGGCGGGATTCAACGTCGCCCGCGCGGTTGGACCTGCTCTGGGTGGCATGGTGGTGGCGGTGGCGGGATCGGGATGGTCGTTTTTGTTGAATGCATTGTCGTTCTTCGGGGTGATCTTATTTTTGTGCCGGTGGCGGCGTGCACCGCATGAAGCGCTGGCGACGCGGCGGGTACGGGATGCGATCCTAGAGGGCTTCCGGTACGTACGTGGGGCGCCGCAGGTAAGGTCGGTGCTGATTCGGACGGGGGCATTCAGCGTGGGTGCGACTTCGCTGCTGGCGCTGCTCCCGGTGATTTGCCAAGCGCACGGAGCCCAAGGGTATGGGTTCCTGCTGACGTGTTTTGGACTGGGGGCCCTCGCGGGAGCGGCTCTGCTGCCACGTCTAAGGCTGCGGTATTCGGTGGACGGGTTGGTTGCAGCGGCGACGGTGGTGTTTGCGGGAATGACATTTGCCGCGGGGCAAGTACATGCGTTTGAGTGGCTTTGTGCGGTGTTGTTCACTGCGGGTGCGGCGTGGATAGGCATTCTCGCGTGCTTCAACCTGGTGGCGCAGACGATGTGTCCATCGTGGATGCGGGCCCGGGCTTTGTCGATGTACCTGCTGGTGCTGCAGGGAGGAATGGCCTTGGGCAGCGCTGTGTGGGGAGAGTTGGCCGCGCGCAAAGGAGTGCCCGTAGCGCTGGCTTGGTCGGCACTGGCAATGGTGGTAGGGTTGGGCAGCATTGTGCGCCACCGCCTGACGGCAGCCGAGTTGAAGATGGCTCCGGCGGTGGTGAGGGACTAGAGGCGGAACGGCTCGCTTCGCTCGCTGGACAGCCGAAAACCTGCCCGGAGCAGAGTCAAAGGGCGGCTGCCGCTACACCAGACTTAATAAATGGAGGAATCATCGTGAGGAAGAAACTTAGCTGTCTTGCACTCTGCGTTCTGGCGCTTGCCGCGTCGTGCGCAGCCCAGGACAAAAAGGGTAAGGACGAGCGTCGGACCGTCACGCAAGTGTTGGACCACACGGTGTCGAATATGGAACACGAGTTTGTTCCCGCAGCCGAAGCGATGCCGGAAGACAAGTTCGGATTCGCGCCGACCAGTGGCGAGTTCAAAGGCGTGCGGACCTTCGGGCAGCAGATAAAACACGTTGCGGCGGTCAACTATGAACTGGGGGCCGCGATTCTGGAGGAGAAACCGCCTGTGGACATTGGTGACGAATCGGGGCCGGCGTCGATCACTTCCAAGGCTGACATTCTAAAGTACCTGAATGATTCTTTTGTATACGTGCATAGGGCCGTGCAAACCATCAACGACAAGAACCTGGTAGAAACGGTGAGAAGCCCGTTCGGAGAGGGAAAGGTATCGCGGCTTGGGCTGGCGACGAGCGTTGCCGCCCACGGTTTCGACCACTATGGACAGATGGTGGAATATCTGCGAATGAATGGCATCGTGCCGCCAGCCAGCCGGTAAAATGGGCGCTCAACCGATTACTGTCTGCGGGAGCCGTGGCGATCGTCGCGAGATCCTGTGAAGAAGCTGCAAAGATGTTGGTGGAAACTGACGTTGGGTTCCTTGGCGACGCGGGCGGGATAGGAATCGAGGGCCTGGAGAAAACTCTGGATCTCCTCCTGAACCCCGACTTGCTCATAGCGCGGCGGGGCAATCTCCCGTTGCTGAACCTGGCAGTGCATTTTCGGCTTCATCCTACTCGTCCCCAGAGAAACTTAGCTTGAGCTTCCAAGGAAGCCATGACCCGTATTTCCGATAAACACGTACGAGACGGGTAAGTTTCGGTTTTGGGGGGAAACTTAAAATATCCGGACCGGATGACCCGGTAAATGGCACTTTAGTGGTGTATCGGGGGAAACCCTAGGGTCAACGGTGGGCGCCGCGTAAGGTGATCCTAGTAGGGAGCAATTCGGCGCGGAGTCCCCTGCCTGCAAGGTGGGCGGCGACGGATCTTTGGGCCTGCTGGGCGGGGGATTCGGGATCAAGGAAAACAATGACCGATGGGCCAGCGCCACTAAGAGCTGATCCGAGCACGCCTGGTTCCCCCGTCAATTGCTGCAGACACGGGAGCAGGGGGCAAAGCGGGGCACGGTAAGGCTGGTGGATGCGGTCTTGGAGCGCGGTAGAGAGCAAATCGGGACGCCCCTGAGTGAAGGCGGCGAGCAGGAGCATTGAGTTCTGAATGTTCGCGACGGCGTCAGCGCGGGAATACTGCGCCGGAAGGACGCGGCGGGCTTCTTCGGTAGACAGAGCCTGGTCAGGGATGGCAAGGAGTAAAGGCCACTTGCCTTTTGGCCGGATCGAGGCCACTTGGGCCTCATTTTCTCCGGACATGCGGGCTACGGTGAGACCTCCCATCCAGCAGGCGGAGGCGTTATCGGGATGGTGCTCACGGCGGGAAGCCTCGCCGATGATCTGGGCATCGGTCCAGCGTAAACCGCCGAAGTGATTGGCGAGGGCTATGCCGGCGAGGCGCGCCGCGGCGGAAGAGCCGCAACCTTTGCCGATGGGGATGTCATTCTTGATACGAAGTGACAACGGAATGACCTCTGCACCCTGGGATTGGAGGATCTCCTGGTAGGTGGTGAGGATGAGGTGATTCTCCATGGTCCGGCAGATTTCCTGGTCGCGTCCAGTGACGGTGATGGAGAAGGCAGGGGCACGTCGGGCATCGATGGTAATGTAGAGATCCATCGCCAGGGCAGCGGCGTCGAAAGCCGGTCCCAGATTGGCCGAGGTGGCTGGCAGGGCGAGATGCAGCGAGGCTGGCTGGCGAGTCCTCTTCTTCTTGTTCTTAGACATTAGAGTGCGTTGGGCCGGATTCCTCTGCCTGATCCAAAGTTTTGATCACCGCGTCCAATGTGGCGTCTAGGACGACGGGAGGATGGCGGAACGGATTCAGCTTGGCGCTTTCGCGCTCATACATGGTGCCATGAAACAAATCGCCGCGGTGGAATTCCATAGTGAAGTCGGGATCCTTGAGCAGGTTCCCGGTGAGGATCAGGACGACGGATTCTTCCGGCTTCACGAAGCCTTGCCGCAGCAATTTCTTCAGGCCAGCTAGGGTGACGGCGGACGCGGGCTCGCATCCAATGCCTTCCGCGCCGATTTCCGCTTTGGCCTGAGCGATCTCGAGTTCGCTCACCTGTTCACAGGCGCCACCGGTGGCGTCGAGGACCTTTACAGCTTTCTCCCACGATGCGGGATTGCCGATGCGGATCGCCGTGGCCCGAGTTTCAGCCTGCACGCTGACCAAACGCTGGCCCCCAGCTTCGCGCAAGGTGCGAACCAATGAATTGGCACCCTCGGCTTGAATCACTGACAACTTGGGCAGATGCGAGATCAGTCCGAGATCTAGCATTTCGACCAGGGCCTTGCCGATCGCCGAACTGTTGCCGAGATTGCCGCCGGGCACGATGATGTGGTCGGGCGGCTGCCAGTCCAGTTGCTCGAGCAGTTCGAGCGCGAGAGTTTTCTGCCCCTCGAGGCGAAACGGATTGATGGAGTTCAACTGGTAGACCGGGGCTCGCAACACAAGTTCCTGAAGCAGGCGGAGGCAGCCATCAAAATCGGTGCGCAGTTGGCAGGTGAGAGCGCCGTAGTCGAGCGCCTGTGACAGTTTGCTCCAGGAGATTTTGCCTTCGGGCACGAGGACCAGGCTGCGCATGCCACCGCGCGCAGCGTAGGCGGACATGGACGCCGACGTGTTGCCCGTGGAGGCACATGCCACCCAACGGTATCCGGCCTGGCGGGCGAAGGTCGCGGCAACGGTCATGCCAGTGTCCTTGAACGAGCCGGTGGGGTTCATACCCTGATGTTTGGCATAGAGGCGCTCGACGCCCGTGCTGCGGGAGGCTTGCGGAAGATCGTAGAGTGGAGTGTTGCCTTCGCGCAGGGTGACGACGTGCTGCTCGGACTGGGGCACAGGGAGAAGCTCCCGGAATCGCCACACACCGCTGAGGTCGAGAGGGGCGCTTAAGGAACGGCGTTCCCGCCACAGAGTTTTCAAAGCGGTGGGGTTACGGGAATTCCATGACGAATCGGTGATCTCAAGCAAGTTGCCGCATTGCGAGCAGCGAAAATTCTGGGCGGCAGAATGGGTGACGGAGCCGCAGCCGATGCAGCGGAAGCGAAAGGTAGCCTGAGGCAGGCCGGGTTCAGAATCTTTTTCAGAAGTGGCGGAGGGATGCATGGAATGGAAGACTATTTCTGGCCTCGCAGGTATTGGTCGGTCTTGTTGATCCAATCGGCGCGGGGAGGATTGAAAACGTCGAGGTCCACCGTATCTTCGAGCGCCTCTGCCTTGTGCGGCATGTGCGCCGGGATGCAGAGCACCTCGCCGGCGTGGACGATGATTTCCCGGCCGTCGATCCAAAACTTCAGCGCCCCTTCAAGAATGTAAGTGAGTTGTTCGTTGTGGTGGCTGTGCTCGGGAACGATGCAGCCTTTTTTCAGCAGCACCCGCGCCAACATGATTTCCTGGCCGACGACGAACTGCCGCTGCAGGAGCGGGTTTAGATCCTCGAGTTGAATCGTGTGCCAGGGAACGTATTGGAGTTGGGGCTGACTGGCCGCATGCTTGGTAACGGCGCGTTGAGCGCGGGAATGGGATTTCGCGTCTTTTGCTTTTCTGCTGGCGGCAGTTTTGGTCTTCAGCGTTCTTGTCATTTTGAGTTGCTCCAGTTTGAAGCATTACCCGCGTGGCTCAGTGGACCCTGCCTTCATACAGCTTCACAGCATTGTCATGCAGGTAAGCATGGGCAAGCTCCAGGGCCCGGACTTCGGTGATTTCATTTTCAGAGACCATCTCGGCCAGGGCGGCGGCCAGGGCCATGCGCGATGACTCCGCTCCCAGCCAATAGCTTTCTTCCGCGCCCAGAACCTGATTGTACGGGAAACAGTCGGTGCCGAAGGTGATCTTGTCGGGAAATGTTTCCAGCCATTGCTTGAGCGTGTCTTTGAAGGCGGAGGGATACTCGATGAGTTCCATCTCAGAGGAGTCCATGTACACGTTCTTCATCGCTGCAAGAAAGATGGCCTCTCGCTCCAGCGGATAGCCACCGTGGATCATGACGAACGTGGTGCTGTGGTAGCGCGGATCGCGCAGCACGCTCTCCAGATTCATGACGTTGCTTTGCGACAGATTGAAGTAGTCGCCGATGCCGACCGCGCTGTGAATGTGCACGGGCAGATGCAAGCGGCCGCCCTCCTCGATCAGATAACGAAAAATGTAGTCCTGGAAAGTGCGATAATCTTTTTCGCTGGGAACGCCGCCGGATACGTACTGCTGATAAATGTCTTCCGCTTGCTGACGCGTTGGATCAGAGAACGTCGTGGGCCGGAAGTACGCGACTTCAAACTTCATGGCGATGCCGCCCTTTTTCTGGTTGTCTACGAGCACACGGGCGATGAACTCAAGGTAGTCGCTGAACTTGGCGGGAAGTTTACTCACGTTTTCCTGTTTCATCCAGCGGTGCAGCATCTTCTCCTGCAGCGGGATGTATACACCCTGGTCTGGGTTCCGGGCAGTTTCGCGCTCGTTGTTGAAGGGCCACATAAAGGAATCGGCGAAGAAAACCCAGGGAAAGCGCTTGGGGTCGAGGTAATCCGGCATCATGGCGCGGTTCGCGACCGAACTCTCGGTGTTGAGCTTGTCGAGGATCAGGTTGAAATAGCCGGTGCCGGGATACTGCTTTTTCAGCTCTGTTTTTTTCGCAACCAGCCATTTGGCGTGTTCGGCGGAAAAATCATCGTAGGGATACCCGAACAAAGCCTTGGCTGCTGCGATCAGCTCGGGATTGTCGTCGCGGGTTCTGAACGGAGCGCTGAAGTCAGGGGGCGCGGCCATCGCATCAATGTCGGGATCGTCGGCAAAACCTGGGTGGGCGTGGTGATCAAAGGAAGCGATTTTTTCAATCTGTGGGAGCAGGCGCTGGTAGATCTGCTGAACGTCGGGGCCGGGGAACGGATGGGCTTGGGCGGCGGCGACGACTGGCAAGCTGGCGACGACGCAAAGCAGCGAACCGCGCAAGACTTCATACAATTTCATAGACGTTCCTCACGGGCTAACTCTGCGTCCTTGGTACCTGCCTACAATCTGGCAGCGGGCATTCCCTGCCAGGTGGTGGAAACTTTCATGATTCGGCCGGCGGCCTCTCGCAGATTTTCGACCGACGAAGCAAAGGAGAAACGTACGAAATGCTTGCCCGACGGGCCGAACGCGGCACCGGGGATGGCGGCTACTCCGGCATCCTCCAGCAGAATTCGGCAGACTTCTTCAGCGCCGATTCCTGTACCACGAATGTCAACCCAGGCATAGAAAGCGCCCTCGGGAGGTTCGCAGCGGAATCCGGGGACTTCATTCAGATCGCGGACGAACTGTTCGCGTCGGCGCCCGAACTCGGCAACCATGCGGAGAGTTGCGCCATCGCGGTCGCGCAGAGCATCGATGGCGGCATATTGAATGAATTCGTTGACGCAGGTGTAGGTGTTGACTGCCATCATCAGCAGCGCGGGGACAACTTCAGGCGGCGCAACTGTGTAGCCCAGCCGCCATCCGGTCATGGCGAAACTCTTGGAGAAGCCGTCAATGATCAGCGTGCGCTCTGCCATTCCTGGGTAGCTCAGCATGGAAACATAGTCCCCCCCGTAGATGATGCGAGCGTAGATTTCGTCGGAGAGAACCCAGAGGTCGTGCTTGACGGCGAGTTCCGCTAAACCTCGCTGAACAGCATCGGTATAGACCGTACCGGTCGGATTGCCGGGAGAGTTCGTGAGTAGCATGCGCGTGCGGCGCGTGATTTTCGCCGCGACTTCGGACAAGTCCGGCTGAAGATGGTTGCGTGGCGAGAGTTCGAAAGGCACAGGGACCGCACCGAGCCCCAGCGCGATCGAAGGATAACCGGGGAAGCCAGGATCAGGGTAGAGAACCTCGTCGCCCGGTTCGAGCAGGGCCATCATGGCGAAAAATAGCGCAGCCTTGCAGCCGGGTGCGATCACTATGTTGGCGGCGGAAACACTGATGTTGCGAGTGCGCTGTAGATATGCAGCGATCTCCTCGCGTAGCGCGGGAACTCCGGCCACGGCGCAGTAGCGGTCTTTGCCTTCGGCGAGCGCCTTTACCGCAGATTCGACGACCGACGGGCCGGGATGAAAATCAGGTTCGCCTAACTCGAGATGAATGATGGAGCGTCCCTGGTTTTCCAGCTCTTTGGCGCGGGCATAGACCGAGAGGGCTCCTTCGCCGCTCATGACCGACATCCGGGATGCTATGGATCGCATGCAGTCTCCGAAAATCTACAAACCTTTGTATATGCCGCCGTCGACGAGCACGGTCTGGCCGGTGATATAGGAAGCCCGCTCCGAGGCGAGCCAAACGATGGTCTCCGCGACTTCGCGGGGATCGCCCAAGCGCTTGAGCGGAGCATCGGCGGCCCAGGCTTCGAACATCTGCTGCTCGCTTTTCCCTGAGGCAGCCCCGCGGGCTTTCGCTAATTCTTTCAGGCGTTCGGTTGCGGTGAAACCGGGGCCGACGTTGTTGACCAGGATTCCGTCCTTGCCAAACTCGTTGGCCAGGCTCTTTACCAGGCCGACTACCGCAGCACGCACCGCGTTTGAGAGCACGAGATCGGCCACGGGCTGTTTGGTCGTGATCGAGGTGAGCGTGATGATGCGGCCCCAGCGTTTTCGTTGCATGTGGGGGATGACCTCGCGCGCGAAGTAGACGGTGCTGAGAAAGTTCAGTTCGAGGGCACGTTGCCATTCCTCGAGTGTGGCGGCGAGGAAACCCTTGGCCGGCGGGCCTCCGGCGTTGGTCACACAAATGTCGGCACCGCCGAATTTCTCGACGACCGCGGCGACGAACCGGCTGACGGCCGCGGCGTCGGTCACGTCGAAGGCTTGGGCAAACACCTCGGCATTGTGCTGGTTTCTGATCTTCTCCGCGGCGGCCTGCAAGGTCTGCTGATTGCGGGCGCACATGGCGACGCGGCAGCCCTCGGCGGCGAAAGCCTCCGCGGTTGCACGGCCAATCCCCTGACTGGAAGCGGCTACGATGGCGACACGATCTTTCAGGCCAAGATTCATGGCGGGAGAATTATAAATGGTACACATCACTTCCCTTGCGGGAGTGTCCTAGTCCAATTAATCTGGAGGGGACGAGGCACCGATGAAACGGTACACCCATCATTCCGAAACCAAGGCGGTGCGCGGCGCGGCGGACCTGGAGAAGAAAAACGGGCCGCTCGGCACGCCGATCTACCAAACCTCCACGTTCGAAGTCATAGACAACGAGGAACAACTGCGCGCAACCCACACCGACCACTTCTACACGCGCTACGGCAATCCGACCAACACCGTTGCCGAGAAAACAATTGCAGAGTTGGAAGGTGTGGAGGCGGCACTGACGTTCGCCTCTGGCATGGGTGCGATCACGACGACGATCATGGCGCTGCTCAAGGGCGGCGACCATATCGTGGCGCAGCGCGACATTTACGGCGGGGTGAACAAGTTTCTGTCGCGGTGGCTGCCCAAGATGGGGATTGAGACCACATTCGTCGACACCACAGAATATGAGCAGCACGCGCGGGCCATCCGTCCCAACACGAAGCTGCTTTATCTGGAGTCGCCGACCAATCCCACCCTGCGCGTGGTCGATTTCAAAAAAGTGGCGGCGCTGGCCAAACAACGCAAAATGCTCAGTATGATTGACGCCACATTCGGCACGCCCATCAACCAGCATCCCGCGGAATTCGGCATCGATTTAATCATGCACTCGGGGACGAAGTACTTGGGGGGGCATTCGGATCTGATTTGCGGCGTGATTGCGGGACGGCACGAATTGGTGCAGAGAATCTGGGAGACGCGGACGACGCTGGGCAATTGCATGGATCCGCATGCATCGTGGGTACTGGTGCGGGGGTTGAAGACGCTGGCGGTGCGGGTGGCACGGCAGAATGAGAATGCACAACGGGTGGCGGAATTCTTGTCGGAGCATGCCAAGGTGCGCAGGGTACACTATCCGTTTCTAAAGAGTCATCCGCAGTATGCCGTGGCGCGCCAGCAGATGAGCGGCGGCGGAGGCATGGTCAGCTTTGAGGTCGAAGGCACGGGCGAAGACGCGCGTCGGGTGAGCGAGGCCATGCGGCTGTTTACACTGGCCCCGAGCCTGGGCGGGGTGGAGTCGCTGGTGTCGATTCCAGTGTTGACGTCGCACGCCATGATCCCAGCCGAAGAGCGCGCCAAGATGGGGGTGACTGAGCAGATGATCCGGCTCTCGGTAGGAATTGAGAATGCAGATGATCTGATCGCCGACCTGGAACGGGCGCTGGAAGCGGTGGCGGCGCCGCAGCAAGTGCAGGTGGGGTGAGCGGTAAAAGGCCCGCCTTGAATCAAGAATCCCGGCGGTTCGGGCCGGGATTTCTTTTGACCCTCGGATTAGAACGTAAATCTCGCGCCAAACTGGAACTGGCGCGGGGTATTGACAGTGTTTGTGATCTGTCCGAAAGGAAGGTTCTGCGACGTCGCATCCGTAAGGTTCGGCACACTTGGGTATCCGTATTGCGGCGTGTTGGTGATGTTGTAGGAGGAGACATCAAAGCGCAGCGCTTTCGCCTCCCCGAAAGTGAACGTCTTGTAAATAGAGAGGTCCAGATCGCGTGCCCCCCGGGTACGAACGTGGTCCAGATAGGCTGGAGCTGTTCCCGCAACGAATGGACTGGCGGGGATGGAGAAACAGTTGATGTTGAACCATACGGCTGTGGTATGCGGAGCGCCCGACGCCGGATTGCAGGTCAGGTCGGCTCGCTGATTGAAGTAGGACGGGCTCACTCCCGAAGTCGGTGAGGCGATGGGAACACCCGTGCTGAGATAGCCAATCGCATTTACGGTCCAGCCACCCAGAGCCGCATTTGAGAAACCATTCAGGTTGACGGCCCTGCCCTTGCCGACAGGCAAGTCATAGGATACTTGTCCCGTGAACTGATACTTTACGTCCTGGGGGCTGATCGAATGTTCAAAGCGCAGATTCCTCCAATCCTGAGCGCCGCCATTGTGAGTACCCACGAAGCCTAGAGGAGGATTCCCATCGTCGGTCATTATTTTTCCCCAAGTAAAAGTGGCGAGCGTGGTGAAGTGCGCCGTCAGCCTCTTCTGCACTTTGGTTTGCAAAGAGCTATATTCGGAGTCGCCAGCGGGATAACCGTGAACGACGACACCGTTGCCGCTACCATAGCTGCCATTGCCGAACTGCGGGTACTGCTGCAGCGCTACCCACAAGGGGACGTTGGCTAAGCCGAAGTTGGCGTTGGTGGAAGGTTGGATGGGCCCCCAGGTGTTGGGTACCATCACGCACGCCGAGTTCGATGTGTCCACGCACAGGGAAGCGCCGTTCTGCGCGATTGTGCCCAGATCGAGCTGGTTAAGATCAACGGAGTTGAGGGGCAGGAAGAGTCCCCGGCTGCCGACATAGCCAACCGTCACCACCACCTGATGGGGCAACTCGTACTCGACGGCGAAATTAAAGTTATAAATGGTGGGTGTGCGCTGGGCGCGTAGCACGGTATTCAAGGTGATCCCCAGGTTGTTGGCCAGCCCCGGCGGAGCGCTAGTGAAGATCGGAACGACTCCATTGGGAAACGGGTTGCTTAATGAATAGGGCGCTGTTGTCGGATTACCAGCCAACGCTACATTGGCTCCGCACTGGTTGCTGCCGTTGAAGACCGTATTGCCGTCTGAGTTAAAGCAGGTGGCATTCCAGGTCGTACTGGACGCGAAGCCATCGCTGTTGAGTGTGGCGCTGGCTACGTTGTGCGTGGTGGGACCGTAGTAGAAGCCTGCACCGCCGCGCAGCACCAGGTGGGTGACAGGCTGCCATGCGAAACCCAGGCGAGGTCCAAAGTCGTGCAGCCCCGCTGTATAGGGGGAGCGATTGCTACCGTTCACGAAAACCTCCGCGCCGGTATAGGAGACACCGTTAAAGGTATTGCTCGCGTTGGGATTGAAGTATTCCTGGCGGTTGAAACGCTCGTTACGCCCTCCGAAGATGTCCCAGCGCAGGCCGGCGGTGATGGTCAGACTCCTGGAGGCGTGGTACGTATCCTCGACAAAGGCCGCATAGTACGGGTTGGACTCCGCGGCGAAAATGTCTTTAGTGAAACTGGGGTAATTACCCTGATTGCTTTCGGTGCCGGGCTGCGATCCCATGCCGAGGAGAAGAGAGGCGAAATCGCTGCCGCCTGAGGCACTGGCAACGGACTGATCCGTAGCGCTGACGTCGAATCCGTATGCGCCCGCGGCTGCAGGCGGCTGGCCGACGTTAAGGTAGCGTTTCATCCATTCGAAACCAGCCGATATCTCATGCTTGCCGTGAACTTTGGTGATGGTGGCATTCACGTCGCTGTTCTCGCTGGCGTAGACGAAATTGTTGTAGTCGGCAGTGCCACCGACACCTCCGCTAACGTCATCAAAGAGGATGAAGGGCAGCTGTTTGAAGACTACCTCCGAGGCCAGCGCGGAGGGAAAGCCCTGGTTCGTAATGTCGTTGGACAGGTATGACGGCGGCCCCCCCTGATTCTCGTAGTGGCGCGTAAAGGAATAGCGCAAGTTCAGGACGGTGGAGGAATTCAGGGTCAAGTCGTCCGCCAGGAGAATATTGCGCCCGTTGGTCGTGTTCTGGGCGTAGTCGGGGTCCCAGCCGCTGGGAAAGACGTTGGCCGTAGAGAAGACCAGGCGGTCATAGGAGAATCGTCCGAAGATGCGCTGCCTTTCGCTTTTATTCCAATCTAAACGGACGTCGAACCTGTGCCCTTTGAACGGGTCCAGCCCCGGCAATCCGAAATTAGGGCTGACGTCGCTCGTTGCCGAGTCACACGTCGTCGGACTGGGGATGTTGCACTTCGGCATTTTCGACAGATATAGCAAGCCGATGGGATTCGGGTTAGTGATTATGTTCCCGGGAAACGCCTGC
>Ga0210404_10000239_pt1 | contig 32723 bp, 24 predicted proteins | sample IncBWH28MmetaG_FD_155455 | JGI IMG/M metagenome (GOLD analysis project Ga0210404, IMG submission 155455) | Forest soil microbial communities from Barre Woods Harvard Forest LTER site, Petersham, Massachusetts, United States - Inc-BW-H-28-M | ecosystem: Environmental > Terrestrial > Soil >... | reverse complement strand
GTAGGCGGCTTCTTCCTTGGGATCACCCAGTTCCTGGCGAAGATAGCTTTCATCGATTTCTTGATTCGCCTGCCGGCCATCCATGTTGGTCATTGAATTATTCACAGGACCAGCGGGCGAAGTGCCGCCCTGCGCTCCGGCAATTCCGGGGAATACCAGCGCTGACAGGAGCACGGCCGCCGCAAACATCGTTCGACTGCAAAAGGTTTTCTTCATGGCGCAATTCTCCATTTCACTCAGATCAATTCAACTTTCCGGGGCAGCGCGAGGTCACTCCCAGCCTGTCTTTGAGTTGTACGGCATCGTGAAACCCATGGCTTCGATCTCATGGATCTTGCCGCCGCTGACCTTGTAAATGTGGGCGGCGGGAAGATCGAATGGCTTGAAATTCATGTCCACGTGATCGACGCCGGGCACGCCGACGATCTGGAGGGACTTTTCCTCCATCGGATGCCGGAATTGCGAGAGGCCGAAGACCAACCCGGTTTGGGGGTCGGCGATTTCGACGCGGCGGGGCTCGATGCGCTTGATGTAGCTCATGACGCGCGTGTCGAGCTGCGCGCCACAGCCCATGGCACCCATGGTGCTGAAGCCCGGCGTGGCCGGGGGCGGATTTCCGGTGGTCTGGAACCCGTTCTCGCGGCGTACGCAATCATCGGCAAACGGCGCGGCGTGACCGTTGCTGGTGGTGAGCGCTTCGTAATAGGAAAGTCCGATTTTCAGCATCTCGTCGCGAGGAGCGCGCTGATCCACCGGGACTTCCTTCGAGAAGGCCGGCCGCGGTATCTGGAGGTTGGGCAGGCTGGTGTCGCGAAGATTGCGTGCGATCAGGTGTTCGGCCTCCACAATTTGACCGTCGCGAATCTTCAGGCGAAGCGCGAACTCGATGGGCCGGTCATTTTCCTGCATGACGCCCAGAAAGCCGATTTCCTCGGAAACGGTATCGGGAACGTAGATCTTGAAAGTAGTTGGTATGGCGGAGGCAGTCTTCCAAAGCCCTTCGCCGGGCTTCATCGGGACGGTGTTTTCGACGAACTTTACGTCCGGCGAAAACTTCACGATCGACGGATCGTGGGCAACCAGACCGGCCAAATAGATGTTGGTGGTCATGATCAGGCACGAGCGGTCGCATTGCTGCGCCTGAGACGCGCGCGGCAGAGCCAATACAGCGACCAACAAAATTACCATCGCCATAAATCGAGATGCGGTTTTCAATTGATCTCCCCCAGTTTCCTTCGTGCTGCACGGGCGCCCGTTTGCCACAGCTCGGCGCTGGCGATGCGCGCACCTTCGGCCAACGACGCGAATTTTGCCCACATCACGGACGTAGCGGCCCGCTCGATGTACTGGGCCTGTGCGAAACCGCAGTCGGTGCCGGCGATCACGTTTTCGCGCCCGACCAGCCGCGCAAATCTTAGGATGCGGTCAGCAACCAGGCGCGGATGTTCGACGGTAATGGTATGGTGGGTGACCACGCCGGGAATTAGAATTTTTCCGGCCGGCAATCTTTTCCCTTCCCAGACGCGCCATTCGTGTTCGTGCCGCGGATTGGCGGCTTCGATGGAATAGGCGCCGGCGCGCACGGCGAGGATAAAGCCGACGATTTCGTCCAGTGGAGCGTCCGCGAGATGCGGGACGTGCCAGCTACCGAAGCAGACGTGATAGCGAATTCGATCTTCGGGGATGCCCTGCAAAGCGTGGTTCAGGGCTTCGATGCGCAGGCCGGCCCACTGCCGGTATTTTTCCGGACTTTGCTGTACGTAGTGGTCGTACATGTTGGCGAGCACAGCGTCATCGACCTGAAGGATGACGCCGGACTCGTAAATGGCTCGATATTCCTCACCCAACGCCTCGGCGAGGGCGTACACGTATTCTTTTTCGGTCGGGTAGTATTCGTTGATACCGTTGAAGACGGCGCTGGCCGGGGCAACCACGGGAAGAAACGCTTCTTCGACGTTGACGGTCTTCAGCGCGTCCTTCAAGTTTCGAATGTCGCGCTTGATCCCGGAACCATCGCCGTATCGGATCGGCCCGACGCAGGCTTCCGTGGGAATGCCATTCACCATGGTGGGAAATTCCGCGGCCATCACTTCGGGAAAGCGATCGCGATCGCGGCCGAGCCATTCGATGGGGCGCACGTCCTTCGGGCGGGACTGGAAACCGGTGGTGCGTTCGAGAACATAATTGGCCCAGCTGGATTTTCCGAATTCACCGTCGTTGACGATGTCGATGCCGACCTCGGCCTGCTTCTTCACGACTTCGGCGACGGACTCCCGCAAGACCTGGTCGAAACGCTTCCGGTTTTCCGGCGATTCCGGAGCAACCATCGCGAGATCACGCAGCTTCTGCGGGCGGACGATGCTGCCGACGTGCGTGGTCAGAATGCGGTCTTCGCTTCGTTTCATTCTGTAGTTTTTCCCGGGTAGCGAGCGTTCTTCCATTCTAGCTGGAGATCAATTGCGAGACGTCGAGCCTGCCGGAGCGACAATCGGCTCGAGCGTAGCCAGAATCTCCTTGCGGCGATCCTCAAACCAGGGAGGCAAATGAAGCTTCGTTCCGAGCTCGCTGGCCTTTTCGTCCTTTTCAAATCCTCCGGGCACATTGCAGCAGCATTCGACGAGAATGCCGCCGGGCGAGCGAACGTACATGGAGTGGAAATAGAAGCGATCCTTGATTTCAGACGCGTCGGTGTAGCCGATCTCTTCGTAGATCGCCTTCTGCGCGGCGAGCGCATCGTCATCCGCAACCCAAAGCGCCAGATGGTGCACGGTGCCGGCGCCGAATGTCCAGCTGCCCGGGGCGCGATCCGGTTCATGCAACAGCGTCAGCGTCTTGTTTGCACCGCCGCTGCCGATTTCGAAGCGGTGGTACGCGCCATCGACACCGGTTTTGCGGAAACCAATCGCTTCCGTGAGGAATTTCTCCTGCTCGCTTACGTCGCGAACCGAAAGGACCGTGCCGTGGAATCCACGGACCGCTTCGCCTGGGGAGATTTCCTTGGTGGTCCAGCCCTCGCGGGAGTCGTCCTTGTCCTCCATAACCTCGAAGCTCAAGCCTGCGGGATGGCTGAATCGGATGAAGCGCTGGCCGAAGCGCTCGGCGATCGGACTGTGCTCGATTTTGTGTTTCTCAAAGTGCCCCAGCCAGAAAGGCAGCGATCCTTTCGAGACCGTATAGGTGATCGACTGCACCTGTCCCGAGCCGCGCTTGCCGGGCGTGCGGCTGTAGGGGAACGTGGTCATGATCGAGCCGGGCTCGATGTGGGCGTTCGAATAGTAAAGATGGTAGTGCGGAAGCTTGCCGTCCATTAGCACGGTCTGCTTCGCAAGGCGCTGGCCCACAATGCCTGTGAAGAAATCGACATCTTCCTGCGCTCGGCCGGCGCAGGCCGTAATGTGGTGATATCCCGTAGCGGGATAATTCATGGCTCCCTCCTAGCTAGGCGATGACACTCCTCTACTGCTGAGGTTTTCGCGGCGGCCGACCGAAGAGCCCATGTGTTCACCCCACACTTCGTCGGCAACCTGAACGACCAGGCGCAGTTTAGCAAACTGCTCCTCTTCGCTCAGCCGATTTCCTTCCGTTGAGCTGGCGAACCCGCATTGCGGGCTCAGCGCGAGCCGGTCCATATCGACGAATTGGGCGGCTTCCTCAATGCGGCGCTTGAGCATGTCCTTGGATTCGAGCTGCGGCAGCTTGCTCGAGACCAGGCCGAGTACAACCGTCTTGTTTTTGGGCACGAAGCGCAGCGGCTCGAAATTTCCGGCACGCTCTGATTCGTACTCCAGGAAATAGGAATCGACGTTGATCTTGTTGAAGAGAACTTCCGCGACGGGCTCGTATCCGCCTTCGGCAAACCAGCCGCTCTGGTTGTTGCCGCGACAGAGATGCATGGCCAAGTGCAGGGAGGAGGGGCGATTGGCAAACGAGCGATTGATGATTTCGGGATATAGCTCCTTGAGGGCGTAGTCCGGATCGTCGCCCCGGCTTTTCAGCATGGCGCGAAATTTTTCGTTGCAGAGGGTGGCCATGGGCGGATCATCGACCTGCAGGTAGCGGCAACCCACTTCGTAGAGCGAGCGCATCTCTTTCTGGTAGGCGTCCGTGATGTCCGCCCAGAACAGGTCCATATCCGGATAGGCGGCTTTGCGAATCGCCGCTTCGCCGCAGGTGAAATGCAGGATGATCGGCGAAGGGACGGTCACTTTCGGAGTGCGTTTGGTGAGCGAGCTGAGAAATCGAAAGTGCTCGGCATAGATCGGCTTACGCCACCGTAGCCTTGAAACGACCTGCGTCCAGGGGATGGGAATCTTGCGGCCTTGGTGATCGACGAAATGGGCGACCGTCTGTTCCTGACGAACTTCGACCCCGCCAAGCCCGCGGACGAAGAAATCGGTATAGAAGTCCTCCCGGCGGAATTCGCCGTCGGTAATGGATTCAAGTCCCAACGCTTCCTGTTGAGCTATGACGCGGCGGATGGCAGCGTCCTCGGCTAGGTGAAGGTCTTCAGCGGACACTTGTCCCGCGGCATATTGCTGGCGCAACCTCTTCAGGTCCGGAGGGCGCAGCAGGCTGCCCACATGGTCAGCCCGAAACGGTGGGTCATGCGGAGCAGAGACCGCCAATTGGATACTCCCCTACTTCATTCCACGCGGCGGTCCCCACCCGAAGACTGCTGCAGTTGGCCTAGAATGTAAACTTCGCCGAGAGCTGGAACTGACGCGGGTTCAGCATCGTCCTCGGCAGTCCGAACGTATCACTTGCGTCGGCCGGAATAAAGATGCAAGTCGCATCCGGCGTGGGCCCATTGCAGGTTGCCCCAGGCGTCGCTTGGGTAATGGGAGTGGCTGCAAAGCTGCCGACTCCTGGAATAGCCAAGCCGTTCGTGGATACCGGACATGCCGCCGCCCCGGACTGCACTGCGCGGCTTGCGACGTCGCGGTAATGCCGCGGAATCGCGTTGCCGCAGAAAACCGGCGAGCCATAGACGGACGTCACTTCGTCCACATTCGACCGGTTCAGCAGGTTGAACGCGTCCACGGCCACGTCGAGCTTCATCCTCTCGGTCAGCTGGAAATACCTTCCGAGATGAAGATCCCATGCGTACAACGGATCGCCGACGTAGGTGTTCCGGGAGACCATCGTCTTGCAATTGGCCACATCCGGGCAGCTGCTCGTTACCAGCGGGCCGCCGACGCGATCGGTTGCGCCGCCCGCCACATCGTTCAGCGTGTTATTTCCGTAGTACTCCGTGAACGGCCGGCCCGACTGAAGCGTGATGATGCTGCTGAGAATGAAATGCCGCGTGTACCACATGCTTTCCGGTCCCGTCGCGGTGAAGTTTGTCACCAGCCGATGCCGTGCGTCCTGGTTAGAATTCGCGCGCTCTGCGTGGTAATCGAACTGGTTCACAGGAAGGTTGATGAACGTGGTGAAGTTGCCGTTGTCGATCGTGTGCGAGTAGGTGTAATTGGCGGTCAGGTTGAAATTCTTGACTCGTTCCATGACGGTCAGCGTTCCGCCGTGGTAAACCGCGTTGGCGACGTCGTTGTTGTAGTCCTCAAGTCCGCCGCTCAGCGTTTGCAAGCCCGAGTTCGCGAAGCCACCGAAGAACGGGCCCAAGCCTTCCAAAGCTCCGCCCGCAAGCGTTGGTGAGCCGGTGCACGGCGAAAGTGTGCCATCGGGGTTCACCAGACCTGGCACAGCAGCCGAATCGACTGGCCCTGCCTTCGTCGTACCGACCGGGCAGGGGATGTTGATGTTGTTGCCGCGAACCAATTTGTGAGCGCCGACGAACAGATACCCCAAGTTCGCCGAGAATCCGCTACCGAACTGATGATCCACTTCAAGGCTGGCCTGCTCGGCGTAGGGGGTTCGGGCATTGTGGTCCATTCCGCCTTCGCCGATGCCGCAAGCGCCGTCTGAGAAGCAGGTTCCGGCCAGCGCAACGGTGCCGGTCGGCAAGCCACTCGAGGTGTAACCGTCGTACCCACCGGTGGCAATCACGCTTGCGGCTTTAGCCGCGGCGCCCTGCGAAGCCGGGAACCCAAAAATCTGATAGCCCTGAACCGACTGGCCCAGATTGTTCAGGATGTTTGGAAATTGCATGGGAACCACGCCCGGCGAGGCACAGAAGGTTTGCACGAGCGCGCTGGCTTCGTTCAGGTGATTACCGCACTGGTAGCCAGCCACGACCTTTTGCGTGTTCGGCACGAAGAAAAATGTCAGGTTCTGGCGGTCAAAAAACATTCCGAATCCGGCTCGAACTACCGTCTTGCTGTCGGGAGACCAGGCGAGTCCAATGCGGGGTTGCCACTCGTTGTAGTCCGGCTTGACGTAAGCGGCTAAGCCCGTCTCATAGTCCCATCTCACGCCGTAGTTCAACGTCAATTTCGGAGTGATCCGCCACTGGTCTTGAATGAAGGGCCCCCAGTATCCGTGGTCGATTTCCCGACTGTAAAGATTAAAGAACTGTTGCGGGTAGGCGTTCGCCCAGGTGGTCGTATTTAAGGTGTTGTTCGTCGTCGTCACCGTCGGCGTGCAGAACGGCTGGCAGGCGCCGGTGCCCACGGGCAGCGGAACACCGGCATAGTCGAAGACGACGCCATGATCGGCTGCTACCGGGCAGGACGCTTCGGCAGCTGTGACGTCCGCCGGTACGGGCACGTGCGACCCAACGGTTGAATTGAAAAAATCCGAAAAAACGGCCACGCAGGCCGCCGCATTTGCGGCGCCCGTCGGCACCAGCATGCGCGTGGGCGTGAAACCTGGAAAGTTCTCCAAGCTCCACAGATAGTCGCCGTCGAAACCGAACTTCCAGATGTGGTTGCCCTTGACCCATGAGAGCGAGTCACCGGCTTCTATGCGGGATTCGTACAGACGATCATTCGTTCCGAAATTATGTCCGATTTCCAGGTCGTTCAGGACGCTGAAGTCCGGCTGCCCCGTCATTCCGGGGAAGTTGTAATGCCGGCGTGCGTACTGCAAGAGCAGGGTGTTGACGAGGTTCGACGACAGCGTCGAATCCAGAGTGCCGACCAGCGATTGGTCGCGGATGAACAGGTCGCGGCCGCCGCTCGGCACGCCGATGCCGCCGCCGTCGAGGGTCTGTCCGACGAGCTCGCCGGAGTCGCGGGCGTCTTCCACGTTGTAGCGAATCGAGAGGCGCTCGGTCTGGTTGAATTGATGATCGACCCGCGCGAATCCGTAGTCGTTATTGGCGGTCTTCAGGAAATTCTTCAGAAATCCGAGCGGATCAGCCGTAACAGCACCCGGCGCACCGCCGCAGGCGGCCAATCCTGGCAAGGTGCAACCCTCGGGAGCGAGTCCCATCAAAGCCTTGGCATCATCGATCACCTGAATGTTGTTGACGAGGTCCGGCGGATACAGGGGTGACTCCGCGCGACGCTTTCCTTCGTAGTTCGCAAAGAAAAACGTCTTGTCCTTCTGGATCGGGCCGCCGATCGTTCCGCCGAATTGATTTTGTTGCAGGGTGTCCGGCAGAGGGACCGATTGCAGTTCAGGTTCGGGCTTTTGCAAAAGATTCGCTGAATCCAAAGCGTTGTTCTGGAAATATTCGTACGCCGAACCGTGGAAATCGTTCGTGCCGCCCTTGGTGACGATGTTGACGATGCCGCCAATGGCCCGGCCGTATTCGGCGCCGAAGCTGTTGTTCACCACGCGGAATTCCTGCACCGATTCCTGCGGCGGAGTGGAGCGCTGAATGCCGCTCGCCGAATTGACGAAATCTGCCCCGTCCACGGTGATCTCATTGCTGAACGATCGCATGCCACCGAAGGAGATCTGCGTCGCTTCGTACTCCGTGAAGGTGGTGCCCAGGCTGGTGCGGCTGGTGGCCACGCCGGGAGTCAGCAGCGCAAAGTCCGTGAAAAGGCGGCCGCTGGTGGGAAGGTCCTGAATCTGCTGTTCGCCCACGACCTGGCTGATTTCGGTCTTGGTGGGTTCGATGATCTGTTCTTCCGTGGTCACCACGACTTTTTCGCCCTGTGACTGGAGCGCCATGGCGATGTTGGCCGTCGCCACTTGGCTGACCGCTAGCACCAGCCCCGTTTGCGTGTAATTGGCGAAGCCCGTGAAGCTGGCCTTCAGCTCGTAGGTGCCGGGCTGCACGTTCGCAATCGTGTAGTAGCCGCTGGCGTTCGACGTCGAGTTGTACGTGACGTCCGTCGCTGGATTGCGAAGCGTGATGGCGGCGCCTGAAATCGAGCCTCCGCTGGGATCGGTGACCGTGCCACTCAATTGCGCGTTTCCAACACCGCCCTGGGCATGCGCGGGAACGGCCGAACCGAGAAAAACCGCAAACGCAAACGCGAGCGACAAAACGAAAATTTTCTTCATTCCCCACCTCTCGGACATTAAGTGTCCGATCTCGAATGTAGCGGGAGCGCAGAACCGTTGAAAATCACCCCTTCTGACACCCCGCCCAGACCCATTTCTGCCTGAGGTAATTACTACGGGCGACACTAGCGTGTCAACACTAACTTGTATTCATTCACAGAAGTTTCCACTACGTATGCCATTTGTTTTCTTTGGGCGGCGGGCGATTGCGTCTCCCGATGTATACAAACCTTGACAAACGAACGTGACCGTAGATAAGGTGCGCAATTGTAAAAACTCCGAAAGCGACGCCTGTTACTATAGATACGATGAATTCATGGAAACGCGCTGGCCTGGCCGCCATTCTCACCCCAGCGTTCCTGCTCGCGAGCGCATACAGCCGTCCGCTGTTTGCTCAACAAGACCCTACCGGCGAGTGGTCGCCGCGATTTGACGAAGACCAGCGCGAACGGCTGGCCGGTGCCGAAATTGGCGACTATTTGGGCCTGCCGATCAATGCAGCCGCGCGCTTGCGGGCCGACAGCTGGGACGCCACACTGGTCGAGCTGCCTGAAAATCAATGCCGCCAGCACGGCTCGGACTACGGCTGGCGGGGACCGTCGCAGCTGAGCATTTGGAAGGAAGTCGATCGTGCCTCGCAGAAGGTGATCGCCTTCCACACCCATCTTTCCGCCTACGGCGCGGAACAAACCATCTGGATGGATGGCCGCCCTCATCCTCCCGACTATGCGCCGCACACTTGGGCCGGATTTTCGACCGGGAAATGGGAAGGCAACATCCTGGTCGTTTCGACAACTCACTTAAAGGAAAACTGGCTGGGGCTGAACGGCGTTCCCCGAAGTGATCTGGCCACGGCGAGCGCGCACATCATGCGCCACGGGAATTGGCTGACGGTCGCGGCCATCACCTATGACCCGGTGTATCTGACCGAACCGCTGATCCGGACGGTGGATTTCATCTACAATCCGCAATCGCAAATGGCGCCGTGGCCCTGCGAATCGGTTGACGAAATCGATCGCCCCGCTGGTGTAGTTCCCCATCATCTGCCGGGCCAAAACGCTTATCTCGATGAATTCGGCCGCAGGTACGGCGTGCCGATCGAAGCCACACGCGGCGGCGCGGAAACGATGTATCCCGAATACCAGCAGAAGCTGCAGAAAATGAAAATCCCGCCGCCTTTGCCGAAAAAAACGAACGGCAACTAGGCGACGGGATCTGTGAATCTACCTGAGCGTTTCGCGAGACGCGCTTCTACACCCACTGATCGATCGAGACGCTCCCTGAATCACTCATGTTTGCGACCTGATCGTACGGGTTGGTCTGCCCGCCCACGACCACCACGTGGATCGACTGCTCGATCGCCGGAGGCATGCCCTGCGGGTTGAGGCCCTCGAACTTGATTTCCGTCGCCGGATGAGCGGCGTTTTGGTTTTTCTGGTTTGAAGCGCCGCCAGCGGCCGAGCCCGAAAAAATCGCGGGAGACGCTCCCAGCCGCGACAACAGGTTTCGCCGATTGATCTTCATCGTTCCACCCCCGAGTTTCACCACGAGCAACCTGCTAGTCAGGTTCCCTCTATTTGGGGCGGGCCACTTCGGTTTGGCTCTGGTGAGTGCGCCAGCCTTCGGCATATTGGGTGCGCGCGACTTCCGAATACGGTACGGGGCTGACGATGGCGCGGATCTGCGTTTGCACGTGCCGCTCAACGGTCGGTTTGGCCGATCCGCCGCCTTCTTCGCCCCACACGAATGTGACTTCCGTGCCCGGCTCGGCGTATTCTTCATTCAGAATCGCCAGCGTGAGCATCCGGCCTTCGTTCGAGCTGTATCCGCACCATGTCGAAATGCCGATGGTCTTGCCCTCGTCCATTACTTTGTCGTAGGGCAATGTGGCGTACACGGCCGACGGAAAGTCGAAATACTTCGCGCGATTGGTCTTGTTAAACATGGTATTGATCGCGTGGGTCACCTCGTTGCTGTCGAGCGCCAGGGTCACCTTTTTCCGGTGTGGCCCTTTCGCTTTTTTCTCCAGAGCCTCCCGTCCGATGAAATCGTGATCGAATTTCACGATCGGCCCGTACCCCAAATCCCACGGCGTCAGGTAGTAGTCCTCAATGTTGTTTGAATAAAAACTTCCGCCGAGTGAGGCAATCGCTTCGTAGCAGTTTGCTGGCAGCCATTGCCGGTAGGCCTTCATTTTCTCGCCGGAATAAATCGCCGGCATGGGCGACGGAATCCATCCCGATTCCAGAGTGTTTGACGAATACGCCCGCGCACCCACCAGCCGAAGCCCGAATTCTTTTCCGGCCTCCCCGATCGCGGCCTTCACCGGTTCACCGTCTTCCCAGGGACCAAATAACTCAAAACCGGGCTGCCCCGCCATTCCATGCCGCAGCGCGCGAACTTTCCTACCCGCAATCTCAATGGTGGTCATGTTGAAGAATTTCAGCTCCGGCGGCGTTTTCCCCATCACTTTCTCAATCGTCTTCATGGCGTTCGGACCCTGCACCTGGTAGCGATATGCCTTGCGCACGATCGGACCGGTGCGCGCCGCGGCTCGCTCGTCCCGCTCGAACTTCACGTTGTACTTTCCTATTTCGCCCTGATACTGCAGCCAATTGTGAACCGAGGGCCGCCCCACCACGTTGAACAGGTCTTGATCGAGGTAAAACAAGATTACGTCGCCGATCACGTATCCGTCGTAGTTGCACGGAACAAACTGTTTGGCCTTATCGGGTTCGAAATTCTTGAAACTGTTGATCCCTGTAGCGGAGAGAAGCTTCAGTGCGTCCGGCCCGGAAATGTACATGTCAGTCATGTGATAGGACTGGTTGAACAGCACGCAGCTCTGTTGCCAGGCGCGCTGCTCGTCCCTCCAGTTCGAATATTCACTGGCGACTACCGGATACACGTAGGGTCCAGTCTGCGAGTTGCGCAGGTGATTGACTGGATTTCCCGCAGCCTGCAATACATCCTCGAGACTCTTGTGACTCACTGTAGCTCCCCTGGGTCGGCTGAGTTTTTGCTGTCTGTCGGTGCGTCCCGGTCAGTCGCGCAGAAACGTCTGTTGTTGAGGACCCGCGCGGAAGATAAAGGACCGCTGCTTGTCGTGTCAAGCCAATTGTACTCGAATTCCATGCAATCGTATTCATTCGAAAGAACAATGAATGCCGGCCGAAATAGCGATAGGCATACAACCAATCTAATTTCAGCCACTTCCCTAAAAAACAGCAAGTGCCGCCGACGCTCATGACGCGCGCCTTTGTTCCCTGTTTCAGAACGTTTGTATACATATTTATCTTGACAAGTGCATTGGCCCGGTAGTAAGTAGACGCTCACAAAGGGGCCTGGGTGGTGGGTTCCGCTCTTGCTCCTGACTTTAATTTGCACAAAGGGACGGTGGGAAATGGCAAATCGCCAGGGGTTCGGGAAGCGCGTTGGTGCGTATCTTTGTCTGGTTTTCCTCGTTGTGCTGTTCTGCGCCGCTCATGCGCAAGGCCAAGCTGAAACCGCTTCCATCTCTGGGACTGCGACCGATCCGTCCGGCGGTGCCGTCGCTGGGGCGAAAGTCGAAGCCACCAACGTTGGAACCAACACCCCACAAAACACGGTCACCGATTCCGCCGGCCGTTACACCCTGTCCGGTTTGCCGGTCGGCACCTACAACGTGCAGATCTCTAACCCCGGCTTCAAGACCGTAGTGCGCCCCAGCGTCGTCCTGGCTGTCGGTAGTTCGGTGGTCGTTGATTTTTCGCTGCCGATCGGCCAAATCACCCAGACCGTCAGTGTCGAAAGCGATGTCTCCCGCGTGGAGACCACCACCTCGGAAGTCTCTACCCTCATCAGCCCCGAACAGATGCGCGATCTCCCGCTGAATGGCCGTAATTTCGAGCAGCTCATTACACTTGCTCCTGGCGTCTCGACTGTGGCGGCGGCTCTGAATGCCGTGACCGGCCGGCTCTATGGAATGCAGGACAATTATTCGGTCGCTGGCTCACGACCCACCGGACAGATGTTTCTGCTGGACGACACGGATATCCGCGACTTCTGGGAGCACGGTACCGGGTCCGGTTACGCCGCCACCTCTCTGGGCGTCGAAGCCATCGGCGAATTCCAGGTGTTGGTCAATACCTATACGGCGCAGTTTGCCGGCAACGGTGCCGTCGTCAACGCGACTTCGCGCTCGGGAACCAACGACCTCCACGGTACCGCGTACGAGTTCTTTCGCAACAACGTCTTGGACGCCCGTGACATCATTGACCTGAATCCGAACACCAGCCTCGCGGCCGGCCCGCCGCCCTTCCGGCGCAATCAGTTTGGCGGCGATCTTGGCGGACCCATCAAGAAGGACAAACTGTTCTTCTTTGGAAATTACGAGGGACTTCGGCAAGTTCTGGAGACCAGTACGCAGGTCTGGCTTCCCGAGCCCTACGTCGTTCAAGGAATGCTGCCTTGCGGCAACAGTCCCATCCCCGGCGAACCCGTCACGACAACCGGCCCTTGTGTTCCCTCAACTTCCGCGAACAGCACACAGCCGGGAATTCTGATCGGAGCAGTTCCCGGAGCGAACCTGCGCGAACAGCAGACTGCGGCGCTCTACAGCCTTTGCAAGGGATGCAGGGCAGTTGCACCAACCACCCCGTCCGCACTCCCTGGCAACGTCGGCTGCGCCACCCCAGGTTGTGATCTGGGCGGATACTATCAAGCTGAGACCACGCCGCCCCTGTCCATCAGTGAGAACTACTATATGGGCCGTGTGGACTACACGCTCGGCCAGAATGACTCGCTGTTTGGCCGTTTCACCTTCGATAACGCAAATGTCGGCGATCCGCGTGATCCGCTCGAGATTTTCCCGGAGACGGACAACACGCGAAACCAGTTCCTCACCATCACGGAAAGGCACGTCGCTTCCGCCACGCTGGTAAACTCGGTGCATTTCGGTTTCGTTCGTGTCAACGAGAATTCCGTCGCGCCACTGAGCCTTACCTCGAGTCAATTGTCTGCCGCATCGACATACTTCGGCTCGCTGGTTCCCGGCGGTACGATCACCAGCGATCCTCTTCGATTCGTCACAACCCAGCCCGGTGAATTCCCGCGCGAGGATGGCCAGAATGATGGCTTTGAGGCGATCGCATTAAACCCGCTCGGCCCGGACCCGAATAGGCCCGATGAAATCATTCAGAACAAGTTCAGCGGTGGCGACGACATTACCTGGACTCATGGCGCCCACAGCCTCAAGATTGGCGTTGTGGTCACCAGAGTGCAGACCCAGAACATCCAGGCGGCTTACTCCAATGGCGGTGTGTTTCTTTCCTACGAGGCGTTCCCGCTTATTGGCCGCGACAACTACGACGGCCAATATTACCTACAAGGCTCGCCGTTTGATGCGTTCGCGGTTCCCACCTCGCCGGCTGAGAACAACGCCACGCGATACTTCCGGGAAATCGAGGTTGCTCCCTACATCCAGGACGACTGGAAGATTACCTCGCGGCTCACGTTGAACCTCGGCTTCCGGTACGAAGGCGATACCAATCCCATCGGCTGGGCCTACCCGAACCAGCCCATGACCACCCTGGTCGGGTCCTTCCTTCCACCCTTTGGTCCCGTTACTCCTCCGGCGGGTCTTCCTGTCTTTACGGACGTCAAACACGTCTTCGCCCACAATATCAATGCACTCAATTTCGAGCCCCGTTTCGGTTTTGCTTTTGATCCCTTCGGAAACCACAAGACCTCGATTCGTGGAGGCGTGGGGATCTTCGACGACCCCACATCAGGTCGCCTGTGGGAATCGAACTTCATCAACACATTTCCATCTGGCTCCTCGTTCCTGGTTTTCCCGACTTACCCGAATCTGTGCGCGACTGGGTGCAATCCTCCCGGAGCCGCAAGCGAGTTTGCGGGCGTGACGTATCAGCCCGATGGTGTGTCTCCCTACCAGATCACCTACAACTTGGACGTGCAGCATGAAGTGTGGCACGGCACGATCTTGTCAGTAGGATACGTCGGGTCGGTCAATCGCCACCTTTGGACGCAGGGTGACATCAATCCTCCGATGTGCACCACGTTCCCGGACTGCACGGCCGTGCCATCGACTCCGACGTCCTACCCAACCGCCTCGAATGCAACCTTCACCGTAACGGGCGTGTGCGAGGTTCCGGGTGAGACTACTTGTTACGGAAGTGGCGTGCAATTCCCACCTCCTGCGCCCGGCGCGTTTACCGGACCACGGATTAATGGTGCCCTCGGAGGTTTCGTTCAGGCTTACAACACGGGTGCCTCAAGCTACAATTCCCTGCAAGTCTCTCTGAATCACCAGTTTGCGCACAACTTCGTCGGTCAGTTCAACTACACGTGGTCCAAGTGCATTGACGACGGATCTTTTGCCTCATCGCTCGAGGAATTTGCGCAATTGGTCGAGGATCGTTACAACGAAGCGTATTCCTACGGCAACTGCACTTTCGATATCCGACACAATATCAGCGCGAATGTCCTCTACTCCCTGCCTTTCAAGGGCAACCGGTTGATCGAGGGATGGCAGGTCTCGTCAATCCTCGGGATTCACACCGGCTTGCCGTTGAACGTCTACAACAACAGTCTCACGGAAACCGATCCCGGGTTCTTGGACGCCCAGTGGGGGACGAACGCAAACTACACTTTCGCAGCCGGCTGCACACCGAACCAGCTCCTGAAAACACCGATCTTTAATCCGGAAGGGGTCAAAATAGGGACCACCTGGTTCAATACCGCATGCTACCAAGCGCAGGCTCCGGGGTTCTTGGGTAACTTTAAGCGCGACAGTTTGCCCGGACCCGGGACATTTGATGCGGACCTTTCCATCACCAAGAACACCAAGATCACGGAACGGTTGAACCTGCAGTTTCGTGCCGAGTGCTTCAACTGCTTCAACCATTTCAACGTAGGCGGTACGGGAGCGGGTGTGCTCGGTGAGATTAATGCGCCCGCCGGCCTTTCTGGGACTACGGATGCCTCGCAATCGCCGGTCGTGACCCCTCGGCAGATTCAGTTCGCACTGAAGTTTGACTTCTAGTAACCCAAAGGAAGCCTCTGGTCAGCCCGTTTGTGTTCCGGGCCGCCAGAGGCTTTTTTCTTTCCCGACTGCCCAGGATCGACTCCGATGCTCCCGAGCTTTTCTCGTCGAATCCCTGAAAATACCTCTTGCATACAGGAACCAATGTATGTATACATACCCCAACTTAGGCGCCCGCTCGAAGTTTGAAAACGGTGCCGTTTGCCGCTCGGAGGTAGGCCCACCCCCCACTTTCGAGCGGCATTTTTATGTCTGGAAAGGACTTACGCCGTTGGCGAGATCGATGTTCTGATCTACCTGTTCACCTGTGAATCACATTGGATGCAATTCTCGCCCGAATCACTCTATTACAAACGTGACGTAGCCTCGGATACAATCTTGATTCGACCTACGGTCGCGTCTGTGCGTCCAGGGCTGGCTTGTCTTGATCCTTCCGTCCCTGCTTCTTTACTTCTTCATTCCTGCTCGCTTGCATCTCTCGCCGCGGAGTTGATACCATCCACCATCCGCGGTGAACCGATAGAAACGGATTCCAAATGGCCGGCAAAAACTCTCGTGTCATCGTACGCATCCGCGAAATGATCCTGCACGGCGAGCTGGCGCCCGGCGAGCGCGTCCGTGAAGTCGAACTGGCCAGCAAGCTCGGCGTCTCGCGCACACCCGTTCGCGAATCGCTCCCCATCCTCGCGCAGGAAGGCGTGCTCACGCAGCTCGATACCCGCGGCTTCGTCGTGCGCGCCTTCACGCCACAGGAAATCATGGACGCCATTGACGTCCGCGGTGTCCTCGAGGGCCTCGCTGCGCGCATGCTCGCCGAGCAGGGGCCTTCGCGCCGCCTCATTCAGTCTCTGCACGAATGCCTGCGCGAGGGCGACGAGATCTTCGCCAAGCGCCATCTGGTCGAATCCGATGAGGCCCGCTACGGCGAAATGAACAAACAATTCCACGATGTCATCGTGCAGGGCGCTGGCAGCAAAGTCATCGCCGAGGCCATCGAGCGCACCGGCCGCATCCCCTTCGCCGCCGCCTACGCCATCGCCTTCGACAAAGTGAATCTCCCCGGCATGTACGAAATGCTGCGCACCGCGCATCGCCAGCACCACTCCATCGTGCAGGCGCTCGAAAATGGCGAAGGCGCTCGCGTCGCCGCCCTGATGTTCGAACACGCCTACCTCACCAAGGCCAGCATCAATATGTCGCGGCCGGCATGGCGCCCCGGCGCCGAAGACGGCGATCTGCCCTCCAAGGAAAAAACGAACGGTAACAACCCCCAGGACTGACCCTGGTCCGGGCGCGCCCGGGCGCTCGGCACCAAACCAGATGACACCACGCAAAGCCAGTTCGTCTGTAAATAATTGAAAACAAAGGGAACCGGCACGCTCCGGGTGATACACAACATCGAGGGCCGTTCGGCGAACGCCGCTCCATCGGACGCATGTCGACCGCGGTTGCGGCGCATCTCGACATCTGCTATACAGTCCGCGCGGTGATCAACGGGAGGGGGAATTTGTGCAAAATAAATTCTTCTGCGTCACTGTGTTTTCAATTTTTCTCGTCGCGGCAATCTTGCTAGCGGCCTCGCCGCTCCACGCGATGCCGCCTGGGTCGCAAAATGCCAGGTCGTCATCCAATTGTGACCGCGCCTGTCTCAACGGATTCGTCGACCAGTACATCGTCGCGCTCATGGCGCACGATCCTTCGCGGCTGCCGCTCACGAAATTCGTGAAGTACACGGAAAACGGCCAGCACATCGAGCTGGGCGACGGCTTCTGGCGGACCGCGACCGGCCAGGGCAACTACAAATTCTACGTGGACGATCCTGAAGCGGGCCAGGTGGGATTTGAAGGAACATTGCAGGAAGCCGGCCACCCGGTGCTCATCGCGCTGCGCCTGAAAATCGAGGGGCAGAAGATTTCCGAAATCGAAACCATCGTCGCGCGCGGGCAGATGGCCGAAGGCGGCGCCGGAAATCTGGAAAAACTCGGCCAGCCGCGCGCCGCGTTCCTTGAGGATGTTCCTGCCGCCGAGCGCGTTTCCCGCCTCGAGCTGATCAAGACCGCGAACAAGTATTTTTCGGGCATGCAAAAAGACGACGGGAAGGGCGACTATTCGTTTTTCGGCGACGACTGCAACCGCTTGGAAAACGGCATGCAAACAACGAACAACATGACGCCTATGGGCGGCCTGACCGCCTCGGGCCAGCCGCGCCCCGCGCCTTCGGCCAAGTACGACCCAGCCGAGAAGCCAACCATGTATTCGGCTGGCTGGTCGTGCCGCGATCAATTCCGGTCCGGGCTGCTGCACTTCGTCTCCTACATCCGCGACCGGCGCTACATGATCGTCGATCAGGAGCGCGCGATCGTCTGGGGTTTCGGGTTCTTTGACCACCAGGCGGGCGACACACGCAATTTCGAAACGCCGGAAGGCCGCCAGGTGACCGCCGGCCCGACTACGCCATTCACCTGGGAGATCGCCGAAATTTTCAAGGTTCGCCACGGGCAGCTGCATGAAATCGAGGCCGTGCTCACCCAGAGCCCGTACGGAATGTGTTCGGGATGGAGCAGCTACGAGGAGTGCCGATCGGATCAGCCGCAATGGTGACCCGGGCGTGCGGGGGGAGGTTGGTCGCGGTGGGGGCCGCGGCGTTGCTGCTGGTTGGGCTCGCCGAGCCGGCGAAACCGGCAGCAGTGCCTGCGCCGGGCACTTGCGACCGCCAGTGCCTGAATCAATTCGTCGATCAATACCTCGATCTAGTGGTGGCGCACGATCCCTCGAAGCTGCCGGTGACCCAGACGGTGAAATTCACCGAGGATGGCCAGCGGCTGGAGCTCGGCGACGGATTCTGGCGCACCGCCAGCGCGCGCGGCTCTTACAAGTTCTACCTGGACGATCCGGCGGCGGGCGAGGTCGGATTCTTCGGCACGATGCGAGAAATGGATGCGCCCGTGAACCTTGCGCTGCGGCTGAAGATCGAAGAGCACAAAATCGCCGAGATCGAAACGATCGTGGTGCGCGACGGCATCAACGCTTCGCGGCCCACGGACACTGGCGCGGAAAGCTTCGAGAAGCTCGGCGGTCCCGATCCGCTGTTTCTCGAGCCGCTTCCACCCGGCGAGCGCGCCGCGCGCGAGGACCTGGCGCGCACCGCGAATCAGTATTTTTCTGGCATGCAGCTGAACGACGGAAAGGGCGATTATTCGTTTTTCGCGGACGATTGCAGCCGCGTCGAAAATGGATTCCTGGCCACGGGCGGAAGGAACACCGTCTCCGACAGCCCGGCTCCGGGCAATTCTTACACCGTCTATCAGGGCTGCCGGGCACAATTCGAATCCGGGCTGATTCACTTCGTCACGCGGATACGCGACCGCAGATTTGTGGTGCTCGATACCGAGCGCGGAGTCGCACTGGCATTCACTTTCTTCGATCATGCGTCGGGAAACACGCGCACCTTCCAGACGCCGGACGGTAAGACCGTGACCTCCGGACCGAAAACTCCGTGGACCTGGGAAATCGCGGAGGCATTCAAGGTCGATAACGGAAAGATTCGGCGAATTGTGGCGGTTTTCCACCGCTGTCCGTACGGGATGGGTTCAGGCTGGAGCAGCTGGGCGGATTCGATGTCAACCCAGGTCAGGTGGTAGAGCGATGCGAATGAGATTTGTGGCGGGATGGGTAATCGGAGTTGTGGCTCTGCTCGGTTCTCGATCGCCAGCGAGCGCCGGTCACGGCGAGGGAATCGGAATTGACAGGACCTGCGATCGCGCCTGTCTGAACGGTTTCATCGACCAGTATCTTGCGGCGCTGGTGGCGCACGATCCGTCGAAGCTGCCGCTGTCCCGGAACGTGAAATTCACCGAGGACGGCGTGCGGCTGGAACTGGGCGACGGCTTGTGGGCCACGGCTTCTGCCGTCGGCGATTACAAACTGTTTTTCGACGAGCCGGAAGCGGGAGCGGCGGGCGTGTTTGCGCTGATCCAGGAAAACGGGATGCCGGCAATCTTGCACGTTCGGCTGAAGGTCGTGGGGAAGAAAATCACCGAGATTGAAACACTGGTCGCGCGCAAGGAAACCACCAATTTTCTGAACACGGACAACCTGACCGCAGTCCGGCCGATTTTTCTCGAAACGGTTCCCGCAGCCGACCGGCCATCACGCAAGGAAATGGTTTCGATGGTGGGGAAATACTTCGACGGAATCGAGCAGGGCAACGGTGACATCGTGCCGTTCGACAAGGATTGCATTCGAATCGAGAACGGGACTCAGACCTGCCCGGGTTCGCCGACTTCCCCATTGGGCGCGCTGAGCTGCGGCGCGCAGCTGAGCACGAAAATCTTCACCTACATCCACACCATCGAGCCGCGCCGCTTCCCGATCGTGGACGCCGAGCGCGGGCTGGTCCTGGCGCTGGTGCGATTCAATCATCCGGCCACGCAGCAGACGGTCGAGGTGCCCGGCCGCGGGAAAATGACCATGGGCAAATACTCGACCTGGCCCAACAGCACAGAGATCGCCGAACTTTTCAAGATCAAAGACCGCAAGATTAAGGAAATCACCGCCGTGATCGTCACCCAGCCGTACAAAATGCCCACCGGCTGGGAATAGCGCTCACCATCCGCCCCCTTGTGCTTTATTACCTGGACAAATACAGGTTCCGCGTACTCTGTCACGCGCTGTGGGGTTGTGATATTCAAGAAGCGTGACCAACGAAATGAGCGTGGCGTACTGCAGCCACTGTGGCCATGCGTTATTTGCCGGCAGTTCGCAGTGTCCTGGCTGCGGGAACCCGACATCGGCCGCCGCGTCGACGCAGGCTGTTTCGCAAGTTGGCCCTGGCACGGGAATCGCAAAGGGCATTTTGTGGGCGCTGGGTGCTCTAATTTTGTGCCTCGCCGTCGTCGCGGTCGTCGTGAATCTGCGGATCGGACGAAGTGAGGTGTTTATCCAGTCGCTCGAAGCTGCCCAAGCTTCGCCCGCCGTCGCGGCAGAGCTAGGAAGCGGGGTCCATCCAGTGTCCATCGCCATTGGTCTCACTACCAGTTTCCGCGGATCGGAATTCGCGGAATGGTCGGTCAAGCTGAGAGGCTCGCGCGGAGCCGGCCACCTGTACGGAGTCGCCAATCGAACGAGTGGAGCGTGGGAATACTCCAACGTCAACGTCGTCGCGGGTGGAGATGGAAAGCGAGTCGACTTGATGTTGCCGCCCAAGCCGCTCAGTTTCCCTCCGACATTGTCCAAGAAGGTTTATCTCGTTCCGCTCGGACTCGAGAATTTAGAATCGCTCGGATGGGCGCCCGAATACTATGAGCGGAAACTGGGGATCGATGTCAGGGTCCTTCCCGCGATCGCGCTGGAACCAGATCTCCAAGACTCCAAGCGGCACCAGCTGAATGCCGACAAGTGCATCGACGAGCTCATGCGCCAGCATCCGGAAATTGTGCGAGATCCTGCGGCGCTGCTGATCGGGGTGACCTCCCAGGATATCTTTATACCGAGCTTTGACTGGAGGTTCGCGGAGAACTACCGGAGACAGGGCCGTTATGCAATCCTATCGTCCGCTCGCCTGCACCCGATCGAGCCTTTCGACCGCTGGAATCCAGCGTGGTGTGAATCCCGATTGCAGAAATTGCTGACCAAGAATCTAGCGCTTCTGTATTTCGACCTTCCCATGAGCAACGATCCGACCAGTCTGGTCAGCGGCGGGGTTCTGAGCGGCGTCGAGATCGATCAAATGGGAGGGCAGATTGTCGGGCCGGACGGAACGTGGCGTCCGTTTCTAAATCAGGGTGACGTGGCTGTAACAATCTACGACCAGCCGGGCAAACCGGATTTTTGGCGGCTGGCAGACGTGCGGGAAGCGGCGCCTGACACGACGGTCGAAGTCTTCAACGCCAATCTCACGCTAGGACTTCTGGTCAGCCGCAAAGCCGACTTTGTCTTCGACGGCAAATATCCACTCGTTTTCACCCGTTTGCACCGCAACCAAGATGACCGTTCACGAGCTTTCGGGATCGGTGGAACCGATTCGCTGGACATGTTTCTGGTCGGTCAGATGGGAACCTACATTGACCTGATCTATGAAGACGGTTCGCGGGCACACTTCGTCCGTATGCCGCCCAATGTCAGCGCGGGGCACGCGTACATGCAAAACAGCGAGCCGTCGGGCGATTTCACGAACGCCGTGGCAGATTTCGACGGCCGCATCTGGACGATTACGAGAAAGGATGGCTGGAAATATTATTTCCCGTTCCTGCCTAGGGCCTGGGGGCAGTACGTAACCGCGCTGACATCTTTCACGGACCCTGCCGGACATCAATACTTGATGACGCGGAATACCATGGGGGAACTCGAATCGATCACCACACCAACGGGTGATTGGCTGCACTTTGAAAATGACGCACAGCACCGAATCCGGAGTATTGCCTCGTCCGAAGGACGCAGGGTGACTTACGAATACGACGCTGGCGGCCGACTTGCGCAGGTCAAGGACTCCGAAGGCCACCAAGACACGTACGCGTATGACGGGAAGGGCGAAATGCTGACAGCCGGGCACGGGAGTAGCGCACCGGTTCTAACCAACACCTACTCGGATGACGGCTACCTGCGAAGCCAGCAGATGGCTTCCGGCGGAAGGTTTGAATACTCGTTCTACCGGGGGTCGGGCAACATCCTTCGCGAAAGCACGATGGTTGATCCAGACAAGCTCGAGACGTACTTCGAGTTCGGTCCGGGAGGCTATACGCAGTCCTTGCGGAGGCCTCGCCCGTATTGACGTTCACTGCATGCGGCAGGCGATGTTGCGCACGCTGATACCGTGTGATTAGATACACTCAATTCGAATTGCAGGACGCAGCTGGAATCGAGGAACCCGTGGAGACCGCAGAACTCCGGCCTCTCAGCTTGGGCGAGCTCCTGGACCGCACCTTCACGCTTTACCGCAATCATTTCTGGGTGTTCGTGGGGATCATGGCGATTCCATCGGCGGTCGCCGTGCCGATGAATTTCTTCGCTTACAACAAGCAGGGGGGACCGCTGGCATTCCCCAATCCGCAGGCACAGGCCGCGGCGCTGACCCTGCCGTTCTGGGGTTTCTTCGCCATTTTCTGGCTGGTCTATTCGTTGGCGATGGGAGCTGCGGCTCACGCCGTGGCAGAAGCGTATTTGGGACGCGATCCGACCGTTCGCGGCGCTTACCAACGGGTGGGCGCGAGATTCTGGCCGCTCATCGGGCTGGTGCTCAACGTGTTTTTGCGGGTATTCGGAGTTTTCGTGGTGCTGGTGATTGCCGTCGCGTTCCTGGGAGGGATGGCTGGCACGCTGATCCCGGGCATCGTGGGGGGTAGTCAGGTTGCGGCCGTGGTCGTGGTGGGATTCGTCGTGATCCTGGCGCTGGCAGCGGGAGGCGGCCTCGCGATCTATCTGGCGCTGCGATACGCCGTGTCGATCCCGGCGTTCTTGTTCGAGCAACTGGGCGCGCTGGCAGCGATCCGGCGCAGCGTGCAATTAACCAAGGGACGACGCGGACACATTTTTCTCGCCGCCTTTCTGGCTAGCATCATCAGTTATGTAGGGGTGATCGTATTTCAGGGGCCCTTCCTGGTGGGATCCTTGTTCACTTCGCGCAACGGCGGCTGGCCGGCGTGGCTGAACTTCACGGCGGCCGCATCCGGCGCGATCGGCGCTTCGATCACCGGGCCGATCCTGATGATCGTGATCGTGCTGTGCTACTACGACACGCGGATTCGCAAGGAAGCGTTCGATCTGCAATTCATGATGCAGTCGCTCGATCGCCCGGCGATGGTGCCACCGGCGGCGCCCCCCGGACCGGTGTCTACCGCGTGATGTTCTTACGGATACCGAAGCCCTTGCCGCCGGCCGTCTTCTTTCTGCTGGCGATTTTTTTCGCGTGGCCGCCCGATGCGTCGGGCCAGTCTGCGAATTCAAGCTCGCCGCAATCCGTCAGCCTGGAGGAATACATCGCACAGCTCGATCGCTGCTCGAAGGTGCTGCATAGCTCGCCGATCGATCCCCGGTCGGTGCACGAACTGCGCGCGACCCTGCCGACCAGCTGGACGATTTCGACCGGCAAGGCGAACTACACGATCGGGAACGAGTGGCTGCTGGGCGCGCTTTCCGGAATCGAACACGATCCGAGCGCGAAGAATGCAGCGCTGGCACAGACGCGGGAAAAACTGCAGGATTATCGCGCCGAGGCGGAGTCGCTTCAAGATTCGATCGCCCGACCGCAGAACATGGCACAGTCGCGGGCTCAGCTGGACAAGATCCTGAGCGCGCGGGAATTTCGGGGAGTACAGGGTCCGACGTGGTTTGATCTGCTCAAGCAGAAAATCTACGCCTGGATTGACCGGCAGCTCGAGCGGATTTTCGGCCACCTGCGCGTGAAGAAGTCGATCCCCAACGTCGTGGCGTGGAGCTTGGTAACCCTGGTGGGGCTCTTGATGCTTTTCTGGACGCTGCGATTCCTCATGCGCGCCCGGCAAGGCGCAAACATGGACCTGAGCGGAGCGACGCCGGTGGGGCGCGACTGGCGGCGGTGGCTCGGTGAAGCGAAGGAGGCCGCTGGCAGGGGAGATTACCGAGCGGCCATCCATGCGGCCTACTGGGCGGCGATCGTCCGGATGGAGGAGATGAAAGCGCTGCCGGAGGACCGCGCACGCACGCCGCGCGAATCGCTCGGGCTGATCGACCGGAGCAGCGCAGCGTACGCGCCGCTTTTGCAGCTCACCAGAAGGTTTGAGCTGGTCTGGTACGGCTATCGCGCCGCCACGGCGACGGACTGGAACGACGCTAGGCAGCAGCTGGAGAGCCTGGGATGCCCGCGTTTCTAGATTCGCGCGATCGGCGCTACGTAATCGGCGCGTTAGCACTGATGCTGGTACTGCTCGGGCTCACGTTTGCGATCGGACCGGCGCCGCAGCAGAATTCAGTCGGTTTCCCATCAACGTACGCGCCGGAATGGCGAGGCGCAAAAGCCGCGTACCTGCTGCTGGACGATCTTGGGTACCGCGTGGAGCGGTGGGAAAAACCGCCGGAGGATCTGCCGGAGAATTCGGCCGGAGCGGTGTTCGTCCTGGTGGAACCTCACGAAGACAGCACGGCGGGCGAGAAGGCGGCCATCCGGCGCTTTCTATCCAATGGCGGACGCGTGCTGGCGGTCGGCGCGGATGCGGCGGATTTTCTTCCCGATTTCGACGCGGCTGGCGCCGACGAATACGACCCACAAACAAAAACGTATGCGGCGCTGCTGCCTTCGGCGATCACGCACGACGCGCCCGAAATTTCGATGGTGTCTCCGGAGGCCTTCACTTCGAGCGCGCATTCGTGGCTGGCGCTCTACGGAAAAGGCGAGGAGATCGGCGTGCTGACGTACCGCATCGGAAAAGGGCAGGTGATCTGGTGGGCGTCGGCATCGCCGCTGACGAACGGAATGATCCGGGACAAGAACAATCTGGATTTTTTCCTGAATTGCATAGGGCCGCAGCGCACGACGCGCGTCTATTGGGACGAATATTTTCATGGGGCGCACGCTTCGTTCTTTTCGTATTTCGCGAACGGACCGCTGCCATGGGCGGGGCTGCAAATCGGGATCGCTTTTATCGCCGTGATGGTCACGTTCTCGCGGCGATCGGGCGCGATGCGCATGCCGGCGACGGAATCGAGGCTTTCGCCGCTGGAATTCGTGGACACCCTGGGCGACCTGTATCAGTCGGCGCACGCGTCGCCGGCGGCGGTGTCGGTGGCTTACCGGCGGTTCCGGATGTCGCTTTCGCGCAAGCTTTCCACGCCGCCCAAGGCCAAGCTGCCGGAGATTGCGCGGCTGGCCGGCACCCGATTCGGGTGGCCGGAGGAGGAACTTCTGGATACACTCGCTCGCTCGGAGCGGGCGATGCGCAATATCAACCTTGAGGAAGCGGAGGCGCTCTATCTGGTGCGCCAGCTTCACGAATTCTCAGCGCGGCTGGAGCCCCAGGGCCGCGCCGATCAGGAGACAGCTGCATGGCGATGACCGCAACGGAATTGGCCGCACACGTTCGCAAGGAATTTTCAAAGATCATCGTGGGCCAAACGGACGCGGTCGATCAAATGCTGGTGGTGATCCTGACCGGAGGCCACGCGCTGATCGAAGGCGTGCCAGGGCTGGCGAAAACGCTGGCCGTGAAATGCATGGCGCATCTTTTCAATCTGCAGTTTCAGCGGGTGCAGTGCACCCCAGACCTGATTCCCGCGGATATTCTGGGAGGCAATATCTTTCAGCCGTCCGACGGAACGTTTCGCATGAACCGCGGGCCCGTGTTCACCGATCTGCTGCTGGTGGATGAAATCAACCGCATGCCGCCGCGAACGCAATCAGCGCTGCTGGAAGCGATGGAAGAGTTTCAGGTGACGATTGACGGGGTGAGCTATCCGCTGTCGCGGTCGTTCGCGGTGTTCGCGACGCAGAATCCCGTGGAATTTGAAGGCACCTACCCGCTGCCGGAGGCACAACTCGACCGTTTCCTGATGAAAATCCGCATCGGGTACCCCGAGGCCGGGCAGGAATCGGAGATTCTTTCGCGCTACCAGGGAGGATTTGAAGCCCGAGACCTGGACCGGGCGGGACTAGAGAGGCTGTCCAAGGATGCGCTGGCAGCGGCCCGGGCGGAAGCGGCGCGCGTGCAGGTTGAGCCGAAACTGTTCGATTACATCGTGGCGATCGTGCGAGCCACGCGCGATTCTGCGGCGGTGAGCCTGGGGGCGAGCCCCCGCGCGGCTGTGGCGATGATGCTGGCGTCCAAAGCGATCGCCGCGACCGAAGGGCGCGACTTCCTGATACCCGACGACGTGAAATTCACGGCGCCGCCGATCCTGCGCCATCGCATGATGCTGAAGCCGGAAGCGGATCTGGAGGGCATCTCGCCCGATCAGGTGATCGCCGAAGTGCTGACGGCGATCGCCGTCCCGAAGTAAAACCGTGAACCGACTGATCCCTTCGAATGTGAGCGCGCGAGCCGAGCGCGCCGGGCGATTCCCAGCTGCGTTCGGGCGGCGATTTTTTCTGCTGCTGTTCGCGGGCCTGGTGTGGATCGCGCCGGCCTGGCGCGAGCCGCGGTTCCTGTACGCGATGGCGGTGTGGGATGTTTTCGCGCTGCTGCTCTGGTTTGGGGATCTGAGCCAGATGGCGAGACCCGAGCAGATCGAGGTGCGGCGGGTCTGGGACGAGTCGCTGGGCCTGGCCAAACGAATGAGGGTGACAATCGAGCTGCAGAATTTTTCGCGCAGCGAGATTTCGGCAACGGTCACCGACGAGACGCCCGAGAGCTTCGGACCAGACCTGGCGAAAGTCGGGATCGTGGCGCCGGCAGGAGGCAGGGGATCGGGGGTGTATCCAATTGAGCCTCGCTCCCGGGGAGATGCGCGATTCGGCGATGTGTGGCTGCGTTATCAGGGCCGCGTAGGGCTGGCCGAGCGATGGGCGCGCGCGCGCTTGCCGCAGACCGTGCGCGTCTATCCAAATATCGAAGAGGCGCAGAGGATGCGCATCTATTTGATCCGCAGCCGACAGATCGAGCTGGAAAAAAGATTGAAGCGGCAGCGGGGGCACGGGCGCGAGTTCGAAAGCCTGCGCGACTATCGCGACGGCGATGAATTTCGCGACATCTGCTGGAGCGTGACAGCGCGGCGGGGAAAGCTGATCACCAAGGTGCATCAGATCGAGCGGAGCCAGACGATTTGGCTGGTGCTGGATGCGGGACGACTGCTGCGCGCGCGGGTTGACCGGCTGACGAAGCTCGATTACACGATCAGCGCGGCGCTGAGCCTGGCGCAGGTGGCATTTTATTCGGGCGATCGCGTGGCTCTGCTGGCCTACGGGCGCAAGCCGCAGCAGCGTGTAGGGCCGGGGCGCGGCGTGCCGCATCTGCGGGTGCTGATGGAAAGCATGGCGCAGGTGCGGGCGGAGGCGCTGGAGGCGGATCACCTGCTGGCGGCGGAAAGTCTGCTGGCGCAGCAGGGCCGGCGGAGCCTGATCGTGTGGCTGACCGATCTGGCGGAGACGGCGGCGACGCCCGAGGTGATCGAGTGCGCGGCCAAGATGGCCTCGCGGCATCTGGTGCTGCTGGGAATCATCGGGCAGCCTGAGCTGCGGCGGCTGGTTGCGGCGGAACCCGCGGACGCGAAGGCGATGTATCGATACACGGCGGCGCTGGAGGTGGTCCAGCGGCGCGAGCTGCTGCTGCGGAGATTGCGACAGCAGGGCGCGTTGACGATGGAAGTGGATGCGTCGCGGATGTCGACGGCGCTGGTGAATCGCTATCTCGAAGTGAAGGAACGTAGCTTGCTGTAGCCGCTACTGAGGCTCCGAGACCGGAGCCGGGGTGTCGCCTGGAACCGGAACAAGGGGCGGTGCCGCGGCGCTTTCGAGCGGTGCGCGAGGCCCTTTTCGCATCACGTAAAGCAGCAGCAGGAAAAACATTCCCGCGGCGAGAGTGTATTTCCATCTCGGGGCGATGTCCGTGGGCGAGACGAAGCCTTCGATCGTGCCGGCGACGATGAGCATGGGAACAATCCCCAGCACGAGACGGACGGCGCGGCCTCCTTCGAGGGCGAAAGACGCGCGGCGGGGCAGCGTGCCGGGAAACAGCATGCCTTTGGCCAGCAGCAAGCCCGCGCCGCCGGCGATGAAAATCGCGGGCAGCTCGATCACACCATGGGGCGCGACGAAACTCATCAGCTGTCCGATCATGCCGGCGCGCCAGCAGGCGCCGGAAATGACGCCGAACATCAAGCCGTTATAGGCGAGTTCGAAAACGGTGCCCACGCCCGCGGTGACACCGGACGCGAAGGTGCCCAGCGAGACGGACAAGTTGTTGGTCATGATGGCGCTCGATGCCAAGGGCTTGATGGTGACGATGGAGTGGGTCCACATCGTCTGCTTTTCGATGGTGTCCATCATGCCGTTGCCGAGGACGTAGCGCGGAAAGCCGGGATCGACCAGAGCCATCATCAGCCCCGCAAACGCAGTGGCGAAGAAAATGGCTGTCGCGACGACCGTGTAGGGCAGCGTCTCGTGAAAGACTTGCGGAAAAGTCTCGCGGTAAAATTTGATGATGCTGAGGGGTTTCGAGCGGCGGCCCATGTAAATCAGGTTGTGCGCTCGGCCGAGCAGCTGATTGAGGTAGTGGGCGAGGTTGCGGCTGGAGGAATCCTCGCGGATCGATGCGAGGTCGGAAGCAGTTTGCCGATATAATAGAGCCAATTCCTGAAGCTCGGTGTGGGTCAAGGCGCGCACCCCGCTGCGTCCCGAACGTGCCAGCAGCTCGTCGATGCGCGCCCAATAGGGGCGCCTTTTTTGCAGCCAGCTGTTGGAGATCACCGATGTCCTCTGTGGACAAGCTTACCATCGAAACTCCCGAGCAGACTTCACTCGAGTTTCCACTTGCCGGAATCGGCAGCCGGTTTCTGGCGATCGCGCTGGACACCCTGCTGCAGTTTGCGGTGTACACGGTCCTCGGACTGATCGCGCTTCTTTTTTCGACCGCCGGATCTTTCTCGCTGCTCAGCAAGCAGTGGGCGATTGCGATTCTGGCTTTCATCTGGTTTACGGTGCAGTTCGGGTACTACGCGACTTTCGAGGCGCTCTGGAACGGGCAAACGCCGGGAAAGCGCTGGACGCATCTGCGGGTGATCCAAGACTCCGGGCGTCCGATCACTGCTTACGATGCGATCCTGAGGAATGTGCTGCGGATTGTGGATGCGCTGCCGAGCCTTTATGCGGTGGGGATTGTGACCATCCTGATCAGCCGCGAGAAGAAACGCGTGGGCGACTATGCCGCAGGCACGGTCGTGATCCACGAAAAGCCACTGCAGGGCGTGGAATCGATCTGGAGCGTCCGGGCGGCACCGGCGGCGGCTCAGCCGGGGCCTGCGGTCGCGACGGCACCGCTAACCGTCGATGAGCTGCAGCTGGTGGAGACGTTTTTCGAGCGGCGGGCGAGCCTGGAGCCTGAGGTGCGGCGGTCCATGGCGCGGCAGATTGCGCAGCGGCTGGGCGACCGGCTGAGCGTGGCGGCGGAGATGCGTCCCGATGCGGAGATATTTCTCGAGGCGCTCGCCGAACAACGACGCAGCTCGGCGCGATTTCATTAAGTCGCTTCAGCTGCCGGGATACCGTGGGGGGTCGATCATCAAGCGCGAATTGCGCCGCAGCGGCTTGTCGGTATGGAAATACTTCTGGTACGCCGAGATCCAATTCGTGGAAATCTCGCGCTGCGCGGTGGGTAGATCGAGTTTGCCGCTGCAAACCTGATCGTGAAGGTAATCTTCCAACTCATCCTTCACGTGGGCATTCCATTCGGAGGAATATGTTTGCGGCCACAGGTTGCGAATGTCGTCGCTGCCTCCCAGAGCGGGCGTGATCAGGTGGTCGACTTCATATTCCTGCGGCGTGGCGTCGTCCATTCCGTATTCATGGAATACCGCCCTTTGCAACTGCGCAGGCGGACGGATTTCCTTCGGCCCTCCCGCAGCACACACCTGGCCCACGCTGAGCGCTTCGACGGCGCCGGGAGTCAGTCTGGCGTCCGGCACGAGCGGACCACGGGCTTCGGCAAATGTTGACGGCGAATCGCGCAAGCGAGACTGCTGATAGGCGAACCGAATTCCGATCGCGGCCATAAGAATCGCCAGGCATGCGGTGGCCCATCCCCGACCGGAGAGGCCTAACCATCCGGATTCCCGTTGTGGGTTTGACGCTTCGGCCAACCGCATTTTCAGCCTGGCGCGCGCGTATGCCTGAGGCGGCGCGGAAGCGGCCGCATGTTCCAGGTGCGCCTGAGCGAAATCGGCGCTGGCCGTTTCGAAGGCCCGGGCGCGCTCCCGGCACGACGCGCATGCCGTGAGGTGCTGCTGCACGTCATCCGCCTGCGCGAACTCGAGTTCCCCGTCGGCCGCCCTGAGGAGCTGAGCATCGCTGAGATGCTTGATTTCGTGATTCATGGTTTATCTTCCATCCGCGCGTAACAGGCGTTGCATCGACCGCGCGAGCGAGTTCGATACCGCGCCGAGCGACATATCGAGCACCTCGGCGATCTCGCGGTAGCGCAATCCTTCGGCACGCAGCCGGAGGCAGTTTTGATCCTGTTCTGAAAGCGCCGCGACCACCAGAAGCAGCTGTTTCTGGTGCTGATTCCTAGCGAACTGTTCCTCGGGATTGGCCGCCGGGTCGAGCTGGTTTTCGACCGTGCCCTCGCGCGTCGCGCTTTTTGCTCGCTGACGCTGCACCCGATGCCTATGTCTCAACGTCAAGTTGTGGGCGACGCGAAAAACCCAGCCCCGAAGATTCGCACGCGACCGGCCCAGCTGCAAATGGTTAAACAGCGAGAGAAACACCTCCTGAACCACGTCCTCGCCGTCGTGAACGCTGATTCCGAGAGAGACGACGTATCGAAGCAGACCGTCACGGTACTGATCGAATAGGACAACCACGGCCTGTTCGATGGTGCGAGGCGCGGCAGCAAGCGCCGGGTCGATCGCGCCAGGGAGCGCGAGTCTGGCAGCCGGGTTGGGAATATCACTGGCCATCGTGGAGCGGGATTCCGCGGGAGAATTTTACATCGCTCGGCGAAATGCAGGTCAAGCGAATTGAGTCTTACTGCGGCGGCTCTTCAGGCCGAGATCCTTTGTGCTCGCGACGCCGCGCGGCCGCTGACGCGCCCTTTCCGCGAATGACGTCGACCATCGCCTGCGCCGCTGCGCTGAGCGGGCGGTCGCTGCGATAGACCAGATACAGCCTCCGCACCACGCGCATCTGTCGAATCCGCAACGCGCGCAAGTCGCCAGCAGCTACTTCGCGCTCGGCGCACATGCGCGGGACGATGGCGACGCCTTTTTTCATCTTGACGAATAACTTGATGCTTTCAATTGTCGGTAGCTCGACATCCATCTGCAGCGGCACGCGATGCCGTGCGAACATCTGCACGACGCGCTGGCGGTAGGGCGATTCCACGATGTGCGCCACAAACGTCTCTTCACCCAGGTCGGTAATGTCAACTTCGCGACGCTTGGCGAGCCGGTGCCCAGGCCAAACGACCAAGACCAGCGAATCGCGATGAAACTCGACGGCGTCGAGCTCGCGTTCCTCCGGCAAATAGGAGATCACGCCGATATCGAGTTGGTGATTCATCACCTCGCGAGGAACGTCTCGAGAAAACACGCGGTGAACCTTGATGTGAATCCCGGCGTGAAGCTCGTGGTAGCCCTCGAGGGCCGGCAGCAGCGCGTGAATCGAGCTTTCGTTCACGCCGATCGAGACTTGGCCGCGCTCGAGGCCCTGCAACTCCTTCATCCCTTTGCGAATTTCCTCGCGCAGGTTGAGCATGCGGTCCGCATACTCGACCAGCATGTTTCCGGCATCGGTTAGCATCCGGGCACCCGAGCCGCGAACGAACAGCGGCTGCCCGACCCACTGCTCGAGCTTCCGGATCGAAATGCTGACCGCCGGCTGGGTCCGATAGAGCTTCTGCGCCGCGCGCGAAAAGCTGCGCTCGCGTACGACGGCCTGGAATACCTGCAAGGAAGCCAGATCCACGATTCCTCTCTTTGGAATGCCCTGGTTGTATATAAGGGAGATTTATTCGAGTTGCAATCATTATAAATTGGACTCCTTGCGCGATTCGAGGTTCACTGGCACTATGAAGGGAGCGGCCATGGATCGCCTACGGATTTTCGACACCACGCTGCGCGACGGCGAACAGTCCCCCGGTTTTTCGATGAACCGGGAGGAGAAACTGCAGCTCGCCCGTCAGATTGAAGACCTTGGCGCGGATATCATCGAAGCCGGGTTCCCGATTGCCTCTCCCGGGGACCTTGACGCGACGCGCGCCGTGGCGGCAGCGATCAAACGATCGCACGTAGCGGCTCTGGCCCGCGCGCGGCAGGAGGACGTAGAAGCGGCGCTGCGCGGTCTCGAGCCTGCTGCCAAACCCCGCCTGCACGTTTTCCTCGCCACGTCGGACCTGCATCTGAAGTACAAACTTCGCACCACGCGCGAGCAAGCCCTCGAACAGATCGCGAAAATGGTCCGGTTCGGCAAGCAGCGCTGCCCAGAGGTCGAATTCTCAGCCGAAGACGCCAGCCGCACGGATATCGACTATCTCTGCCAGGTCGTGCTGGCGGCGGTTGAATCGGGCGCGTCCGTGATCAACCTGCCTGACACCGTTGGATATTCGACTCCGGACGACTACGGCGAAATGTTTCGCAAGGTGCGCGCCCGACTGGGCGGACATCCCGACGTGGTGCTGAGCGCGCATTGCCACGACGATCTGGG
>Ga0210404_10000238_pt1 | contig 32743 bp, 29 predicted proteins | sample IncBWH28MmetaG_FD_155455 | JGI IMG/M metagenome (GOLD analysis project Ga0210404, IMG submission 155455) | Forest soil microbial communities from Barre Woods Harvard Forest LTER site, Petersham, Massachusetts, United States - Inc-BW-H-28-M | ecosystem: Environmental > Terrestrial > Soil >... | reverse complement strand
CCCTGCTTCCATTTTCTTAGGTGATTCGGGGAGCTTGTTCATTGGTTTCATGCTCAGCGCCCTGGCTCTGGCAAGTTCACAAAAGGCCCCGACCATGGTTGCAGTAGCTATTCCGGTGGTTTCCTTCGGCCTACCTATACTTGACGTCGTGCTCGCGGTCATTCGCCGATTTTTAGGCGGCAAACCGTTGTTCAGTGGCGACAACGACCACATTCACCACAAACTGCTGAAGCGGGGCCTGTCACAACGGACAGCCGTACTAATCCTTTACGGTGCCACGGCTGGATTCGCGCTTTTGAGTTTGTTTCTAATTCACAACGCGGGGCTGATCGCCTTAGTGCTGATGATCATTGGGATTGGTGTCTGGATAGGAGTCCAGCATCTTCACTACGCGGAGTTCGCCGAGTTGCAGGATTTGTTCCGTAGAACAAAGAAGCGGAAACAAGTGATTGCCAACAATCTCGAAATCCGTCGTGCCGCCGAATCTTTGAACTCCTGCGTGGAATTTGCCTCAATTTGCCAGGTCCTCAAAAACACTCTTCAACCTGTTGGGTTCGATGGATTCCATCTCAAGGACTCTTCCACAAGTGGAATCTCGGAAATGTTCTTTGCGCCACTGCGACGGGCTATCGACGGTGGGTTGCAATATTGCTGGCGCGATATGACAACGTCCGATCCTGCTTGGGAACTCAGATTAGAATTGATTATGAGCTCCGGCTGCCGAATGGGGTATTTCTCTCTATTTCGAATGCAAGTCGAAAGCCCTCTGTTGGTGGACATCGATCTTTTCAGCAACGACTTTCGGAACGCGCTTTCGAGTGCCATCTTTCGAGCCATGAATCAGATTCCAGTATCCGCAACAACCGCAGTCCACGAAGGCTCTCTTCCAACCGCAAGAGTCCCCTCGATCTCAACAATCGGTTAGAAAAGAACCCGGCCGAAGTTCGTATCGATCTCGTCGAGGGCTTTGAGCTACGTCTAATGTCTATCGCTCCCACATCCAATTCGCCCGCATCTCCTACATCATCAGTGCATTCACGCCCCAATTATCGCGCGGTGAACCTTTTCAGCTGGAGTAGAACCGTTGCCCGGCGAATTGAAAGGGCTGTACTTGGCAGCTATTCCATCGAAACGATCTATCGCGATGCGATCAGGAGTTCCGTCGAGGAGGGCGCGCTGGTCCTCGACGCCGGAACCGGAGAGCGGTGCATTTATGCGGGTCGAGGTCTGCATGTTATCGGCTCGGACATGTTGCTCGGTGACCTCGAAAGCAATCCCGATATTGAATTTGCCGTGGTTTCTGATCTTGAACGCGGTTTCCCCTTTCGTCCAAATTCTCTTGACGCGGTTACGGCCTGTTACTTTGTCGAACACATCCACGATTCAGATAAATTTATTCGTAATGTGGCGAGCGTGCTCCGGCCAGGAGGCAAAGTTTTCCTGCTCTTTCCTTGCCGGTACGCACCGTTCGCAATTATCAACCGAATGATCTCAAACAAACTCACGGTCAAAATGCTGCACTGGTTTGTCGAAGATTCACAAGGTGGATTTCCCGCTACCTACAACAACTGTTGGCCGAGCCGGATGCGTGAAATCCTCGAACGAAATGGCCTAGAGGTGTTCGGTACGGAGTGTTGTTTCTACCAGTCGCATTACTACGCCAGCTTTTTGCCGGTTTACTTATGCAGTCTCGCGTATGACATGCTGATGAAGGACCTAAACGTGGAAAGGATGGCGGCCTCTGCATGCGTGGTCGGGAAAAAAACGGCACACACCCAACCATAGCCTTTTTTACTTACTTCGTTGGGATCAACCGTCGAGGTACGGCCGCAAATCTCCTGTCTTCCTGTCAGCCAGCTAAGCCTGGACCCTTTCGGCCTCTTTGCCGCTACAATATGGCTCAATCGGGTTTTTGTTTGTCCCGCAATCTCTATTGCTGAGTTCGCGCCGTGAGAACCTCTCGAGTATGACATTGGGCGATGGGTCAGTCTTCCGCAGTCTTCCGATTGCCCTCTCCTTTTTCTTGGCTGTTGCGACCATGCTGCAAGGTTGCGGGTCAGGCAGTGGTAGTGTGGAGAATCCGTCTGGGCCGATTTCCGTTACCCTTAGCCCGAATCTCGGTGGGACCACGATAACCCAGCAGATTCAATTGACTGCGACCGTAGCAAATGATGTGGGCTCTGACGGTGTAACCTGGTCCGTAAGTTCGGGCGGAACACTCACCAGGCAGACGAGAGCCGTGGCGTCATTTAGTGCGGCGACTGCTGGGGTTTATAGCGTCACGGCAACAAGCGTAGCCGACCACACTAAGTCCACGACAGCGACTTTCGGCGTCACTGACCTTCGAGGCGTTTACACCTATCACAACGATCTGGCCCGCGACGGTGTCAACGCCCAGGAATACGTTCTTACGACCTCAAGCGTAAATACGTCGACTTTCGGCAAGCTCTTCTCATGCACGGCCGACGGTGCTATCTATACACAGCCTTTATGGATTGCTAATTTGACCATCAACGGTGCGAAGCGCAACGTGGTCTTCGTCGCCACAGAGCACGACAGCCTGTATGCTTACGATGCGGACGCCGATCCTTGCGTTCAGTACTGGCAAGCCAATCTGATTGACTCCGCCCACGGCGCCACTTCGGGCGAAGTGACTGTACCTTCCGGTCCAACCGGCTACAAGGTGGGCCGGGGCAACGGGGATATCACGCCCGAAGTTGGAGTAACTGGAACTCCTGTGATCGACCCGTCCACGAACACTCTTTACGTCGTATCCAAGTCTATGAATTCAGGCGGAACAACCTTTTACCAGCGTCTCCACGCCATCGAGATCACCACAGGCAACGAGAAATTCCGCGGCCCGGCAAACATTACATCCAGCATCACGTTCCCAGGTACGGGAGACGGCGGTTCGACCGTCAGTTTCAATGCTCAGCAGGAGAATCAGCGGTCCGGACTCGCGCTTGTCAACGGCGTAGTGTACGTTGTGTGGGCTTCCCACGAGGACACTCTGCCATTCTACGGATGGGTGGTCGGGTTCGAGGCATCAACTCTGGCTGTCACAAGTGTTCTGAATGTGTCTCCCAACGTGCAGTATGGTGGCATCTGGATGGGTGGTGGTGCGCCCGCGGCCGATGCCAATAACAATCTCTACCTCATCACCGGCAACGCCGAATTCGACGTAACAAGTGGAGGCAACGACTACGGAGATTCTTTCCTTCAGTTGTCGGACAGCTTGGCCGTCTCGTCGTTTTTCACTCCGTCTGACCAGGCCACTGACGACGCCGATGACCATGACTTCGGCTCGGGCGGCGCGGCCATCGTTCTCAATCTAAATTCAGGTGCTCTAAGACATCTCGTAATTGGTGGTGGCAAAGACGGCACACTGTACCTTTTGAATGGCGACAATATGGGTGGGCTGGGAGACTCCAACGCCCGGCAGGAGTTCAACATCGGCAGCGACATCTTTGCCACCGGCGCGTTCTGGAACAACTATTTCTACATCGCCGGAATCGATGGCCCTCTCGTTTCCTACTCCTTTAACAGCTCCACAAATCTGTTCAGTACTTCTGTTGTGTTGCAGTCTTCGACGAGCTATGGGTTGCGAGGTGCCACGCCGTCCGTTTCTTCTACGGGCTCGATCAACGGAATCGTCTGGGCTCTGGACGACGGCAATTACTGCACACTCTACTCTCCCGGTTGCGGACCGGCTGTTCTTCATGCCTACGATGCCACGACGCTTACTTCGGATCTGTGGAACAGTTCGATGGTCGCCACTGATGCCGCTGGAAACGCCGTCAAGTTCACCGTCCCCACTATCGCTAACGGCAAAGTGTACGTCGGAACCCGTGGCAACAACAGCGGTGGCGTTTATGGCTCGACCAGTATCTCTGGCGAACTCGACGTCTATGGTCTAAAGCCAAACCAGGCTATCGAACTGACAGGTGTGCAGCTTTCCAGCCCTGCAAGCATCAGGCAAGGAAATCGAAGATATTCACTTTGGCAACCGTAGGTGGACTTGTTTGTGGCACCCGGCGCATAAGGTTATCAGGTTCTCGTCGGAATCGTCACCGAGCCGGCTGCGCGATTGAATATGATGCACCTGAAGGTATCGTCTCTAGAAGGTACCCTCGCGATTTATCGCTTCCCAGCATCCGAGAAGTCGTTTCCAGGGCTTGCTCGATCACCGGCAACTGGCTCTTGTAAACTTTGAAGTAGAGCAGCTCCCAGGGCTCGATCTCTTTTCCCCGTCAGGTGTCGCTCGACCTCCCGCTTGAATTCCTCCTTTGGTAGCTCCTTGGCTCTGTGCAACCAGGTTGCACAATCGAAGGCCTTCCCGTCCCTCCGCGCCAGCTCGGCCGCCTTGCTCCAGCCCACTTCCCTTAGCCGCGGTTTCGGGATTCGCGTCAGACCCTCGTGGATGGCCATCAAGTAGTAGGCCTTCCGGCGCGATTCCGGGGACCGCTTAACTTAACCATCCGGCCGGCTAGAGCCCTCAAGCAAAGGCTCCCGCCCTCGCCGCCCTCGGGGCGCGGTAGCGAGCGATCCGTCGAAGAGATAATATACTCACTGTTTTAAGGACAGCGATGCTTGTAACGGATGCTCAGGTTCATCTCTGGGAGATCGATCGACCGGACCGGCCTTGGCCCAAAGGTCAGCAGCGCCCGCGAAACCGTCCCAATGGCTTTAGTGCTGAAGAAATGTTACAGGAAATGAATTTGGCGGGAGTCGACCGGGCCATCATCGTGCCCCCCACGTGGGTTGGCGAGAGCAACGCGACGGCACTCGAGGCCGCCGCTAGGTATCCGAGGCGCTTCGCTGTTGTGGGAAGGTTCGACGTCAAATCGCCGAACGCCCGCCGGCAGCTGGAAGCATGGCTGGAGCAACCGCATATGCTCGGCGTCCGCATGTCGTTCCACGTTAAGCCGTTTGTCGACTGGCTGGATGACCGGTCACTCGAATGGTTCTGGGCGTCGTGCGAAGCGTTCGGTATTCCGGTGATGGCTCTGATGCCCGGGATGTCGCGTAAAATTCTGCCGATCGTTGATCGCCACCCAGATCTCGTGTTACTCATTCCCCACATGGGTTGCCGTCTGGATTCGCGCGGGGCTGACGCGTTTTCAGATCTCGATGATCTCTTGGTATTAGCGCGGTGCCCTAGAATTTTCGTGATGGTTTCTTCGGCACCTTGCTTTTCGAATGAACCATATCCCTTCTGTGACATTCAGTCGTTCATCAGACGCATCTATGATGTTTACGGCCCACACCGCATGCTCTGGGGAGCCGATCTGACCCGCCTCACGTGTAGGTATCTTGACTGCCTCGACCTTTTTCGGGAGGCCCTCAGTTTCCTGAGCGCCACAGACAGGGACTGGATTCTGGGGGGAACTCTTGCGGAAATACTCAAATGGCCCGAAGCGCTGGATCCTGTGACAGTCCCGAATCGGTAAAGTTGACGAACTATGTTCGCACTTCGGCGAAACACTCGAAACCGTCGCCCCGCGCCCTAGCTGGTCAGAAACGTACGAATAGCTCTCGTAGATCCGATTCACGAAGCGCAGCGGGTTGAATCCTAGCCCGTGATGGCAGACTTGGCTCGTACGGACTAGGCCATCAAGCCAGAGGATCGAGCGATACCGCCGATCTATCGCTCGCGATGGGCTGCTCGATGCGCGGCGGCTCAGCATAGGCGGGACGCCGAGCGGCAGTGGCCGATTCTGCCCGCTTCTCTTCGTGATATTCGGGCTCGGTGTTGATCGCCCAGAGATCGTAGTTTGCACCGCAGATGTTTTCGGCAGCATACATTGCAGTCATCATCGAGTGGTCTTGATTGTTGTACTTGTGCATTCCATTTCGCCCGACCAACTGCAAATTCGGCAGGCTCTCCGCAAGATAGCAGCGAACTGCTTCGACCTGCTCAGCCCAAGCTTCGTCGTACATCGGGTAGGCCTTTTGCATTCGGACGACCGCGCCATCTTCGATCTCGTCCTCGGTGGCGAGACCAAGCTGAACGAGTTCGCGTTTGGCGAGTTCGATCAGCTTTTCATCGGGGCTGGACCACAGATCGTCATTTTCGAAGACAAAGTATTCCATCCCGAGACAGGTCTTATGGGGGTCGGGGACCATGGCGGGAGACCAGTTCTTGAAGTTTTGAATCCGGCCCACACGCACTTCGGGCTCATGAATATAGAGCCAATTATCCGGCATGACGTCTTTGCGATCCACAATGAGGCTCACGATCAGGAAGTCACGGTAGCGCAACCGGTTCGCGGCCTTGCGAATCTCTTCAGGAGCCGGTGGATCGAGAACATTGACGAGATCTCGAATCGGCATGGAGCTAACAAAATGAGTGCCTTCGTGACGTTCCTCGCCTCGGGGACCACGTGTCACCACGCGGATAACACGCTTCTCACCGTGACAGATCCGCACTACGGGACGCTCGAGCAGCACTGGGTAGCCCTGCTCGAGAAGATGATCGGTCAACGTCTCCCACATTTGTCCGGGTCCACGCTCGGGATACTGAAACCGATCAATTAAAGTCTTCACGATCTGAGTGTTGGTCCTAAATAATGCACTTCGGATTGCCGTCGGCAGTGAGAATCCTCGAATTCTCTGTGCCGCCCACTCCGCGCGGATGGTCGTGCAAGGTACACCCCAGACCTTTTCCGTATAGGTCTTGAAAAAAACCTCGTATAGACGACGTCCAAAGTGGTTCGAAACCCACTGTTCGAGATTTTCTTCGCTCGGATGGGGGAACAGCTTTGACCAAACGTAGCTGGCTAAGATGTGAATGCTTTCGAAGATTCCCAAGCCGAACAATGCGTTCCTCGCCTGCAGCGGATAATAAAAGAACTTCTTGCGATAATAAATTCGGGACAAGCGGGGACGCTCGAGAAACTTCTTACCGAGGATTTCGTTCCAGATTTGATTGACTTCATTCCATTTCGTGAAAAAACGGTGCCCACCAATGTCGAACAGGAATCCTTTGTAATTCACCGTGCGGGCTATTCCACCGACGACTCGATCCGCCTCAAGTACGGTCGCAGGCACGCCTCGTTTCGACAGGGTGTAAGCCGCCGTTAAACCGGCAGGACCCGCCCCGATGATTATCACTTTGCGAAAGTCTGCGCGACGACTGGTCCCCATTGCTCATTGGGGTGCAACTGAAGGCCCAATTTGGGGATTCGCTAACCTTCTAAGTAATAAGGGGTTAGCGGAACCACTTGGGCACGAGGGAAATCCGATTCCGGAACATGGAAACCCGCTATCCCTCCCTTTGCATTACCGCAGGGAGTCGCAAAGCCGCGGACTTTAGGCCGGGGATATAGGGATCCGCTAATAGCTAGGAATCGCCCCTTTCCGGGAGGGGAGGATGTCAAGACTTTGAGTAAATCCCTTCGGGCTGGTTGCGAAGGCGTCGGATGGCCCGGCGCAATGCCAAGTAGCCCAAGAACCGCCGTGTGAACAGGCTACGGAAGCGGGCGGGATGCCGAAGATAGTGCGCGTCCACCCGCGGCAGTGCGAAAGGGTCGGCATCCGGCTCAACGGCCCCCGCCGCGGTTGAGCAGGCACCAGAGAAGTACCTAGACACAAGGTTTCGAACCGCCGGGTTCCAACGGCCGTAGGGATAACAGAAGAATTCAACTGCCTGGCCAATCTTTCTCTCAACCTCTCGCTTGCTTTCTGCCATTTCCTGCTCGGCGCCAGGGACAGACAGCGAAGTCATATCTGGATGCGTTACACTATGCGCGCCGAAGTGGACTCCTTGCCCGGCGAGTTCCTTGATTTGTTGCCAAGTAAGCAGCGACTTCTCTTCCACCCAACTGGGTTGCCCAGGCCAGGAGTTGGTTTCGCCGCAATACCCGGTGGTAAGAAATACGGTTGCGGGAAATCCGTAGCGCCCTAAGTGCGGCGCGGCATCTGTGTAAAAATCTCGATAACCATCGTCGAAGGTCAGAACCACTGTTCTCGTGGGCAACGGCTGGTGACGTTTGAGTGGATCTGTGACAATTTCTAGTGGAACGACTCGGGCGTTTCGGCTCAGCCATTCCATTTGCTCGGCGAAGAGCGAGGGTGAAACGGCAAGCGGCGGGCGCCCCGCGCTGATCGAGTGGTAAGTGAGGATCAGGGGTTGGTGTGCTGCGCTCATCAGGGTCTGGCGCGTGCGGACCCATTCTTGGTGCGACCGCAATTCTGCGCTCGCTCGAGGACCAATCGCCATCGTCTTGAGGGTCGATTCATGGGTGCCGGCGGGCCACACAAGCCCTCGATAGAGAGAAACTTTCCCATTTAAGCTGGCTCATCGCGGACCAGAGCGCTTGGCTCCGAGCTTGGCCGATCGAATCGCTCCCACGGCACGCACCCAAATTTCCGACCCGCGGCACGCGCCAGCAGTTCGAAGTAGGCACCCAAGTGAACGTCTTCGCTCCAACGCTCGAGGTACTTCCTATACCCGTGCTCTCCCATTGTCGAGCGAAGCTCGTGGTCCGTCCGCAACCGTTGCATGGCGTCCAACAACTCTTCTGATGTTCGATAAGCAAAGCCACCTTGGCTTTCTTCCACTAATTCCCGCAACCCACCCAGTCCGTGGACAATTATCGGTGTCCGCTCCCGGTATGCTTCAAGGATGACGATTCCGAATGCCTCGTAGCAGAGCGAAGGCACTACCAATGCGATCGCGTGCCGGTAATATCGTCGCAACTCAAGTTGTTGCCGCAAGCCCAGAAACACAACATTCTTAAGAGCGCCTGCCTGGCGCTGTAGCTCAGCTTCGTATTCGCCTGTTCCGGCCACAAGCAAATCCGCATCCGGGTAATCGCGAAACACAGGGATAACCGTTTGTAGTCCCTTGATCTTCTCCAAACGGCCAACGAAAAGAAAATATGGCCGAGAGTGAGGCGGAACGTCGAAGTCGTGCGGCGGATCATCGCCCGTCGGCACAAAGTGGGGGAGATGCTCGATCTGTCGAACAAATCCCCGCTCGTGGTGCATGTCCCGAGTGAAGCGGCTGGGCGAGAAGAACGCGTCCACAGAGGCAGAACAGTTGTCGAGGAGCTTCGTGTATCGCCACCACTGCGGAGGCCGGCGGAACTTCAGTGTGCAGCCGAAACACTCGGGCTTCTCGCAAAGTCGCTCGTTGTCCTTCCAAAGTGTGTGCATCGGGCACACCAGCCAATGCTCATGTATCGTATAGACCTTGAGGAAGTCGCGATAATCCGGATCGAGACTAAGCACCTGGGGGCCCAACAGCGAGATGTTGTGATAATGAATGACATCGAAGTTCTTACTCAAGAGCAACTTCCGGATCTCGTGGGTCTTTGGCCAGGTCCGGCCGGTCTGCTGGGCAATCAACGGCGAGAGCAATCCCCAGCGGGTCCTTAAAGCATGAACCGTGACGTTCGGAGAATTGGGGAACTCTTTGGCCGGGGCCTCCGGGTGCAAGGCGTGAAAACTATCGGCGCAGTGGATCACATCCACCTCGTGCCCGCGCTGCGCCAGTGCGTTGACCAAACGATGAACGAATATGGCGTCACCGCCGAAGCTGAAAGGCGGATAAAACGTGGATATGTGGCAGAACTTAAGCGATCGCCCCATGGGTGCTCGGAGAAAGTCCCATCCATGCCAGCAGCGCCGAGCCATCCACCCGATACAAGCGCCGGAACACCGAACCGCTCGCTTCGTTCACAGAGCGAAGGTCCGAGAGCGGAATCTTCATGTGTTCTGCCAAGCAACGCCGGGAATATTCGGAACCTTCGACATCACTAGGGCCGCGTGTACACCTGTTTCACCTTTGCCCACTGTACTACGTTCAAGACCGATCAGGCTACGCAATGAAATCTCCTGGCGGGAAATCCTTCTCGCTAAGATAGGTCGGAGAGCAGCAAAGACTCGGGGGGATAAACCACCCGCACAGATTGTCAGTAGCTCCACATGAGTGCGCCGCTTCTGATCGGCAACCAGAGGATCCAGATGCCAGGAAGGGCTCTTGCGTCCGGCCCGGCGCGCCGAGGATAGGATCAATTGAATACGCATGAATCCTGACCGAGAATCTTCGGAGCGCATCGGAATGCTACCGTTACCGGGATGCACATCGAAAAACGTGAAAGCCATTTCCACCTTGCCACAGTTCACCGCGATGCGTGCGCATTCCAGCTGTTTTGTCGCTGAATCGAAAACGGGTGTACAATCCTGACCATTTTCGAAGGTAATTCATAGCGGCGGTGCAGACCGTGCCTGGAACCAAGAGCGGCTCGAATTACGAGAATAACGTTCTGCCCTCGCCCGAAATATTTGAGCACGCACTGAAGCGCGATTTGAGCGCCTGGTTTCCGCGGTGCATCGATCAAGAATTCGGTGGGTTTCTCTGTGACTTCAACTACAAGTGGAAGCCGTCCGGCCCGCAGCTGAAACTCCTTGAATTCCAAGCCCGGACGACACGTCTCGGCGCGCAAGTTGCTTCCCACCCGGGGTTCGAGTCTTATCGAGCGATCGCCGCCCACGGATTCCGATATCTTAGAGAGGTCGCGTGGGATGCCCAGTATGGAGGCTGGTTTCACTTGCTTGACCGCCACGGGCAACCGCTGGAGGAAGGAACCAAATACGTTCATGGGACCAGTTATGCGCTCGGTGCTTGCGCCGTGTATTACGAATTGACCTCTGACCCCGAAGCCCTCGATCTGGCAAAGAAGGCGTTCTCGTGGCTCGAAGCTGTGGCCCACGATCGCACCCATGGCGGCTATTTTTCGGCGTACCAACGAGATGGAACGCGGATTACATCGAGCGAGCAGAGCCCTACCAGGCCTGCCATACGCGATTATATGGGAACTCCGTTTGGTCTCAAGGACACCAACACCAATGGAGACATGCTGGAAGCATTGGTCTATCTTGACCGAGTTTGTCCTGACGTTACGGTAAAAGAACGGCTAAAGGAAATGTTTTACCTGGTGCGAGATCGGATTATGGTCGCCCCAGGCATTGCCCATATGTACTTTCAGTCTGATTGGACGCCCGTCCCCGATGTGGCGCAGTATGCCGAATCTCTTCGAAAGGCAAACATTCTGGCCTCCTCGGCCGTAGCTCTGGGACTCAGTGGAGATCCCCAGACAGCTCGGGTCGTCAAGTCGGTTGTCGATCATTTGTTGCGGTTTGCGTGGGATGCGTCTAATGGAGGCTTTTTCTTTGCAGGCTCGGCTTTCGGACCGGCGTGGGTCGGTGAAACCTGGATTTTCGCAAAGAAAAAGTTTTGGTGGGCGCAAGCAGAGGGCTTGGAGGCATTACTTACGATGGCGCGGTTGTACCCAGATGACGAAATGGATTATTCGAAGCGATTTACGAGCCTGTGGTCTTACATCTGCAAAAACATGATTGATTGGCGTCGCGGAGGGTGGTATCAGGTCGGCCGCGATCGATTCGAACTGAGGGCCAGACCCAAAGCTAGCATTTGGAAGGACGCATCTCATGAGACCCACGCGATGTTGGAATGTATGCGCATGCTGAAAACGGCGCACGATGGTTGTTAAGTTATGCCCATGCAGGAGGGTTGTTTGAGGCGCCGAAGCGATCCCTTGGTTCACACCGTTTCAGTCGGCTGCGCTATCGTGCCTGTTCATCGCGTAAATGCAGGATTCGTCGATCAGAGAAATCGCCAGCAGATGCCCGCGTGCGTTACCTCGACACAGGTAGGCGGAATGCCACCAGCTCCCCTGGATGGCCGGGTCCGCCGATAGCAACCACGATGTACTGTTTCCCGTTCAGCATATACGTCATCGGCGAGCCACTTTCTGGCGCGGCCATGAAAACGGCGCCCACCTCCTTCCCGGTTGCTTTATCGTAGGCACGCAGCATGGCGCCCCGGAGCCCAGACGCTGTGGTGGATAAATCGGGCTCGCCGGCGATCACCAGCGTCTTGGTTGTCAGAACCCCGACCATACCTTGCTGCCCTGTTCGCGGAACCGTCAGGCCCTTGAGCGCCGGATTATTGCGCACGTTGTCTGGCGTTTCACCGTGAGCGATTTGCCAGGTGATTCCGCCCTTGTCCATGTCGAACGCCGTGATCCGCCCATACGGAGGTTTCAACAGTGGCAGGCCACGGACGGTCGGAGTCGGGTCGGCGGGCTCGCCGGCCGCTGCTACTCCAATTTCGGTGCTGGTCAGCGAGGCATAGGCCATCAGGCGGCGCAGCGCGTCTTCCAGGCCGCGAACGCTCGACTTGGCTGGCGCTGGAGCGGGGGGAGCCCCGGCCGGCCGACTGGGCTGGGGTTCGACGCCCGCCGTACCGTAGACGTAATTCATATCGGAAAATGCCGGGCCGGGCGTAGGAACCAGTCCGAGGACGCCGACGGCGGTTTGGGAAAAAACGTACAGCTTATGGGTTTCCGGATCGTACGACCCGCCGGGCCAGTTCGCACCTCCCAGTGGTCCCGGCGACGTGATGGTCGCCAGCGGTCCGTCCGCCTTACTCACCGAGGGCGGCGTAAAGAGCGGTCCGATGCGAAACTTCGAAACCAGCTTCACCGCTTCGGCCCGAAGCTCCGGCGTGAAATCGATCAGGCTGTCGATGGACACGCCCTGATTGTCGAAAGCCGGCGGCTTGGTCGGAAAGGGCTGCGTCGCCGAATACCACTCGCCCGGCACGTCACCCTTCGCGACGGGCCGCTCCTCAATCGGCCATATGGGCTGGCCCGTCTCACGATTGAAAACGTAAAGGAACGCCTGTTTGGTCGGCTGTGCCACCGCCTTGACCGTCCGCCCGTTGACGGCGATATCCACAAGAATTGGCGCGCAAGGAATGTCCATGTCCCATAGGCCGTGATGGACAAGCTGATAATGCCACTTGCGTTTTCCTGTTTGCAGATTGACAGCAACCAGGCTCTCGCCAAACAACCCGCTGCCCGGTCGATGGCCTCCGTAGTAGTCGCCCGTCGGCAACTCCACTGGCAAGTATACGAGCCCCAAATCCTCATCGACGGAAATTTCCGCCCACACGCCCGTATTCCCCGTGTAAACCCACGAGCCATTCTCCCAGGTGTCGATCCCATACTCGCCGGGGCGGGGAATGGTATGGAAGATCCAAAGGCGCTTGCCCGTCCGCACGTCGAATCCGCGAACGTAGCCTTTCACATTCTTACGGCTCTTTGGATCGCGTCCCGTCAAGTGTGCCGCGCCAACGATCACCACATTCTTGGCAACCACGGGTGTCGCATGCAGGCCGACGTCGCCGGTCACCAAATCAATGTCCTGATCGTCGTCTTGCTTGAGATCGACCACGCCGTTCGTGCCGAAGGTGGGAATAGGAATCCCGGTCTTGGCGTCGAGTGCGATCAGCCGGTAGCCGGGCGTGACATAAAGGACCCGTTCTTCTTTTCCGTCCGTCCAATATGCCAGGCCGTGCCCCGAAAGCTGTCGCGGCGCGTAAGTGCCGCGAGCCCCCTCATTTTCGCTGTGCATCCACAGAAGTTCGCCCGTGGCTGCATCGAGCGCTACCACCGCGCGCCGTGAGCCCCCAGTCGAATAAAGAACGCCGTGAACCATCAGCGGTGTTGCTTCAAACTTAAATTCCGGCCGGGGTCCCAGCGAGTCCGTCTTGAACCTCCAGGCCACTTCAAGCTTGTTGAAATTCCGCGCGTTGATCTGCTCGAGCGGCGCGTACCGTGTGTTTCCGAGGTCTCCTCCATAGGTTCGCCACTCGCCATTCTTTGCGCCCGATTGCGCGTGCAGAGACATCACCGTAAAAAGCAAGCACGTCCCAACCCGGCCTAAGAAGCGTTGTATCGAAACCCTCCTCTGCTGGTTCCGTTTACAACTCCTGCGCGGCACGATCAGTGGCTCCTTTCACCATCGGAGCTCCACGAGCTCGGAAGAAGGGGCGCGACAAGAAGCCGCAGCCTCACCACTGTCCCATACGTCACGAAAACCACGCCGCTGTAAAGATAATAAAACCAATGCATGGGGACGACCCGAGCCGCAAGCCACCACCCGCGCTTGTTGACGAAAAACGAATAAACATCCCAATTCAAAACCAGGAGAGCTATTACGAGCGCCGCCACAGCCACCAGTTCGGCCAACAAGGAGTAGGAGCGAAGCGCAATCGTCGGCAGAACATTTGTCGTCCGCAAGAACAGCATCACAGATAGCATCGACAATAGGCCGACGAGGCCGGCACTGACCCGGGCCCCAACAGTTAGGTTCAGATCACGGGGAAGACTACGGGTTTCAACAATAAGTCTTGTCCAAGGGACCGCACGGCGAAGGATGTCCGCTTTGAGCAAGCTGTGGAACGTCCATTTCTTCAGATGTTTCACTTGGAGCTGCTTGTTCAGCTTGATCTTTTGCCCGCCAAGCGACAGTCGATAACCTAGCTCGATATCTTCGATCGACGGGTGGCGATAACGTGTCGCGTCGAACCCGCCGAATTCAACAAAAGGCTCTCGGCGCACAGCGCCGCAACCCGCCCAGAAAGTCAGTGCCCGCTCGTTGGAGTTCTGGTGCACATAACTGTGCGACAGGTTCTTATATTGCGAAAGGAAGTCGTCCCACGCTGGCTCATCGTCGTATGAACCGAACACCGCCGCGAGTTGAGGGTCACCAGTGAAATCCATGGCGATGAGGTCAAGCGCGTTAGGGGGGAGAACCACGTCGGCATCCACAAAAACGAAGATGCTCGCCACCGCGTATCCGGCCCCCATGTTTCGTGCTCCGGCAGGTCCCAAGGTCCGCAACAGGCGAACGCAACGGACTCCGTATCGCTCGGCGATTTCATGAGTACCGTCTGTCGAGCAGTCATCGACAACAATGACTTCGAAATCGGGGTATTCGGACAGGCGCAGCGACTCCAGGCACCTCGAGAGGTGCATGGCTCCATTGTGAACAGGCACGATTATGCTGAGCTTCGGAGACATTGCGCCCACATGAACCTTCCAGAGCGATCTAACCCTTCCTGCAAGCTCGCTGCCAGTCACAGATCGAGGGCTAGTGGTTTAAATACAGCACGTTACAGGCATCCACCGTCCTCAGGAGGGGTCGATGCGGCCATTGATTAGCGTTTGAGAGAAAACCCTTGCCAATGGTCGGCCAAGGAAGACTTTGAAGATACTAAACTCCTGGCTTTTCAGGCTCTTGCCTCAGTATGCTTTGCTGCACTCCAGGCTCGGAATCAATGGCAACGTAATATACTTCACGCATACAACCTGTGCCAATCTTTGCGATGATTCGATCGTGGCCCGGTGTCTTGCTGATCCTTTCAGGGCTAGCCACGTCAAGAATACATGTGCCGCGCCATGCTTGAGGCAGGCGAAATCCGCGATAACGAGCCAAGGGTCACTCGATGGTTTGCAGCCGCCCTCACCTCGGTCTTTTTCCTCCTAGAGCTTATCAACATTCGACACCACGCGATGTGGGCAGACGAAATGCAGGTCTGGTCCTTCTCCGTGCACAGTCACTCACTGCGGGAATTGCTCTATCTCACGAGATACGAAGGCCATCCGGACGCTTGGCAGCTCCTGGTTTATTCCATTTCGCGGTTCTTCTCCGACCCTGTAGCGATGCAGTTCCTTCATCTCGCTATTGCCACGATGACTGCATACGTCGTGGCCCGTTATTCCCCATTCCCGCGGTTGCAGAAGGTCCTGATTATCTTTGGCTACTTCTTGTTCTACGAATACGCCGCCATCAGTCGCGACTACGCATTGGGCATCCTCTGCTTGTTTGCTTTTTGCGTTGTGTTCCGACCAGGTCCCCAGAAAAAGTATGGACTGCTGGTCATACTCCTGGCCCTGATGGCGGAATCTAACATTTATGCCCTAATCATTGCTCTATCGTTAGCGCTGATGATCCTGTTTGAACTTCTTCAGGCGCGCGAATCACGGCAATACCTGTTTTCAAAAATGAGGGAAATTGCCTTCGCTGCGGCGCTTTTCTTAACTGCTGTTTTCATCTCGCTGCTCCAGATGCGTCCCCCCACCGATGCCGGTTGGAACGTTTTATCAGGTTTGGCTGGCCGAACCCGCAACGGCTTCAGTAGCACGCTGGCCATGATTTGGAGAGCCTTCCTTCCCATACCGCGGCTATCCTATCAATTTTGGAACTCAAATCTCCTGGGTGATCACACTCGTGTCATGGCCCTTTTGTCGATTTTGATTCTCTGCATTTCGGTTCTCTTCTTCGTCCACAAGAGGACCGTGCTCTTCCTATATGTATTCGGCTTGGGAGCTTTACTCTTGTTCAAACAGCTTCTGTATACGGGGCTACTTCGTCATGACGGCCATGCCTTCATTCTCTTCCTTGCATGTATGTGGCTCAGCAAGTCCTACCCCGACGAGAAATTTCCGTTACCGTTGGTCGAGAGGGCCGCGGAACGGCTGGGACCTCATCAGGACTGCCTGTTCTTAGGCCTTCTTGGGGTTCAAGTAATCGCTGCGCTCATCGCGAGCGGGATCGCTCTTAAGGTGCCTTTTTCAGAAGCCAAAGCTGCGGCGAATTATCTCCGCGCGCACCGCATGGATAGCATGTTTATTATTGGGGATCCGGACCTCGCAATGTCTCCAATAGCAGGCTATCTGAATCGTGAGATTTACTACGCTCAGGGAAACCGGATGGGATCCTATATCATTTGGGACGCAAAACGGACTCGTCCGACGGAGCCAGTCCTCGAGCTGGGTAGAAGGAAGGCGGCCGAGCTGCAACAGGACGTTCTGGTTATATTGAATGTCCGGGATCCATCTGCTCACGCAATCGCGTCGTTCGAGGGGGGCATCGTTCGATATGAGGATTGCTACATATATTTGATTCAAACGGAGAAACCGAAAACGATCTCCTCACCAGGCCCTTAGGTAGGATGCCCGGGATCCATCAGGAGCCCGGTCTACAGGCTCTCGGAGCCAGCGCGACGGGAATCTCTCCATTGGCCTCTTGCGTCATGGCAACGACTCAGCCTCGGCGGCGCTTCTTGAGCCAAGCGCTAAAGTACTTCTTACGGCAAACTACTCGCCCAAGGAATTGATTTTCGATGATCCGGGCCAGCCGGCGTTTGACGGAATCCGCCCTGTCCCAGAGATTCGCTATCGGCAGGCCAACGCACGACTCACAGTGGGCAGCCAGCTCACCTCGGTATCCGGGGAGCGCGAGGAGCGATCATCGGAGAAACCAGATGATGACGATTACTATCATCCGGAATTTCTAAGCGCTACGGTGGGAGCTCTCGACGGCTCCCATCATCTCTGGCACGGTCACGAACTCATACCCTTCATTCTTGAACCGGCGAATGAGTCGGTCCGTGGCTTGGACCGTGTGAAGGCGCTCACCACCGCCATCGTGCATCAAGATCACGTCGCCGCCGCGAACACGCGTTGAAACCCGCTTTTCCACCTCGTCAGCTGTCCGTAGATGCCAGTCTCTGGCGTTGACAGTCCACATTACCGCTTGGTGTCCCATGTTTGCAGCCACTCTCATGACATGAGGCGTCCTTCCGCCGTATGGCGGGCGCCAGAGGCGCGAGTGTTCCCCCACGCTATCGGCGAGAACGCGCTCGCAGTCCGAGAGCTCACTTCGAACACGCGCGGGCGGGCAGAAGATCAGTCTAGGGTGACGGTAGGTATGATTGGCGATCACATGCCCGGCGCCAGCCAGCTCGCGCGTGAGTTCCGAGTGTCGGGCGACGCAGTCGCCGATGAGGAAAAAGGTTGCGCGCACCGAGTGCCGCGACAACACCTCCAGTAGCGCCGGAGTGTTCCGGGGGTGGGGACCGTCGTCGTACGTCAGCGCGAGCAGGCGCGACCCTGGTCGAAGGCCGACAAAAGTCCGACCGTAAAACTGCGAGCGCGGGGCCATCGAGGCGTATCCCGCGTACCCCACAATGGCCGCACCTAGTAACATTCCAAGCATAAGCAACTCTACACCGAAGGTCCTAGCGGGCAAATGTGGTTGAAATCCTGCGGTAGCGGATGTGCCGATATGGTCATCGCATGTCTCCGCTAGGATCCAAAAAGACCGCCAGTCAGTCAGGTCACAATCTCTCGACGCTGACCTTGTGGCGTGGCGAGATAGTAAGGCGCAAGTTCGATCGACCCCCGAGCCGCAGCCGAATCGTACGCTGCGAAAACTAGAGCCAAGGTTCTGCGATGATGCTTGGCAGTGCAGTGTGGTTCGGAGCCGCTTTGGATGTGTTGCGCGAAATCGGCGAAGTGCCGCATCGTGCCCGATACCCACGGATTTAGATCTTCGGTGGCAATGCGTTTCGACCGAATACCCTTTTCCAGGGCCGCGCTGCCGCCCTCGAACCGATCCAGCGCCAGCCAAGGCCGCCTCTCGCCAGGGTGAAATCCCACCTGAATGCGGCACCTGCTTTCCATAGCAGTCTCGATTGACGCGGACTCGCCATTCAGGCGTATGACCAGAAAACGTTCCGGTCCTTGGCTGATCCGGTTGAGCACCATCGATGCGGCTCGCCCGTCCGCAAATTCCACTGAAATGAAATTAATTACATCCCGGTTGGCCCTCACCGGATCGGGCATGTGCGCACAGATCCGGACGGGATCATCATCGAAGAAGAACCGCATCAGTTCGAAGATGTGCACGCCCATGTCGCAGCACAGCCGGCGGCTCAGCGGCACCCGCCATCCTACATCGTTAAAAGGATGACGAAAATGCCAGGCATGCAGGTAAAGCAATCGGCCGAATTCGGCGGATCCGATTAACCGCTTCGCCGCGGCGTGAATCTTCATGTAGGGGTACTGTGTATTCACAACGACGTGGCGCTGTGCTTGTTTGGACGCAAGTATGATTTCGTCGACCTGCGCCAGGTCATCCGCGAGTGGCTTTTCGCAGAACACGTGACAGCCATGGCCCAGCGCGGTAATGGTGTGCTCGCGATGGAGAGCGGGAGGGGTACACACCGAGACGACATCTGGCCGAGTTTTCTCGAGCATGTCGGAAATTTCGTCGAACACCATCGGCACGCGGCCTTTGTCGCGGGCCCACTCGCGGGCGGCACGATCCGGGTCACAACAGGCAACCACCTTCACGAGGTGCTTCAGTTGCGAGTAAGCCGGGAGATGAACGTTCCGTGTAACTTCACCTAATCCCACAATGGCAACCCGGATCATTGTCTCTGAAGTCATACCAGCGTGTTCCCCCCAGGGGGCTTCTTGCTAACTGCACGTACCTGGGTCGGCCGCCGCCGTCACGCTCGCCTTCGCGGCACGCTTCTCGCGTGAGAAGCGGTTGAGCATACTGGCTTTCACTAGGCGTGCGCCGGTCACGGGGACTTGCCAGAGATCCGACGCGCCCCACCGTGCTTGCAGGTAACGAGGAAATCCCAGAAGCCGCCCATAGCCGTTCGCAGGCGTACGCGTCCGGTACCGTAGGTAGCCGAAACAGATCTTTCGCAGCGATGGAAAATTTCCAGGTGGCGAAGTTCGTGACCGATATTCCCTGCGCTCGATGAAGCTGACGGGGGCGTTGCGCAAGGCGCTTAGCAGCGCGTCGGGCACGGGGGCGTCTAGCCTCTTCCGTAGATAGGTCAAGGTGTCGCGCACGGCGGGAACCAGACGGCGCTCCTTCGTTTGGCGCAACAGGCGCTGCCAGTCGATCTGGGCAGCGGCGCGGTCGAAGATGGTCATCGCGTCGGCGATCCAGCGCAGCGGCGGCACCGGATTCCACTCCGCTCCGTGCACGCAGGTGTGCAACAATTGATCGGTCGGATTCAATGCCCGGGCCGGAAAACCTTCGATCTCGACCGGAACCGAAGATTCCCACGATTCCACATCCGCATTGGGGTAGCAGCACTGATCGAAAATGTACCAGTGGAGGTCCAGTTCTGCGGCTGCGGGCAATCTGAAATGCCAACTGTAGTGTACGGAGATGAAACCCGGCGTGAGCGGCAAACCCGGATCCCGCTCCCAACCAGAACGCTCGAGCAGGCGGATGGTGGCAAGCGCCTCTTCGGGCCGGACGACCAGGTCGAAGTCAGCCATGGGGCGCACGCCCGCTTCGCCGTAGTATAGCGGGATTAAGGCGGCTCCCTTGAGCACCAAAGTCGGGATCCCGGCGCGCGCGAGCAGCTTCAGCAGCACAGCCGCACGATGGAATGCCAGCTTGTTCTGGTAATGCGTCTGGCGGTACGCTCCCTTGAACTTGTCCAGGACGGTCGCCTCAAAACCAAGCCGCTGCAGGTTGCGATAGAGCAGCGGCAGCATGCGGAGCGAGCCGTAGTCCAACGCCTCGACATCGACTCGGCGAGCCCACTCCCGGTAGGCATTGAGGCCTGCTTCGTCACGAAGCAAGCAGGCTCGCAGGAGCAACTCCTGTTCAGCAGTGGGCCAAAGATGTCCGTGTTGAGAAGACAAATGCTCGCCTCCTCCTGCTCGTCGAGGGCGGATTGAGCATGCGGCCGACGGCATCAGTCACCTAACCAGCTGACTACACGCGAAGTCATAACACACGACCAAATTGCAGCAATCCCAGGACGTCACGCAGGACTGGTTGCCGCGAGCGCAGCAGCAGTAACATATAGATAACAACTCCCATCGCCAACGTCGTCCCGAACACTGGCCAGAGTTTCTCGACGCCCAGCAGCGGCAGCGCAAATCTCGTCACCAGCACGACGGCGAACATCAACAAAGCGTTCCGCATCACCGGCCAGAGAGTGCGCGCCAGTTCAGCAACACGTAGGTCAATGATCCTTCCGACGATAGTGAAAAGGGGATAGCACAGCAGGAATTCGGCAACCGCATAGCCGGACGCAACGCCAATGGTGCCCCAACGAAGGCCGATTACGAACGCAGGCAATATGACGCTGACTTCTACCAGGGCCCAGCGAAACTGTATGTCGGTGCGCCCTTTGGCGGTGAAAATCATCCCCGTAGTGCAGCTGATTGACTGAAGCATCCCAACAGGCGCCAGCACCCTGACGATCGGAGCCATGGGGGCCCATTTTGCTCCAAAACAAGTGGACACCAGCAGATCCGCCGTTGCCAGTAGCCCTAGCATTAGAGGAAACGTGATGGTTGCTATCACACTTAGGGCGCGCAGATACGCCTGCCTGAACCTGGCATCTTCTTCTTGGATCCTGGAAAGCGCAGGGAACAGCACAGTTCCCAGGTTCCAAGTCACGTTGTACAGCGGATACATCATCAAGCCATAGGCCAAGGCGTAATAGCCAAGGGCAGACGCGCCCAGGAAGCGACCGATCAGGGCGTTGTCCATGTTCCGCATGAAGTAGCTCGCGAGGTTTGCGGCCGTAAGATTCGCGCTAAAGGGGGTCACCGACCGCAGGTCGTCGAAGCTCAGGTGCCAGAGCGGACGCCACGGGGACGCCAGCCAGTAGAGCACCACCGCCGTGGTCGTTTCGGAAATGACTGCGGCGACGAGGCTCCAGACCCCCGCACCCTCTATCGCCAGCGCGATACCGACCGCGGCCGACGCTGCGGAGGAGAACAACTGGATCACTGAAATGCGTCGGAAGAGCATGGCGCGCGCGAGCACCGCACGCTGCACCACGCCCAGGCTGTTCACCAGGAACGACACCGAAAGTGCCGCGAATACGTGTGCGACCTGCGGTTCACGGTAGAGCTTGGCGACCAAGGGCGCAACACCGAGCATGAGACCGGCGCCGGCAACTCCGATCAGGACATTGGTCCAAAACAGAGTCGAAGCCAGCTGCCCATTCAGCTCTTGGCGCTGGATCAGTGCTGCTGCAGTACCCAAGTCCTTGAAGCTGTACATTGCGGCGGTCAAGACCATGGCCATGCCCAGAAGGCCGAAGGCGCTGGGGGCGAGCAGGCGAGCGAGTACCAGCGTGGAAAGCAGCGAGAGCCCACGCTGTCCGACGATACTCAGAGTGGACCACGCTGCGCCGCTGACGGTCCGGGCCGCCAAATCCTCGGGCGGCCGGGGATGGGCAAATCGGTCGGGCGCGCGCACAGGCTCGGCCACAACGTAAGAATCATTAGCTGCCATCACTACCTCTGGCACGCCGACGGTCCAGACGGGCCTTGATGACTTTCGCATAATCGCTCACCGAGGCGCGCTCCCTGATGCCTTGGTTTGTGGCGTGGATGCGGCGCCAGAGAAGCAGGTCAGGCAGGCACATCGAGCGCAGACCCATGTCAACAGCCCGCCCATACCAATCAATGAATTCTCCAACCTTCCATTCGGTCTTGAACTCACCGACGCGCAGGAAGGCTTCACGCCGGATCAGCATGGTGCCCGCGACCAATCCGGGCATCAACTGCGAGGTACCGTCGTATGGTTTGGCGATGGCCTCTTCCCACTCCGCTCCAACATGCAGTTGCTGCACGCAGCCGAAGACCATATCGAGGTCAGGCTGGCGTCCGAGCGCCTCCACTTGCCGGCTCAGCTTGTACAGCGGCCAGCGGTCGTCGGCATCGAGAAATGCCAACAGTGCGCCGCGGGCTAGCGCGGCGCCACGATTGCGCGCCGCACCGGCGCCAGCATGCACTTGCGAAACACAGTGCACTCCAGATCCCCGCGCGATCTCCAGCGTGCGATCAGTCGAACCGTCATCGAGGACGATCACTTCGATTGGTGCGTGGGTCTGATCAAGCGCGCTTTCGATCGCCTCCGCAATGTACCATTGGCAGTTGTAAGCCGGGATCATGACGCTGACCGGGGGATCAGATGCGGGTCTCATGAGAGTTCTCCCCAGCGGCCCTCTTACGGGCTATCGATTGCCTGAGCACCTTCAGCAAGATCTGATTCGTCGCGCTGTCCGTTAGCGAGACGTTCGCATCGTGGACTCGCTTGTCGACCAGCACGCGCTCGATGATGCCGTGCTCCACCTTCTGGTCTTTGGCGCGGGAGAACCAGTCCACATCCTCTCCTGAGGTCAGCCGCGGATCAAAGCCTCCCACCCGCGCGAAAACGGATCGTCGGGCAACGAGCGTTTCCATGATGTAAGCGACCAGCTCTCGCTCAAGCAGTTGCGGGCGGAACCCAGGTGGGATGACGTATCCCGGTTCGAGGAAGAATTTCACCTGGGCCACGGCATACTGCGCTTCTGGATGATCGAGCAGGTAAGCCATCTGGGATCTTAGTTTGTCCGGCGTCCACAGGTCATCGTGCGAGAGGAAGGCGACAAACTCGCCCTTCGCCGCGGCTATGCCGACGTTGTAAGCGTCGGCAACGCCACGGTTGTCCTGTGCGATGTAGCGGAGGGGTGAATAGGCCCTGGCGATCTCCGCCGTCTTGTCGGTCGAGTGGCCGTCGACCAACACGATCTCCAGCGGCTGCCACTGTTGCGCGAGAACGCTTTCGATGGCGGCGCTAAGAAATCGTTCTCCATTTCTAACGGCCATCACTACGCTCACCAGTGGCTGTGTCATATTCTGTCCGTTCTTAGGTACGCTCAGGTCTGGCCCCTGATTTTTGTGTTGCCAGGCTCGGCAGAGAGTCGGCCGCGCTCGACCGGCGGCGTCGGTTCAGAGACTGCTTCAGCGCGTGGGCAAGGTCGCGGTGGCTGGTATCACGGTCCTGCGTGAGGTTGCGGCCATGGCGGCGGTAAAACAGGACAACGTCCTCGAGCACGTCGATCATGACCCTAGCCTCGCGGGCACGCATGAACCAATCGACGTCCTCACTGGAGCGCAGGCTGGCATCGAAGGTTCCGATCCGTTCGAAAATCTGTCTCCGGAACACACCAGCATCGAAGCTGAAGCTGATGCAAGGGTCGCCGAACGCCTCCATGCGATGTTCGCCAGTGCTGTCGGTGAGCAAGCGCGTGTACTGCACTCGACCCAATACGACGTCGGTCTGCGGGCTGTCGTGCAGATGTTCGGTAAGAAGCTTCAGCGCGGAGGGAGTCCAGACGTCATCGGCATCGAGAAAGGTGATTAAGCTACCCCGCGCCAGGCTCAGGCCGTGGTTACGAGCACCCGCGGCGCCCTGGTTTTCCTGACGGACATAGCGGATGGCGCCGTTATGGCCGGCCACGACCTCTCTGGTTGCATCCGTCGAGCCATCGTCCACGACGATGATCTCGAGCGTGGGATAGTCCTGCTCCTCGATAGAGCGAATGGCGTCACGGATGAAGTTCGCCGCGTTGTACGCCGGAACGATCACGCTCAGCCGCGGGAAGTCATTGCTCATGCGCTGCTCCCCGATAACAGATGGGTGATGGCTTGAGGGATCTGCGCGAGTTCGGTTCCGCACTCAATGGCGTAAGCAGGGAGCCGCTTCACAAGGCTAGCCAGAAACCGGAACTCAGCCTCGCCACCGCGAGGATGGGCAAAAATGGTGCTGGGGGCGAGCGCCGCCAGCGAGACCGCCTGCGACACTTTCCGGATGAAGGTGTCGCGGATCCCAGTCACACGCGGAACCAACACGGCCTTCAAGGGGAAACCAGCTGACACTTGCATCCCCTGAGCACCGCTTAAGAAGATCAGGGCCTTCTCGGCGTCGAGATGGTTCGCATTGTCGATGTATGCGGCCAGTCTTGGAAACGCATCCAGGCGCTGCGGCACCAACTTGGCGGTGTTATACAGGCCGAATACGTGAGGCAAAGGGTCAGCGCTAACAATGACGTAATCGTCGCCCGCAAACAGCAGGCCAGACTCAAGGCAGGCTAGGGCAGTTGTAGATTTGCCAGATCCGCTCTTGCCTACTATCAGGACGCCACCGCCACCGGTGCCCACGGCCGCGCTGTGGACCAACTGCCTTTCGTGCCCGCTCATCCACCAGTGGAGGATAGTCCGCAGCGGCGAGCCCTTGACCCAATACGGGATGCGCCCGGGCTCGGCCACCCACATTACCGCGAGGTTGCGGGCGTTGTCGAGCATGCTCAGTCCACAGGACTCGTGCTCGTACACGGTGTACACGCGATCAGTGTTATACCCTTTGATTTCGCCCCGGACAGCAAAGTGCTCGCGCCATGGCGTCGGAGGCATCCGCACGCCGGTTGAGGCACTGTCCCAAATGCAAATCGTCAGGTCGGGCCGGGCAGCAGTAGTGGCCATGTGTGACAGGGCCTGGGAGAGGACCGGCACAAGTGCATGACCGGCGAAACAAAGCCGGACGATGTACCCTCCCAGCCTGTAGCGGCGATCAACGGTACCGACTGACGCAGAAGCTAACTGAAACGCCTGATGCACTTCATCGAAGAAGGCCAACGGGCGTTCCTCGTTGGCGACGCTTGCCGGTACGGGTTCGGTCGATTGGGGGTTCATTGCCAATAGAAGTCGCGTGCCGATTTTGTCAGGACGTTTTCTTGTGTGGCCAACCCGCTGCATCCACTTCATGGATGGGATCGAGGATGAGCAACTCCTGCATGTCGGTGAATTTATGCAACTCAGGCGCCCGGAACTGCTGCCTTGAGTTGCCGTTTGTGTGCGCGTGCGGCGGATCTGCAACCGCTGGCACTCCCATCTCGTTTGAAACTAGGATCAACTGCTCCTGCTGAAGCTGCAAGGCAAGTCCCAGCACGCTCTCGCTGATCGTGGCCCGATCACCGGCGTAGCAGCGCGTCATTTGGTCGACGATCGCGTATATCGTCGCGCCGCTAGCCAGTAAGCTCCAGATTTCCGCACCTTCCCCTTCAAGACTGTAGTAATTCCCGGTGACTAGGTTGATGATCACCGCCTCCCCGTCTATGATTTCATTGGTGACATCGGGGCTGTTCACACGGAAATAGGTATCAGGATTCATCTCGCAAACCTCAGAACCTAAGTTTTTCGGGCGCGTCGAGATAACCACCCAAACGCATGAGCATCCAGGTCGCTCCGGACCTACCCTCGATGCAATCTATTAGCCATTCGAGAGCAAATCCGTGGCTGTGCCAAAGCTTCGTATGTCCATGAATTCAATGCAAATAGCTAGTGGTGGTGCTGTGTCGCAGAACCGTATGGCGCCTGCGGTCACAATTCGTTACATATCCCGGACAGGAAACGGAAAGAATATGGGAAATTCCTCGGAGTGACTTCTCCGCCGGCTGAAGCGCGGCGGCTTCTCAAACCACGCATGAGCCTACCGCCTCACTTTGCGGGCTTACCTGCCACCGAAAGTCGGCAGTTATCGAAAGGCCGGACTGGTGGCAAGCACGGTCCCTGCTGCCTGCTTGTAATACCCGCCCTTATACATCTGTATACATAATATAGTTGTGTACATTAATGTTATGTGCCGCGCCGAATCAAATCCAAAGACATTAAGAATGCAGCAACCATGGAAAAGACTACAAACAAACGTAGCGAACAGCCGGTGCGGATCGCAACCGAACAGCTCTGCGACATTCGGGAGAAGATCCATTCTGGCCCTGACGCTCGAAACGGCTTGAGCGGCTTGGACAAGGCAGGATTTCGAATGGCGCCGGACAGGATCGAAAAACGTCAAAGAGAAATTCAACCGAAGAATCCGCCATCTAATGAACGCGTCCGCAGGCCTATCCAAACCTCCACTAGAAATCGTCAATAATTCAGAAACCGCGTTTAATCAGATCTTGCTGATTTCGGCTACCCTCACCACAGGATGAGACAAGGAAGTGAACGAATTCCGGTTTCCTCCCAATGGGAAGGGGCCCATGGGCAGCGATCTCGACAACGGAAGCGATCACATCCGGCGATCGGCGCCGCAAGCGCAGAGACCTTCGGAGCATCGCAGCCTCTCGCCACTGTCTGGAAGTCGGCTCCTCGGAAGTTCCAGCGTGCTCATCGGTTTAGCGCCGCCCCAAAGAAAAAAGGGGGCAGCCCGCCAACAGCGGATCCGCCCCCTTTCGCAGACTACAGACCGGCGACGTTCGAAGCCTGTAGGCCCTTGGGGCCCCTGGTCACTTCGAATTCAACAGCCTGGCCTTCGTTCAGCGATTTGTACCCGTCCGCCGTGATGGCGGAAAAGTGGACGAAAACATCCTCGCCCGACTGGCGCTGGATGAATCCGAAACCCTTCGCAGCATTGAACCACTTCACTGTTCCTTGTTCTTTCATTCTGATTCTCTCTTCTATTTGAGCTATTTGGAGCCGTTCCCAGCCTTCAGGCAACAAAAAAGGCCTGCAAGTGTATGACTTGCAGACCTGAAGTAAATCCCGAGGTTTGACAAGAGCAACAAACGCAAAACCAGTATAGCACATCAGGCCGCCTGACAGAATAGGCCAGGGCTAGCGAGGGTTTTCGACCGAGGATGGGCTGACCGTCGAAGAGCTCTTATGTCCGGCTAACGCCACCGCGGCGCCCACGCCTCCAGCCGCTGCCACGCCCAGAATAATCCAACCGGTATGACTCTTCTTCACCGCCGTCGGAGTCTGCGAAGGGGCCTCCGTCTCGGTGTTGAGTAATACTCCGGTCGCTGGCGCAGACAACTCGCCTTGTGGGGAAATGATGACCGATTGACCCTTCTGGAGGAAGACTCCGTTTGGGGGCCCTTGCAGTGGAACGACACCTACGCTGCCTTCCGTGGAGGTGACGAGGAACGATCCGTCTGCAGCACTGTCAATCTTCGAAGTGGATTGCTCTCCTTGGGTAACCGCTACGACTACAAAATTTCCGGCACGCAGATTGATACCCGAAGTTCCGCTCACAGAACTCATCACCACGGTTCCTGATTTCAATTCGGCAACATATTGCTGGCTGCCGGTGAACACAAGCTGACTTTGGGAAACGATCTCGTAAGAGCCTTTTCCACTTACTGTGAATGTTGCCGTGGCCATGTCGCCGGTACGGAGCGTGTCGCCCGCGAAGATCGTTGATTCAGCCGGCACCACGGAGTTGCCCACGTAAACTTGACCGACACTGCTCAAAGCCCCGAGGGGCTGCTTTTCCTGCGCCCCTGACGCCGCGCGTGCGTCAGCCGGGGCTGGGAACAATGCGAGTTGCAGGGCAAGAACGTGGATAAACCACAAAGTGAAACCCGGCACCATGATTCGTTTCATCCTGATTCGGACCGAGGCTGAACTCACAAATGCCCCCTCAGAAAAACTTATGGACTGGGGCGCCCTATTTACCACCTCTTCCCTAGATTGTCCAGAGCCATCTCGACCGGCCCGACTTGGTCGAGCGGCGGCGAAATCTACGTAGCGCGCTCCGCGCGGAAAGGGACGGAAACGGTCATTAGACTCCATTGAATAAGGATTCCCAGCGATTAGGCTGAGCCATAACTCCTGCCGAATCAATAGTCCTTGAACGTCGTAACATTGTGATGTTGCGCGGTGGGATGGGCAGTGTCGGAAGCTCGTTCCATTACCCACATGTGTCGGCCTAATCCATAATCCACTGCCACCCGTTCCAATACGTGGCGTGTGCGGGGTTCCCTCCGAAGTTCGATTGAACATACAGCGCGAGCGTGCGGAAAAGACCCCGGCAGGGAGCGTCACATTTTTCCCCGAACAGTCATTTCTCACGACGTTCCCAGTGGTCGTAACGCTAATGTCGGTTAACGTGATTTCGGAACACGAGTTTCCGATATGTATGCCGTTGCTACACCTAGCTGTGCAATCCACGTCACTAACGCTTCCCGATACACGGTTGTCGAAGAAGACGCCGTCGCTGAAACCCTCGACGTGCATACGCTCAATCACGGCAATCGTCTGGCTGGGGAGCCGGTGGCCGAAAATATGAATGCCGGCCCTCCCGGCTAGCGTGCCAGCTCCGTTGTTGCACGTAATATCGCGGATTCGATGCTGGTTTATGCCGTTGGCTACGATGTCGATGCAATCATTTCGCCGCCATGCCTCACACTTCTCCGACGATTCATATAGGGTTAACGTTTAGCCGCTAAAATCTTCAGGAGGGATGTGGATTTGTTGCGGCGAGTAAACCTAAACCAAGAGACAAGGCGTTGCGTATATTGCCGAATTTCGATGAAGTAAGAGCCATGATCGGATTCAGTCCCGGTGTGCCGGAGAATACCGATGAGACGTGGCAGAGCGACATCGGCGGCCAGACATTCACCTTCAGAAAGACCTTCGCGAAACATGGTTTCATTTATGAGTGCAGATGCGGGAGCGGTAACAACATTTCCTGGAAATCGGTTTACCTTCGCAGGAACATCCGGTCCGCCAAAGTCGAGCAGTTGAAGCAGTTCGCTCAGTTTATCAAGGCTTGCTGGTCTTGAAATCGCGCTCGACCAGTTTTTTTAGAAATCTGGAATGCGAACAACTAGAGCCCGCCTGCCCTGAGGTCTCTGCCCACGTCGGTTCTTGATGGATCGGTGCAGATCGCCTAGACGTTTCTTCCGCTCTCGGTCGAAAACCTCGCGGCATTTTCTGCGTAACAGCCGACCGGTCGGCGAATCGGGGGCAACGGTGCCCCAGGACTTCGCCGCTTCAGAACATCGCAAGACCCGCTTCGCATGAAAGCCTCCCCGGATGAGGCAGCCGGAAAAGCGAAGACCAAAGACACAGGCATCCGCGGCAGCTGTTGCTGTGCTAAAAAGGCGAGGGAACTCTGGTGGACAAGGCCCATTGGCGGCGGCTCGAGTATGCGGGGGTGGCGGTGCTGCTTTGTGCCGCGGCGGCGGGATGGATCTACGTGGCGGTGAACGAACACCGGCAGAAGGATCCGGTGGAGATTGTGAAGAGGCATTTCCTGTTCTACCCGGAGTATTCGCATGGGGTTTGGCGCGAGGGGCCGTGTACCCCATCAACATCCGGCCCCGCGTCGGGGGCCAGCGCGCAAAGCTGCAGAGACGTGACGTACACGATTCCGGTGAAGGGTTGCGGCATGGTGACGTTCGATTGGATCGTCGTCCCAGGGAACGACGATGCGGACGCCACGTGGACGTATAACGGTAAACGTCCGAAGTTCGACGAGGCGGAGTATCCGCTGTACGCGTTCCTGGATGAGGAGGGGCATTTCATCGATTCGCCGGCACTGGGAAAGCCGGTGCCGCAGGCGTGCCAGGGGGAGTGAGACTGGAACGTGACACGCCGATGACCCGCAATTTAAGACCTAAGGTTCTAGCGACAGTGCAATCACTCAATGTGTGAAGCGGAAGCCCTGCGAAGACAAGCGAGTAGGCGGCAAGGTCTTGGATGGTGACTGACGTAAGCACCAAGGACTCAAGTCCTGTTTTGTCGCTACACTTTCCTGTGAGGGGATCTCCGCAAGAACTCAAGCAGCCGCGACTCTGGTAGGCGCCATGGGTTTGGATTCCACGGTTGCTGTAACCACCGATATATGGACACCGTCATTGGTGGCCGATCTGATGACCCCACGAAATGTGAACATCGGTCCCTCAAAACAAGGCACCGCCGATACAACGCCCGGACGGATTTTCTTTTCATCAGGCGGGAGCGGAAAGCTGGTGATGCCGTCGCGTCAACTTCGCTTAGAGAATGCGTGGGCTTTCGAGCATTGGACACCTGGCCGCGACTGGAGTCCGACGAGAAATCGAACTTCCCTCGCGCTCCGACCATAGAGGGAAAAGATGAGGGCGCGAGCGGGGCCTCCTTCATCGCCGGTTCAGAGAAGAATCGATTGCCGACGTCAGAAAAGAACTCGCTCAGTTCCGAGGGCCGACTCGTCTCCATCCCCGCTGGCTGGGGGGCAAACGGCGTAGTGACCTGCATGTCCGATGGTCTGGACGATTCAGCGGTTCCCACAGGTTCCGGAATCTCCTCGGAATCCAAAAACGGCTTAGCAGGTTCTTTGCCTAGGCTCGGCACATGGTCTGCCACAACTAGTGGAGGTGAAGCGAGGTTAGTTATAGCCCCAGCGTGTTCCTTCAAAGGTGGCTCAGACGTTGCAGGCGAACAAGCCTGTACGTTCACTGATCTCGATTGCGGAGCCACGAAATTGAAGTCCGGGACGTTCCCAGCATCCCTGGAAGGCGCTACGGGTTTGACGTCGTCGAACTGAAATTTGCACGCGATCCGTTCGACGATGTGCACCGGCACCGGCTGGACATGTTCCAGGTATGCATTGATCAGCGCGTTTTCGCATAGCAGGTTCATGACGCGCGGGATCCCGCGCGAATATAGGTGCACGGTGTCCATGGCCTCGGGCGCAAAGGCCGGTTTGCCATTGGCGCCGGCGATGTCCAAGCGCGACTGAATATAATCGTGAGTCTCCTGGAGAGAGAGCGCGGCGGTTTTACATCGAAGCGCAACCCGCTGCTTGATCTGGCGCAGCTCAGGTCGTCTGATTCGTTCTTCAAGCTCCGGCTGGCCGACGAGCACAATCTGCAAAAGCTTTTCACGCGGGGTTTCCAGATTCAGTAGCATTCGAATCTCTTCGAGCATGTAAATCGGCAGTCCCTGCGCTTCATCCACGATGAGCACTGGCGTCTTGCCTGCGCGGTAGCGTTCGAGCAGCCACCGATTCAGACGCATCAGTGCGTTGTTGCTGAATCCCGAGTCGAACGGCACTCCGAAATCTGCCATCATGAAATCAAATAGATGGTTGGTTTCTAGATGGGAATTGAAAATGAACGCTGTGGGCTGTTGTTCGCTGAGATGATCAAGCAAGCGGTTAATCAGGGTCGTTTTGCCCGTGCCAACTTCGCCCGTTAGCAGCATGAGCCCCTTGCGAGCCTGGATCCCGTATTTTAGTTCGTCCAACGTCTGCCGGGTCAGCGGAGTCAGAAACAGGTATCGTGGATCCGGGTTGACATTAAAAGGATTTTCGCACAGTCCGAAGAAATGTTTGTACATGTTGGGGTACTCGTGCTCATCACACTGTTTTTGTCTGAAGCTGCTGCTCATGTATCGAGTCCAATGTGGTCTGAGTTTTTCTTATGCGTCGTTCCTGCTCACCAACCTGTTCCGAACGCGAAGTTCCTTCCCACGGCGAAGGGGGAGCGAAACGAATACTGCATTAGCCCCCTGGGTTGTGCCGCAAATGTAGGTCCAAAGCGGCTCACTGAAAGCGCGGGAGTTAATTTGCTCGTTAAGTTCAATAGCTCCTGCCAATTGCAGAATTTGCGCAACAACTTTCCGTTTTTATTAGCTGAGATGAAGTAGAACTTGGAAGCGACGCCAGCGCGTACCGCAGCGAGCTCATGGCGCGTTAAATCAGGCAGGTAGCACGGACTGCTAACCCAAAATAGATCCTTGGGCCAAATCGGAAATTCCAGTTAGGATATTCAGGCACCCTCCGGAGGGAAATGATTCGGCGACTTCGCGCACCGTTCTTTTAGTCGTTCCCGTCTCAGCCTCAAAATGCCATCACCTGCCCACCTCTAGAAGCCCTGCCCTGCAATCCGCTGTCGCTTCCGTTTTTCGATTCCACTTGGATTCTAGTCGAATTACGCGACAGGTTCTCGGGACCCACTTGGTTGCATAACACATCCGGAAGCCGCAATTCAGATCCGTGCAACGGTAAGAATCAGACCGTCCAATTCGGACAGGTACCAGTTGCGCTTGGTACTAAAGTAATGACCTTGCGGCAGACTCAAGTACCGCTCGAATGTGACTTTTCTCCTGCTGCGCCCCGACGTTCGCGCCGCTATTTTGGCGTATCACTACGCGATTCCAAAGGCCGGTGGGGCCAACATCAGCATGAGCGAGACGTTCGGGCATCTGAACTCTGATGAGAACCAGGGCGGAAACATTCCTGTGGACATGAGGGGCGGAAAAGCGTGCGATCCGCCGCTTGAAAACGCCGGCACCGCGGCCGCAAAGGTAAGGTCGGACAGCGCATCCGGCGTCCCGGTGGGCGAGCGCCGCCATCGCCGGCGCGCGTTGATCTCCATACCGGTGCGTGTCCGTGGCACGGACGTGACCGAGGGCCGTCTCGATGAGATTTCAAACACGCTCGACGTCTCCCGCAACGGATTTCTTTTTACCACTCCGCAATCTACTTTCGCCGT
>Ga0210404_10000236_pt1 | contig 32791 bp, 29 predicted proteins | sample IncBWH28MmetaG_FD_155455 | JGI IMG/M metagenome (GOLD analysis project Ga0210404, IMG submission 155455) | Forest soil microbial communities from Barre Woods Harvard Forest LTER site, Petersham, Massachusetts, United States - Inc-BW-H-28-M | ecosystem: Environmental > Terrestrial > Soil >... | reverse complement strand
GCTGGCCCGCCTTAGCACGTTGGGCGCAACGGGTATCTATGGGGCGGCATATCGGCTCATCGACGTCAGTTTTGCTCCTGTAGCAGCACTGTTGTACGCTGCAAACCCTGGTTTCTTCCGCGCCGGCGTGGGTGGAATCCCAGGAAGCTGTAAGTACGCCGAGCCTCTGCTGTTGAGAGCTCTCGGGTTCTCCTTGCTCATCTGTACTGCAATCCTGCTCTTGGCGGGCGTCGTCCCGTTCATTCTAGGAGCGCAATATGCAGCTACGGCGGAAGCACTGCGTTGGCTTAGTCCCCTGCCGATACTGAAGTCGCTGCACTATTTCCTATCCGATATTCTCACTTCCGCAGGCCACCAAGCGATCCGCACTGCGATCCAAGCTGGAGTAGCACTGTTCAACGTGCTGATCAATCTTTGGATGATTCCCGCCCATTCCTGGAGAGGCGCTGCCATATCCAGCATCGCCTCAGACGCATTGTTGGCATGTTCGGTGGGCGCTGCCGTATTTATTTTGCTGCGCCGCTCGCAGTCAGGCTCTACCCTCCGTATCGCTGAGGAAACTGGATCTCCTGCATGAAGCTCTCAAGTCGAGCTGTGGGAAAATGCGTCTACGGTCGTCATTCTCTTCTTGTCGAGGTTGTCTTCGTCCAGGCCACGGACGAAGGCGGTCCATTCGTGAAAGCTATTGGGTCCGTCTAACTCGAGTCGAGGTTCAAGAAAACCATGGAATCTGGGACTCAGAACCTCTTCTCGAGGGTCTAGATGCATATAGCAATCTGTGTTGCGACGTTCAATCGGCCAAGACTCTTGGAGAAATTATTGAGTGGAATTGCAGAGCTGAGATTCCCGAAAGCAGGGGTACCAGAGATCACCGTAATCGTTGTGGACAATGACGCATCAGCAGCGGCCAAAGATGTGTGCCGTAAGGCGGCTTTTCCTTGGTGCCTTCGGTATGTCCTTGAGCCCAAGCGCGGTATTGCAGAGGCCCGAAACCGTGCATTGAAAGAAATTGGCGACGCCGACTTTCTGGCATTCATAGACGATGATGAGGTGCCGGGAACGCTGTGGCTCGATGAGTTGCTGTCCGCTCAGATCAACTTTCACTCAGACGCCGTGGCTGGACCAGTTTACCCGTCCTTCACTGAAGATGTACCTGAATGGATAAGAGGAGCGGATTTCTTCAGTAGACCCGGGCATCTGACTGGCGACTCTCTCGCGTACTGTTCGACGAACAACGCACTTGTGGCCCGAAATGTTTTCGATCAGGTTGGCGGCTTTGACGATCGATTTCAGTTCACCGGTGGTGAAGACCTGCACTTTTTCACGCGAGTCCGGCTTGCAGGCTTCAATATCGTGTGGTCTCAGGAAGCGGTTGTGATTGAGACAGTCTCGAGCGACAGGGCAAATCTGGGATCGCTCTTGCGACGCGCATACACTGGCGGGAATTCCTATGCCCTCGTGGAGTCGTCACTTGACGGCCGCGCCTACCTCCGCCTCGTCCGGTTCTTCAAAGCTTGCGCGCGGATCCTCCAAGGTTCGTTGAACGCGTGCACTTCCCTGCTCACGGGTCGGGCTGTTGCCGCCGTGCGTGCGCTACGGGGTGTCTGCTCCGGTGTGGGAATGCTTGCGGGCCTATCCGGTCTCCGTAATGAAGCCTACAAGACCGTGAGGGGAGACCCAGTCGAGGCCCTCGCTGGCGCCGACCCAGTAATTGTCGCTCCAGAAATCGAAGGCTTTTCGGGATCCAACATCCATCCAGATCACAACGCCCGCGGAATGGGATTAGAGGATACTTCATCAAGCCAGATGGATTGATGAAGCTAGGGATGAGATTTTACCTCAGGAATATATGGAAAATCTCCGGTCAGTGAAGTCCTTCATGAGTGAGCGTGCTTTCGCATGAGGCAGGAACACGATTCCGACCCGGGCAGGCGATCTCTGCCTGATATCTTCATCAAACTCGGGCTCAAAAGCACTTTGGCCCGGAATACCGCTTGGACGCTCCTCGGTGCGGGATTGCGACTCCTCATCCAAGCGTTGTACTTCATCGCTATTGCGAGGACTTTGGGGGTGAGCAAATACGGAGCTTTCATCGGAGTCCTTGCCCTAGTCGGAATTGCGGTCCCGTTCGCAGACTTGGGAACGGGTAATCTCCTTGTTAAGAATGTGTCGCGTGACCAAAGGCGCTTCGCGACCTACTGGGGGAGGGCACTGGCTACTACAGCCGCTTCTGGCTCGGCGCTTATCACCGTTGTGCTCCTCCTCTCTCACTTTGTCTTACCATCGAATATTCCGCTGCGGCTCGTCCTATTGGTGTCGGTGTCTGATATCGTCGCGCTAAACATCATCACGAATTGTGGACAAGCCTTTCAAGCTTTTGATCAATTGAATTCGATGGCTATGCTGAATGTTCTTGCCAGCGCGGGCCGTCTGATCGGGGCGTGTGTCCTGATCGGAATTCGCCCTCACCCTTCGGCGTTAGAGTGGGGATACGCCTATTGCTGCAGTTCCATACTCGTTGCGGCAACGGCATCGTTTCTCGTTTGGTCGAAACTCGGCCCGCCGGAGCTCAACTGGGGACGCTCCATCGCCGAATTGCGTGAGGGTTGTTATTTCTCCGCTAGTCTAAGCGCTCAAACCATTTACAACGACATCGACAAGACAATGTTGGCACGCCTGGGAACGCTGGAGGCGACCGGTATCTACGGGGCAGCCTATCGTCTCATTGACGTTAGCTTTGCTCCTGTTTCGTCGTTATTGGTTGCCTCCTATTCGAATTTTTTCCGTGCCGGGGCGGATGGCATCGCGTCTTGCCTGAGGTATGCGAAACCGCTGTTGCTGCGAGCTGTGACGTATTCCGTGCTCATCTGCGTGCTCTTGTTGCTCTCTGCGGGTGTAATACCCCACGTTTTGGGACCGGAGTACTCTCGAACCACGGAAGCGCTCCGCTGGCTAGCCGTGCTGCCTTTCCTAAAAGCCTTGCACTATTTCTTCTCGAACGTGCTTACCGGTGCGGGGCATCAAGGATTGCGGACATGCGTCCAAGTTGTAGTTGCGCTCTTTAATGTCGCCATCAATTTATGGATCATTCCCCTGTATTCATGGCGCGGAGCGGCTTGGTCGAGCATTGCGTCAGACGCCTTGCTTGCATTTGGGGTTGGTACCGCGGTATTTGTTCTTTCTCGTCGATCACAAGCGGTTGCGGTAAACGCTAATGCAGATGCCCTAGTCTGATAGATATTTTTTAAAGAACGCAAGCGAGCCAAAAATATGGTCGATCCGATTCTTGGAGCGCGGCGCCAGAGAAATTCCCTCGCGACTTTTCCTAGCGAAGACTCATGAGAATTCGACGCCAAATCCTAAACGACGCACTCACGCTAGCGGCTCTTTTTTTTGCCACTGGGGCGCTCCATACTTTCATCGTAGATCCTTCTAACTCCCTATCTGCCACCAACGGCTCTGCGTTGATTCAGATATTGTGGTTGATCATATATGGGGCAGAAGCTGTTCGCCTAATTCCGCGGTACCGTCAGATCATAATGCTGGTTCGCGCTAACAAGTGCCTTATGCTGCTGGTTCTGCTAGCCGTTTTCTCAGCGCTTTGGTCGGAAGATCCCTCTCTCACGCTGCGTCACGGTCTGCCTCTTCTGGCGACGACATTCATTGGTATCGATTTCGCGATTCGTTATTCCGTTCGAGACCAGCTACGTATGGTTTATATTGTCCTGGGTTTAGTGGTGTTGCTCGGAATTGTGGCACAACTATTTTTCCCCCAGCTGGTCCCCAATGGAGATTTCAACCGCGGAGATTGGCATGGGGTATTGGGTTTCAAGAACGATTGGGCCCGGATTGTGGTTCTAGCGACGGTCGCAGCTTTGTGTCGGTCGCGTCGCTCCCTGCGAGACTTGCTGGTTATTGCCTCGCTCGTCTTAGTCGCCTTCGGCTTGATCGCTTTAGCGCACTCTGTGGGTGCATTGGTCATCTTTGTTGTCATGCTATTGCTTTTCAAGATTTTTGGCGCCGCCCTACGGTGGAGACCGAAGATTCTGGTTGTGGCGGGCTTGGCAGGTGCGTTGATCGTGTTGCCGATGTCTTACTTACTTGCTCAGAACTTAGATAGAGCGACTGCCGTTCTAGGCCGTGACGCCAGCCTCTCGGGACGAGTAAATATCTGGGAACTAGCATTATCAAGCATCGCGAATAGTCCCGTCTTAGGTTACGGGTATAGCGCCTTTTGGGAGGCAAGCTCCCAACGAGCGACGCGAATACGAGAGGAAATGCACTGGGCTGTCCCCCATGCCCATAATGGCTACGTCGATATGACCTTAGAATTGGGGCTCACGGGGCTTTCCTTGCTGATTGCCAGCTACGTCATTGCGGCGAGGCGGGCCTTTGACTGTTGGAAGCGAGGAGCGGAACGCGAAACCATATGGCCGCTGGCCTATTTGAGCTTCTTTTTCTTATACCAATTCACCGAAGGTAGTCTGGTCACAGGTAATCTAATCTTTTGGATTCTATACGTGGCTGTGTCTTTTTCGGTTACAAGGGTCACGGCCACCGATCCGAAGAGCGATCGACAGTTCATTGCACCCATGCAAATGTCGCCACTCGATCAGGGAACGGTCATAACAGCCCATACAACTGGGTAATTTTTCGACGATGCTCGCTATACGGTATCCGGAGGCACTCTCGAGAAGCCGGTGACTGTGCGATGAAACGGTAGTAGCGATCTCTGTTCTAGCCCTTCCGGAACTAAACTCCATGTCCGCAAGGGGGATTCATGAACCGAGCACTCATTTACATCACTGCGTTGCTCCTCGTGATTGTGATTCTCCCTGCTACGTCAATCGGCAACAGTGACAGCAATCCACCTTCGCAACCGGTACCAATAAACTATTTCGGGATGCACATCCACCTCACGGTGACGGCGAATGGGATGGACCCTCTCAGACCCTGGCCAAGCGTTTCGATACCGGAGTTGCGGCTGTGGGACGCGGGTGTTGCTTGGCCGAACATCGAGCCACGGAGGGGAGCGTGGAACTTCAATGAGCTCGATGTGTATTTGAATTTAGCCGAGGAACATAAAACGAATGTGCTTCTGCCGATTGGCCTTTCGCCAGGGTGGGCCTCGGCGCGTCCCGAGGAACCGTCGATATCTCGACCAGGAATTGCGGCGGAGCCAAGAGATCTAGAAGACTGGCGCACCTACGTCACTACGGTCGCCACGCACTGCAAAGGCCGCGTAAAAGGATATGAAATTTGGAACGAGCCGAACCTAAAGGCCTATTGGACCGGGGACGTCGACAAATTGATTTTGCTGACTCGCGAGGCCTCGGAAATCATCCGGAGGGTTGATCCACAGGCAATCATTGTCTCACCCTCTGCGACTGGCAGTTACGGGACGAAGTGGCTGGCCGAGTTTCTGAGTAAGGGCGGTGGGCAGTACGTGGACGTCATTGGGTATCACTTCTATGTCAATCCGGCACCACCGGAGGCGATGGTGCCAGTTATTCAAGACGTGAAACAGATTATGAACGACCATGGGGCAGGCGGTAAACCCCTATGGAACACCGAGTCAGGGTGGTCAAAACCAAAGCCTTTTCCATCCGACGAGCTGGCTGCTGCGTATCTTGCCAGGGCTTATATCCTCAACTGGGCGACGGGTGTAGAAAGGCTTTATTGGTACGGTTGGGACAATCACGGTTGGGTCTCGATTGAAACTACCGAGGCGGACAACCGAACACTAAAGCCCGCTGGTAAGGCCTACGGAATCCTCCAACAGTGGCTTGTGGGCAGCCGGGTGGTGGGATGTAGTGCGGACGCAGATCACACCTGGACTTGCGAGTTGAATCGGCGGGGGGCACCGCGGTGGATTGTTTGGAACGTTGACCGGACCGAGCCCTTCGTCCCGCCAGTATCTTGGCACGCGAGGCGCGTTACTCCTCTGCTTGAGGAAGGGCACAACCTGACAACGAATATTTTCATAAGCCCAATCCCACAGCTTATTGAATAAGACAGGTTACCAGGTGATCCACTGCCCATCGAAAGCCTGCCTGGGAATTGAAGAAAAGGTCCCTTACAAGCATGCAATTACCTGAATCTTTGCAGCTGATGTGGCTTCTGTTACTAAGACAGGATGTAAAAAGGACCCGACTTAGCGTTAGGTGGTTGGCGAGTCGGAACAAGACAGCTAGAAGAGCGGTCGTTGCGTCGCATGGACCGATCGTTTCTCTAACCACGTACGGCACACGAATAAGCACGGTATATTTAGCTCTCGAGTCAATCGCCAGTGGATCTGTTCTGCCTTCGCGGATGATCTTATGGTTGGACAACGGGGACGCGTTTAGGAATCGTCCTAGTTCACTTCGGCGGCTCGAAGAAAGAGGTTTGGAAATAAAACTGACCCCGAACTACGGCCCCCATAAGAAGTATTATCCTTTTCTTGAGTCAACCGAAATATTTGAACTGCCTCTAGTTACGGCGGATGACGATGTGCTATACCCGCGGAGTTGGCTAAGCGGCCTGGTAAGCAGCTTCAATAAAGATTGCACGGTGATTAACTGTTACCGCGCGCATGAAATTCAAATTGCCGACAAAACGATAGCACCGTACGGTAGTTGGAAACCCTGCAAGTCCGAGAAGCCTAGTTTCCTTAATTTCGCGGTAGGCAGTTCGGGTTGCATCTATCCACCGGCGTTCCTACGGGTTCTGAAAGCAGCCGGGAGAAGATTTGAACGACAGTGTCCTACAGCGGATGATGTTTGGTTGCATGTGAACGCCGTTCGATCGCATTTTATGATAAAGCAAATCGGTAGGCGTCAGTTTCGTTTCCCACTCTTGCCCGATACGCAAGACATCGGATTGCATGTCTCGAACGTCGGTCTAGGACAGAATGACGTCCAAATCAAGAACACGTACAGTTCGACCGATATTGGCACCCTCGTTTCATGCTTAAATTCGCTGTGCATTAACGCATAGCCCCCATCCGCGATTGAAGACTTATTCCAGAAGGTAGGCCGTCCGGCTACCAAGGCACTCCGATACCGCTAAATACTCAGAAAGCAGATCGAAACACGATATGCCGCTGCCAGATCGCAACCTCAAACTCGCGTTATTGACGAACATGGTTGCGCCCTCTAGAGTTCCCGTTTATCGAGGGTTGGGTTGTTGTTTCGATCTCCTCGTACTTCACGGAGGATCGGAAGCCAATCGCAACTCTTGGCGCGGCCTGGACACGGCGCTTCCCAACGCAAGCGTGAAACGCGCCTGGGGTTGGCAGATCCGGATGGCCAGGAAAGAAAACGGCGAAACGATTGATCATCGCTACCTCCACTTCACTCCAGGGTACATCTGGCACCTGTTGCGCTTCCGGCCGGACGTGGTTGTCACCAACGAAATGGGACTTCGCACCATCACCTCGCTCACCTACGGCGCTCTGTTCGGCAAGCCTGTCTGGGTGTGGTGGGGAGGTACGCTCCACACCGAGCGCAAATTAGATCCCGCGCGTCGCGCCTTGCGAACGGTAGTTTCTCGTTGGGCCCGCCGTTGGATCAGCTATGGCCAGTCCTCGAGCGAGTACCTCCTCTCTCTGGGCGTAGATAGCAATCGTATTCTTCAGATACAGAATGCCGTCGACGAACAGCGATTTGCGGCTCCAATTAAGCCTGAGTTCGATCTTCATCCCCGGCCGGTTCTACTTCACGTAGGGCAGTTCATCGCACGCAAGGGGATTGAGTTGCTTCTCCAAGCCGCTGCCACCCTGCAGAAGGAGGGAAAGGAATTCTCCTTACTTCTCGTTGGCAGCGGACCAGATAAGCAGGCACTCAAGCGTCTGGCCGCCCATTTGAACATCAAGCATGCGCATTTCGAGTCTTCTCGGCCGCCGGAGGAAATGCCCTCGGTATACCGCAGCGCGGATGCGTTGATATTCCCAACGCTTGAAGACGTCTGGGGCCTAGTTGCCAACGAGGCCATGCTCTCCGGCCTACCCGTTCTGTGTTCGAAATATGCCGGGTGCGCTAACGAGCTGTTTCGTCCTGACAATATTTTCAACCCTAAGGATACGGATGAATTTGCGGTAAAACTCGGAAAGGCTATTTCGGGGGAGCTTCCAAAATCTGACCTTTCACGCTTAAAGTCAACGTCACAGATCGTCGAAGATTTAGTCAGAGCATTGGAAAGCTCGGTTCGTCGGACCGCCGATCGCTTGACGGATGCTCCAAGAGATCCACTCTATCGTTAGCGACCAAACACACGTCTTTTAGTTTTCGTTCGCATCTTCTCGAGCAGGTTGTGTCGATCGAAGGAGGAGTTGATACCGCCGTGAGTAGCAGTATGTACGCAAATCTTTCTTGGCTACCTAAAGCGCCCGAGACATTCTCAGCCGAATGCCGTGCCGCCTTGGCGAATGACGAAGGATTGGGTCGACGTCTGCGGAACCTCGCGAGGTATTCGCTCAACGTTAACCAGCTAGGCCGGCTGGCGCACATCACAGCCACGGCTCGGAGGGATGGAAGATCTCTCGAACCGCTGACACCCTTTCGGCTCGGTGTGTTAAGTAACTCCACACTCGATTTCATCGTTCCGGCGCTAGAGGCTACCGCGCTGAGGCATGGAATTGCACTAGAGTGCATCAAGGCCGAATACGGACAGGTGATGCAGGAAGCGCTATCGCCTGATTCAGTGATCAATCGCGCCAGACCGGATGCGGTTCTGATCGCGGTGGATATGCGGTATCTGCCACTCCAAACGACGCCAGGAAGCCGGGACGCCGCGTCTCGAACGGTCCAGGAGAGTCTTCACCATCTCGAGGAAATACGCGGTAACATCCGCCGAAACAGCGGGGCGATTTTGATCCTGCAGACCCTTGCGCCTCTTCCCGAGAGCCTATTTGGCAGTCTGGACCGCGCTCTTCCCGGAGCTCCTCGTCAGCTAATCGATGCGGTCAATCGCGGCCTGGCAGAAAGCGTCTTTGGCACCGAAGACGCTTTGGTCGACGTTGCCGCGCTCGCCGAGACGGTGGGCTTGGGTGAATGGCACTCTCCGGTGCAGTGGAATCTGGCCAAGCTCCCCTTCGCGGACGAGTTTGTGCCGCTCTACGCAGATCATGTGGCGCGAGTGATTGCCGCACTGCGCGGAAAGAGCCGGAAGTGCCTTATTCTCGACTTAGACAACACCGTTTGGGGTGGAGTGATCGGCGACGACGGGCTGGAAGGCATCCAGATTGCCCAGGGAGACGCAACCGGAGAGGCTCACTTAATGGTGCAGAGATTGGCGCTCGCACTACGCGAACGTGGCATTGTGCTGGCGGTATCGTCGAAGAACGACGATGACATTGCGCGAAAACCATTCCGCGAACACCCTGAAATGCTGCTCCACGAGGACCACATTGCTGTTTTTCAGGCAAACTGGAGGGACAAGCCGACGAACATCAAAGCTATAGCGGAGGAGTTGTCACTCGGACTCGATTCGATGGTGCTGCTCGATGACAATCCGGTGGAACGGGGGCTCGTCCGACAGATTCTTCCGGAAGTCGCCGTTCCCGAACTCCCCGAAGACCCGGCGCTCTACGGACGAGTCCTGAGTGCTGCAGGATACTTCGAGTCCGTGACATTCTCTGCTGAAGACCTCAAGCGCGCCGAGTATTACCAGGACAATGCGCGGCGTATCGCGCTCCAGAAGCAGGCTGGCGATGTCGACGCTTACCTGACCTCTTTGGACATGGAGATCACCTTCCATCCCTTTGATAGGACAGGCCGAAGCCGGATCGCACAGTTAATCAATAAATCGAATCAATACAACTTGACCACCCGGCGCTACACCGAGGCGGAGGTGTCGGAGGTAGAAGCAGACCGGAGATGCTTCACCCTTCAGGTTCGGCTTTCAGATATCTTTGGCGACAACGGGATGATCAGCGTGGTTATCTGCCGGCAAACGGGTTCCGCAACCTGGGAAATCGATACCTGGCTTATGAGCTGCCGTGTGTTGGGCCGTCGAGTCCAAGAAGCGGTGCTGCAGGAAGTACTACGTCATGCGGCCCTGAATGGTATCGAAAGGCTGGTTGGAATATACAGGCCCACCGAGCGCAACAAGATGGTAGAAGAACATTATTCGCAGCTTGGCTTTGAACAGATCTCCGTGGAACCGGACGGAACTACCAAATGGGAGTTGGAAGTGCGGAATACTTCCGTCTGGAGCGTTCCGATGCGAGTGAGGTCGAACGGATTCGAGCTGATCGGATCAGTGTGAGGAAATTGGAAACGGGACTGAGTCTTGATCTCGAAGGCAGCTCGCAGAACGGACAGGTTGCAGATATGAGCGTTGCCTTAATTGCATCCGAGACACGCACCTTCGATCGGAAGGCGCAGGACGATTTTGCCTTCTTCTCCGCTGATCGTAATCCCATTCACCTGGATGCGGTCCAAGCCAGACGCACGCAGGCAGGGCAACCTGTTGTCCATGGCATGCACACGGTGCTTTGGGCCCTAGATGTGATTGCTCGCAACCAGGCGCTACGTCCGGTTACGCAGCTCAAGGTCGAATTTCAGAAATTGATCTATGTAGGTGACCAGGTAACGCTTGAAATCATCAGCCAGAACGACGCGGGGATTCGGCTGGAACTTTCCGTTGACGGGCTCCTCGTCACTTCTCTTAAGCTCACCTTCGGTGAGGCAAGGCTCGAAATCGACCGGATGGGCTGTACGCCTGCCGTCCACGAACATTCCTGGCCGTCAGAGCCCAGGGAGCTTTCTTTCGAGCAAATGGGTCAAGCAAGCGGCTGGCTGAGCTTTGCGCGAAGCGTCGGCCCGCTTGCCAACTTTTTCCCGGCCGCGGCAGCGGCTCTCGGCGCAAGCCGGGTTGCCGCCCTAGCCTGCATGTCGCGTCAGGTGGGTATGGTCTGCCCGGGTTTGCACTCCATTTTCTCAGGGTTCACGGTGAATCTAGCCAGCCAGTCAGACGCCATGTTTTTCGAAGTGACAAGCGTGGATGAGCGTTTCCGGCTCATTGAGCAATCCGTAGAGGGTGGAGGATGGTCGGGTACGATCGAAAGCTTTGCGCGCCATCCACCTGTTTTGCAGCCCCGTGTGAAGCACCTTGCGCAATTTGTCCGCACCAATGAGTTCCAGCAAGCTTCTGCTTTGATTATCGGCGGCTCACGCGGCCTGGGCGAGCTTACTGCTAAGTTGATTGCCGCCGGCGCTGGCGCCGTCACGATTACCTATGCCGTGGGTCGCGCCGACGCCCTGGAGATCCAGAGACAGATTCGCGACTGGGGCGGGCTCTGCGAAGTTATTCCATACGACGCGACCCAACCGGCAGAAAATCAACTGCACTCGCTTAAGCGCGCTCCGGCTTCTCTCTACTATTTCGCAACGCCTCCGATTGCGCGGCGCAAGACAAATCTGTACGCGCCATCCGTGCTCAACGATTTTCTGCGTGTATACGCAGATGGTTTTCATGATCTCGTCCAGTGGCTATTACGGGCGCCCGGCGCTAGGTTGAGCGCGTTTTATCCTTCTTCGATTGCCGTGAAAGAACGTCCCGCAGAAATGACCGAATACGCGATGGCCAAGGCCGCGGGCGAGGTGCTCTGTAAGGACCTCGCGCGATTCCGCAAGGGTTTGCGGGTGGTCGTTGAGCGCCTGCCGCGTATGCTCACCGATCTAACTGCCACCGTGGTGCCGGTCGAGACAGCGGACCCGCTCGACGTGATGTTGCCCATCGTGCGACGCGTGGAAACTGCAGACTAGAACGAACATGCCGGAGAGAGCGGTCGAGGCTAGCGAAGAGCGGAGTAAATCAGTCTTTCGTTCTGACCAAGGCAGTCTCCAGAATCATGCTCGAAACGTTACACCCTTGGAGCGACTTAGTGGAATCGACTGAAATCTACCAGCGCCTAACCACGGTACTACATGAAGTGTTCGATGATGATGAGATCGTCGCGCGCCCGGAACTTACGGCGTCCGACGTGGAAGGATGGGACAGTCTCAAGAATATTCGACTGATCGTCTCCGTCGAGAAGGCCTTTCAGATACGGTTTTCCGCGTCGGAAGTCAGCAGTCTAAAGAATGTCGGGGGGTTGGCAAGTCTTATTCAGTTGAAGGTATAGCAGATGAATGCCACACACCTTGGCGAGATTGGGAATCCCTTGGATATGAGCAAGCGGCGAGGAGAACCGATAAGCACCACCATTGCTTCCTCACCGACTCGCCTCCCGCGGCGCGACCTGGTCATACTTCCGCTGCTCAGCATCCTCACGATTGCCTTTCTTCTGGTTAGCTCGGAAGTCGCGGCAAGGCACTTCTTCCCCGAGAGCTCGGGGGGCGATCCCTGCAGAGTTGCTGACCCGGCGATCGGTTTCAAATATCGGCCGAACTGTACGTCGCGTGTCAAGTCCGCGGAGGGTCCGTGGGTAGTGAACCATTACAACGAGTGCGGATACCGGACAAACGAATCCTGCGGGGAGAAACCCTCGGGCAGTATACGAATTGCTCTGATCGGTTCATCCGTCGCCCAGGGATCCTATGTCGGATACGACGAAATTTGGGCGACTCGCGCGGCCACGGATTTGACTCGAATGTGCAGAAGACCAGTTGAGGTTCAAAACCTGGGCCGGGAAGTGTGCCTTCCGATTTGCGAGTTTCATCGGATTGACGAGGCTCTGGCCCTGAAGCCGGATCTCGCGGTTATGACGGTCAGCCCGTACGATCTCGAGCGCCTGGTTCCGTCCGAAATTCCTGACGTCTCCGAGCCCCTTCCGCAGCAGCCTGCTTCGATTGCGGCTCCAGAAACGCTTAGCCTTCTCAAGAGGGCGCAGACGCTTGTCACCGAAAGCCGTGCAGTGACCGTAGCCGAGCATTACCTTTTCCAGGATCCGTCAACGTACGTTCGTATCTATCTAGCCTACGGGGATAAGGCGGATTTCCTGCGGACGCCGTTTTCGCCCCTGTGGGAAGGGCGCTTAGAGGGCTTTGATCTTCTTCTCGGTGAAATCGCCCAGAAGTTTCACGCCGCACATGTGCCCTTCGCGCTGATCGAGATGCCGAGCCTGGCGCAGGTTTCCGTCCTAGCCCTCAAGAGTCGCCCTCCCGGGGTCGATCCCTACGCCCTCAACCAGCGCCTGAAAGAGATCTCATCGAGGCACGGGGTTCAGTTTGTCAACGTTCTCGACTCGTTCCAGCGGATGCCCGGATCGAACAAACTCTTCTACATGGTCGATGGTCACTTGGGCGGAAAAGGCCAGGCGCTCGTTAGCGCTCCGTTCGTTGACCAACTGACCCAAGGCACGACTCCTGCGCTGTCAAGTTGCAGCGCTCGGCCGCCCGAGCAAAGCGTCGACGAGAGTTTCTGATATGACCATCGCATCGCTCTCCTTCCTTGCCTTCGCGCTGGTCGCGGTTCTTGCCTACAACCTTCACTCGAGCGTGGTCTGGCGGAAAGCGATCCTCCTAATTGCGAATGTCGCCTTCTTGAGTACATTCTCCCATAGCATTTCTGCGTTCGTTCCGCTCGCCGGCTTTCTCGCCCTCGGCTACCTAGGCGTGCGGGCGATCGAGCGTTCTCACGGCAAAGCGGCCTATTGGGGAATCGTCGCTGGAACCGTGCTGCTGTTCGTCTGGTTGAAGAAGTACACGTTCTTGCCGCACGCTTCCTTCCTGCGATCCCCGTACACGACCTTGGGCTTGTCGTACATCTTCTTCCGCGTAATGCACCTAATCATCGATGCGAACGGGGGAACTCGCCATCGAGGGATCGATATCGTCTCCTATCTGAATTACACAATAAACTTCACGACGCTCGTTGCGGGGCCAATTCAGACTTATCCCGAGTTCATCGAACAGCACCTTGCACCCGCGCGGCCACCCCTCACGATCATGGATACGGGCAGTAGCCTGGAACGAATCGTCATCGGCTTTTTCAAGGTGAATGTGCTGGGCCTGGTTTTCTCTATGCTTCAAAGCCAGGCGATCAACGCGCTTTCGCTGAACCAGGCGATTCGAACCCGGGCTCTAACCGGAGCGATGATTGCCGTCTGTTATACAATTTACCTTTACTTTAATTTTTCCGGCTATACGGACATCGTGATTGGCGTCGCCAAGTTTCTGCGGATCACTCTTCCAGAAAATTTCAATCGACCATTCGCAGCAGACAATTTCCTCGAGTTTTGGAATCGCTGGCACATCACGCTGTCACACTGGCTTAAGACCTATGTCTATAATCCGCTCCTGATTGTTCTCATGCGCCGCTTCCCTTCGCCAAAGATCGAGCCATTCCTTGGAGTAGCCGCTTTCTTCGTGACGTTTTTCCTCATCGGACTTTGGCACGGACAAACGTCCGAATTTATCTTCTTCGGTATTTTGCTTGGGGCGGGCGTCAGCTCCAACAAGCTGTTCCAAATCGAAATGGCGCGCGCCGTGGGCAAGAAGCAATACAAAGCACTGTCCAACAACTGGATGTATCAGGCCGCTTGCCGAGGCCTTACGTTCACATTCTTTTCATTCAGCCTCCTGTGGTTTTGGTCCAACTGGACAGAGCTCGGCAAAATGAGTCGGACGCTCGGACTGCCAGCTCAGTTACTTGGGTGGTTTTTGATATTCGTCGCTTCCACGATGGTACTGGCGGTATGGGAAGCCATACGGGCCCTGGCCTTGGAGGTGAAGTGGGATGGCCAGCCCTTTGTTCTTTGCCGCTACGTCAGAACCGTCTGGAACACTGCGCTGGTATTCGTGCTGGCTGCGGTCATGGGGATACTGAGCGCTCCGGCTCCCGACATTGTGTACAAGGCCTTTTGAACTGAACTCTATCGAATTGGAGGCTTGGCTTCTACCGGTGAAGCCATCCTCAGCGCTGCGCGTTTCTCAGCAGTGGCAGACAAGACCGTCGGGAAGTAGAAAGGAAAGGGACTTGAACCCGTCGACACAATCTCTGTTAAGAGCTGTACCTTTCTATCCTCTCCTTGATCACTGTCGTGATTGGTATAGCCTCCGCAAAGGGAAACGCGACGGGACATTTTCACAGGACGGAGAGGATCGGTTTGTTTTGGAGTACTTTAGCAATCACCGAGGGTTTTATGTTGACGCGGGAGCCAACCATCCGTTCCGGATCAGCAATACCTATTTGCTTTACTTGAACGGGTGGCGCGGAATTACGATTGAACCGATGCCGCATTTGTCACGAAAGCACCGACACTATCGACCGAATGATCGCCACTTCAACGTAGGTGCGGGATCCCAGGATGGCACGATGAAACTCTACGATCTGATTCCCAGCGTCCTGACCACGTTCGACGAAGACGTAGCGACGGCGCATCTCAATGGCGGTCGAGCTGTACTATCGTCGAAGCCTGAGGTTCCCATACGGACAATCGCTTCCCTGTGCCGGGAAGTGCAAGCTCAAGAAAACATCGATTTCTTAAACATTGATTGTGAGGGGTACGATCTCAAAGTGCTGGAAGGAGTCGATTGGTCGTTAACGAAGCCAACGCTTGTATGCGTTGAAACCGGTGGAATTCTAGAACGTTACGCAACCCACCAAAACTCAGCGAATAACATACATCAGTTTCTAAGTGGGGTCGGCTATAAAGCTCTCACAGAACGAGGCTGTAACACTTTCTTCGAATTGATCCAGTAAGAGGTGCTCGTGGTACCACCACCTATCCTGTTTGATTAGACGAACTAGCCAGCCTCGACGTTCATGATACTCGCAAACGGTAATTCATTAATCGCTAAAGCGCTCAAAGGTGGGCGATCGGCTATTCAGGGGGGCGAATGCGAAGCCTCAATCGGTGCCAGAAAGCTACTCTTGGAAAGCCGAATCGACGTCATTTATTCAGAAGTCTCTTTCGTTCCACTGTATTCGAATCAACCGTTGTTCGGAGATCTAGCCGGCGATTTGGCCAAATCGGACTATAAGCTTCATCTGATTTTTAACCAAAATGTGAACGGAATCACCGGGAGACCCCTTCAGGCCGATGCTCTCTTTGTCTCGCCTCAATTACACGAGTCGTCGAGAAAACGATTAAGTACTACATGGATAAAGTAACCGGGACTGTCTACATGTGGCTCTTCAAAAACACAGAATACGTGTTTGACGAGAGCACGGTTTGAGGATAAGACCGGCGGACCCAGCCCTTTCGGAATTCCCGTATCCCCAGGGCTACAGTGACATCTGCACGATCGATGCTATTGGTTAGGGCGGAATGAGTTGGTAGAGGTTCTTGGGGTCAGTTTCGATTAAAAGGAGTCGACATGGCCAGCGTTGTGCTGAACGCTATCAATAGATGGCGAAGAATTTATCATCGAAAGAACTACGCTAAGCACTTCGCCGAACAGGCTGCGGGTGCCGCTAAGCTTCCATACAATAGTCAGCCGCGCGTCACGGCGGTCGTTCAATTATTTAATAAGCGCCAGAATATCGAGGCGATCGTTGCAGCGCTGTCGAGTTCACCGATTGAGGAGATTATCGTGATTGACGATGGATCTAGTGACGGCGCGATTGAGATTCTTCCACGGTTGCTGACAGGCAAGAACCATTTCATCATTCGCTCGAATGATCTGTTCGAAGTGAGAACCTACTCCCGTGCCTTGGATTTCGCTCGGGGTGAAATCGTAGCGCTGCTCCAGGATGATGATCTTCCACCAAGCGACGGTTTGTGGGTTGAGGAAGCTTTGGCGCTGTTTGATCGCTATCCCAAGCTTGCAGTTTTGGGAGGCCGCGATGGCCTCAAGTTAAAACTGAGTAGGGTTCCGAATTCGCCTCCATCATTGACATATAGTCCCGTGAACCATCGTAAGAGTGAGCCGACTGAGTTAGCTTTTACTTTTGTGGACGTTGTCAATCGAGCCCCAATGTTACTGAGAAGAGATGCCATCCAGAGATTGGGGGGAATTGACAACACGTTCGCGCCATTTCAATGCGACGACGTTGACCTGTGCTTGCGGACGTGGAAGGCGGGCCTCCAGGTTGGCATGTATTCTACCGGGTTCGTTCGGGACGTTGGCATGGGCGGCATGCGCCTGTTTAATGCCGGGCGACTCCCCGAGCAGGCCAAGAAGAACTGGGAAATCATCTACAATCGCTACGGCAATGACGTCGGGAAGGGTTACTTCGAAACACTGGTCGCAAATGCTCGCAACGCGGAGCAAGTGTGAAACATGACTGCAGCTTCAACGCGATAGTATCAATTCTATCCTAGACGCACCGACGCCAACCTTCGGCCATTCCTCGGTTCGTCTCCTTGTAAGGGGCGGGCGCGCAGCTATCTCGAGTGCACTGGATATTTTGTTTACGCCGTATTGCAATCGCTCTACGAATGCCAAATTTTGCGCAAGGCCACAGACCCAGCCCGACGACTGGGGTGCTTACCTCGTGAGGCCCGCAGAGGCGCGCCGCCCGCCTTGGAAATCGAGCTGCGACTTATCGCACACACTCTTGGCACGTGATACGTATTTCGGACAAATCCACCACGGAGGTTAGGAAAATGAAGATCAAAGGTCAGAGAGTTGTGGTTTGCGGGGGGGGTGGTTTCATTGGCGGCCATCTCGTAAAGAACCTCCAGGCAAGCGGAGCACGTGAGATTCGCTCCGTGGACATCAAGCCTTTGGAGGAGTGGTACCAAGTGATTCCGGGTGTTGACAACCTGTTGCTTGACCTCCAAGACAAGAACAATTGTTACCAAGCAACGGAAGGGGTGGATGCCGTGTTCCAACTTGCTGCTGACATGGGCGGAATGGGCTTTATCGAGAACAACCGCGCTCTTTGCATGCTCAGTGTGCTGATCAACACTCACATGCTTCTCGCCTCAAAAGACCAAGGGGTAGAGCGCTTCTTCTACTCTTCGTCTGCCTGCGTCTATAACGGCGAGAAACAGACCAGCCCCGATGTTGTCGCGCTGAGAGAAGAAGATGCCTATCCTGCCCTGCCAGAGGACGGTTACGGCTGGGAGAAACTGTTTAGCGAACGCATGTGCCGTCACTTTGAAGAGGATTTCGGTGTGCAGTGCCGTGTCGCCCGGTTTCATAACGTTTACGGCCCCCATGGAACTTGGGATGGTGGTCGTGAAAAAGCCCCTGCCGCGATCTGCCGTAAGGTCATTGAAGCTAAACTATCTGGAAGTCACGAGATCGAGATTTGGGGCGACGGTCAACAAACCCGCAGCTTTATGTACATCGATGACTGCACGAAAGGCGTCGAAGCAATCTTCGAGAGCGACATTCGCGAACCGATCAATCTTGGAAGCAACGAGCTGGTGACCATCAATCAGCTGGTTGACATTGTTGAGGAAATAGCGGGTACGAAGCTGACAAGGAAGTACAATCTCAAAGCGCCCAAGGGAGTGAATGGCCGTAACAGCGACAACACGAAAATTAAGCAGTATCTAGGCTGGGAGCCGTCGATCCGCCTGAAGGATGGAATGGCGAAAACTTACGCTTGGATCGAGGGTGAGATTCTGGCCCTCGACCGGAGCAGGGATCCGAATGGCCTGGGCTTGGTTGGGCGGGGGGTGCCGACGAGGTGAAATCTCAGCAACGAATTACGGCTGTCAGCTGAGGCGCGCCAGGTGGTTGGCGACTCAAATTAATTCGACAAGTTGAGCATGAACTCCGGTTCAAAGCAACGACAGTCGGCTGTATCGGTATGAACTTACTGCAAAGGCCGCTAACGACCGTAAAGCGCGCGGCTCGGATCCTTGCGGGCAGTGACGTCTTCATTCGGAAGCAGCTCGATTGCAGCGTGCTCTACTTGGGTAATACGGGCACTTCCTGGCCCATTTGCCCCGAGGCTCTTCCGAACCAACCGCTCGCCTATTCCTTTGGCGTTGGGGAAGACGTTTCTTTCGACCTCGAATTGATCCGCCGTTTCCATGCATCTGTCCACGCCTTCGATCCCACTCCTCGATCCGTCACCTGGATCGCCAATCAGCAACTTCCAGCGACTTTTCATTTCCACCCTTACGGAATTGCAGACCACGACGGGGTTTGTAGTTTCCTGCCGCCAGAGAATCCTGCGCACGTGTCGCACAGTATGATCGCTAGGCACAGTGCCGCTCCGTGGCGCGAACTGCCAGTCAAGCGAATGCAAACGTTCCTCTCCGAACTAAAGCATCCCCGCATCGACCTTCTCAAAATGGATATCGAAGGTGCCGAATACGCAGTGATCGACGATCTAATCGCTTGCGGAATCGTGGTCAAGCAGCTGCTCGTCGAGTTTCACCACAGGTGGAAGGAGATCGGTATATCCAAGACGGAGGGGATCGTCCGCAATCTAAACCGGGCGGGATACCGTATCTTTGCCATTTCACCAAATGGCGAAGAGTACGGTTTCCTTAATGGTGATGCGCGGTAGTGTCGTAGCCCCTCGAGAATCGTCACGTATTATATTGCTCATAGTCAAGCACAGTTGGGCTCCTCACTGGGGCGAGAAGGTTCCTCGCGCAACGACCATGTCCACCGGCCGCCTGAACGCTTGGAGGGCAAAGAAGTAGAAGTCGTCGACGAGGAGAACGGTACCTCGAGAGAAGGCGTTCAGAGGGCACATGAAGTTTGCAACGATCGAATCCTACGTTGGGGAAACACCGTTCATTTCAAAGCTCAATGCAAGGTTTCTATATGAAATGATATTGGAGCAAAAACTAACCAGGATTCTTGAGTTAGGAATTGCCCATGGGACTGCGACCTGCTACATGGCGGCCGCCCTGCACGAACTCGGCACAGGCTTGATAACGTGTGTAGATCTGGTCAATCCCATCCCCCCTTTTAAGCCATCCGCGGAGGAGCAACTAAAGCTTGCAGATCTCTCAAGTTTCGCGCAGGTGATACGAATGGAAACGGGGTACACATGGTTTCTGCACGATGATATTGTCAAACATACAATCGATCATCGCTGCGAGGAAATCTACGATCTATGCATAATAGACGGCCCCAAGAATTGGACTATCGATGGCGCCGCATTCTTTTTGGTCGATAAGCTCCTGAAAAAAGACGGTTGGATTGTTTTCGATGATTACAACTGGACCTATGCCAGTGCAGACAATTGGCGAGACACGACAGACGGCGTCACCCATCGTCAACTGTCAAGAAGTGAGCGGGAGACGCCTCAAATTAAGGAAGTATTCGAGTTGCTTGTCAGGCAGCATCCTAGCTATTCAAACCTGATCGTGTTAGAGGGAGCGGAGTGGGCACTTGCTCAAAAGACGGCAAGTGACACCAAGACATATACGATTAGATGCGAGGAATCTTATAGAGACGTCGTGGGTAAGGTGTACGGCAAGGCAAGGCGGCTTTTTCGTGGACTGTCGCACAGATAATTTAGCTTTCTAATCGATGTGCTGGTTAAATCAATGGCGCGTGAAGCCGTCTACACAAAATCTGTGAGGTTCAGCCCTGCGAGGTGACCTCGCTGCCCTGTCAGTGCACCCTGAGCGCCGCTAGAATCTCTTCCTCTCAAATCAACGAGCATCCCTGAGTGGGTTACCTACAGGATAATCCAGTCTCGACTCGGGCGAGCACCTAGGTTTTGACTGCTGTGCCGCAGAACCATGCTTCATAATTCCTCAACGATTCCTCCGCGACGATAGGCCTTCTCGACGGCAGAGACGATGAGCATGGACAGGAAGTCCTGCGGAGAGCTGACTGCAACTGGTCGACGCCGCAGGGATTGATCGCTGAACGGAAGTCGCGCCTTGTGCAGGGATGTTACTGAGGCTTATCGGAGCCGTGGGATTACGCAGTCAATACCCGAATCTGCAGCTCGGGCAACGTCGCCCCGTTACGACGAGCGGCATTGTGAAATATCGATCCGAAGTTTGGGGGTTCGGCAGGTCACGCTACAAACGCATTTCTCATGACCGGAAAAAGAAACGCAATTCATCAAACAAACTGAGGAGCACCTCGCTTTCAGCCGGGGACCGAGAGAGAACCGACCATGAATGAAGTAGCTGGAATGGGTTTGAAATCGAGGATTAAGCGGCTGCCAGTTGTCGGGCAGGCAGTTAAATGGCTTTCGAGAACCAGTCGCCCAATCCGTATCCGGTTCGCTCGGTTCCATTCACCACATTATTGGGATGCTCGGTACGCCAACGGAGGCGATTCTGGGAGCGGCTCCTATGGGGAGTTGGCAAAGTTCAAAGCAAGCGTAATAAATGAGTTCGTGATCGCAAATCGAATCGCTTCCGTGATCGAATTTGGATGCGGCGATGGAAACCAGCTTTCTCTCTCGAAGTATCCCCAATATGTCGGCATCGATGTGTCGCCAACAGCTCTGAAGCGATGCCAAGATCTTTTCCGCGGAGACCCGACGAAGAGTTTTTTGCGGTATAGCGAGATCGACTCAAACGTCCTGCAAGCAGAGCTAGTTCTATCGTTGGACGTCATTTACCATTTGGTTGAAGACGACATCTATGAGAAACACATGTGCGATGTCTTCGCAGCAGCGACTCGCTTCGTGATCATCTATTCGGACAATGAAGAAGCTCCCCGCGTTGTGCTTCACGTTCGTCATCGGCGATTTAGCGATTGGATTCACGAAAACCGGCCAGAGTGGCGGCTGTTTCGGCACATTCCCAATCGAGTTCCGTGGGAAGCAGAAACTGAACGCGGCTCGTTTGCGGACTTTTGGATTTACAGGAAAACCTAAGAAACAAAGCATTCAAAGTATAGGGGCGTAGGTCTTCCCCGGTACTACGCCAATCTGCAAACCATATTTCGAATCGGAGCCGCCTGGGGCGTCCCGACCGCTCACTTTTTTCCCTTTCCTCTAATCGCGGCACCTAGTCTCGACCGCTCTCAGTGCATCGCCCAACGGCGCCGTCGCTTCAGGGCGGTTGACTGTGATTCGATCTAATGCACCCGACCAAGGATATTTTCCAGGATTCTGAAGAAAATAGTACCGATTTTGCGGACGGGGTCGAAGACAACCGTGATTAGAAACGTTAGAAGAAATAAAAAGGCGTAGAACGTCCCGGGGAAGTGCTCTAGCCAACGCATGGCCGGGCGGGCCACAGCCGTTCTCAGGGCGTCGATTTTAGCCGAGGAGGCCAACCCTACTCCGATCACAGCCCCCGCCAGTATGTCCGTCGGATAGTGGAATCCCACGTAGACTCGCGGTAGCGAAACGACGACAAACGCATGACAGAGAGCTAGGATTCCAGCCCCTCGCGAAACGAACAAAATGCAGGTTGCGAGCGCAAAGAATAGAGCGGCGTGATCACTGGGGAAAGAACTCCACTGGATCACGTCATTCAATAAGTCCACGTGATACGGGAGGTGAAAATGGAGTGCAGGATTAAGACAAGGCCTCTCGCGAAAAGGCAAAACGTCCGCGAGCGCTCGCGCAGCGAGTACAGACAAAAAACATGCAAAGATTCCGTAAGAAAGGTACTCGCGATCTCGGATCTTATTCACGCCAGGCCGAAACCACGCCCACCAGACCAAGGATGTAATCACACCACCTTTGATGAGAGTGTTGGAGCCGATTAGCATGATGAAGTAATCGAGCGTCGCGGAGCGGTGCGCGAACTGGTTCAGAAACGAAATGATGCCAACGTCGAAAGAAGTCACGCTTGACTTCAAATTGATTGCGATGCAAATGTGCACGCACCTCCTAATCCGCGTGCTCCAAACGGTCGATCGACCTGCTCTGCCCGATTAGCCGGTCTTGAAGTGGATCCCCGGTGACATAGGATTCCAACATTCGTCCGATGCTGGAGCTGCAGCGCCAAAGGGGTGGCTCGACCGACGCAAGCCCTGAACCTGCCTCTTTTTATACGCTTCCTGTTCTTCACGCAAGCCCGTTTTCCCCTGACAGTTTCGTGGCCCATTTTTCAGAATGTAAGAGTCACGGCCTCCGCTCCAATGGCAAGACGCACGCTCGTCTCGGAAGCATTATCCGTTCGTGACCAGGAGCACAAGGTCGGGCCGATTCCGTGAGCAGCACAATTGTTACAGGAACGTCACAGGGGTCAGCAAGTGCAGCGCTCGATCTTGGTTAGCAGCTATGGGCCTTGGACTCTTCGCGGCAGTCGACCAGAACCATCGAGATGACACTCCAGCTCACACTTGGTTGGCAGTGGTGATTTCATCGCGGTTTTTGCTTTTGACGCTTGCCCTTGATTCGCCCGATGGCGACTCGCGACCTCGTGATTTCGCGAGGTGTCTTGAGAGCCTTCGCGCCGTGAATCCTGCTCCATAGGCAAAACGCAAGAGAGGCCCGAAAGTATTTGCCGCAGACGCACCGACAAAGTACAAGCCGGAGACCGATGACTCAAAGTTCGACGACAACACGGGCGTAGCTTCAACAGACTGGATTCCAGATTGGAGATCGGAATCCATGAAGGTTAGACGTCGGAGATCGACCTCGTAGCCGGTCGCCGAAATGACGTGGTCTGTGACAAATGTCTTGCGAGTACCTGCACGGTCGGTAAGGCAAAGACTGACTCGACCAGCCTCAACGCTCGCCTCAGTGACAGTAACCCCAACAGTCATTGGTACCTTCCCGACGACCTGCTCCTTGACGAACCAGCACGCTGACGGGCCGAGAACCCGCCGCACCTTATCGAGTCGAAACTCTTGGGACATGTGGCGGAACACGAGCGGTGCGTTGGCGCACAAGAACAGCGTCCAACCCGGTCCGATGCCAGTCACCGGAGTGCGAATCCGATCCATTAATGCAAGCTTCTTGGGCGGGCTATGGAAATGAATGACGGATCTGCGGGTGATTACGTTGACATGAGCTCCGACCTGATGAAGTAGTGCCGCCAGGTCCAGGGCTGAAGCTCCAGCTCCCACCACGGCAATCTCTCGCCCCTTGAAACGGTCAACGGTATTATGCCTTGAGCTATGGGTCACGAATTCGTCTGGAAGGACAGCCAGGACGGGCGGAATATACTCGTAGTGTGTTAAGCCAATCGCCATTACTGCCCTGCGCGCTGCAACGGACTCTCCATCTTCGAGACTAATACGGAACCCCTGAGAGGATCGCCGGAGTGACTTCACGAGCTTCGTCTCCAATTCCGGCACGAATCTTCTCTGAAACTCCAGACCGTAAGCAGCAAACACTTCAAGTGGGACGGGCAGACCTATTTTGGCGTATGCAATCCCCTTGTCCCTGCAATAGGCCTCAAGAGTGAACGCCGAATCCGGGTCATAAAGGGAAGACGCAAAGCCCTCGGACTTCAGCCGCATGCCGTTGGGCATCTGCGTGAGCCAGGTGTGCATCGGATGGCCGAAAATACGGAAGTTGACGTCGCGCGCCTTAAGGTGCGCCGCGATCGACAATCCATAAGGCCCCGCACCGATGATCGCTACGTCGCACTCTGTCATTGGCTTCCGGCGTTGATGGATTCCATCGCTACCAATCTCATTATCGCATCGAAGTGAGTTCCCTGGCGGACCTCCACGCGTGCCCTAATTTGGAATCATTTGCAGCGGACAACGACGCTAGGTCTTTCAATAGGTACCTTCTATCCACATGTAGGCATGGTTCCACGCCTTCTTGCGGGCAAGAGGCGTGTTGTGATTCTCTCTGGGTGAGGATATCTGGACGAACAAGAAACCAAATGTATTGATTGCCACGACGTACCGCTGGTTTCCGACGGCGCGACTGGGAATTGCTCTGGCTAATGCAGGTTTCAATGTCCAGGTGGTTTGTCCCTCGCGTCACCCCATCGCCACGACAAGCGTTGGTCGTCAAACTCACAGGTACCACGGCATAGCGCCCATTAGGTCATTCGCGTCTGCGATCGCCGCTACAAGCCCGGATATCATCGTCCCTTGTGACGACCTTGCGGTACAGCACCTGCATGAACTGTACCGTCGAGCGGAGAATCGCGGAAGGCAGGGAGGGGCTATCTGTGGACTCATCCAAGGTTCGCTCGGCGCACCTGAAAGCTTCCAGGTAGTTCGCGAACGAACTTCGTTCATGAAAGTAGCTGAGGCAGAAGGAATCCGAGTCCCGAAGACCGAGGTTATCTCTGGCATCGCCAACCTGCGGGAATGGGCAGCCAGGAAGGGCTTCCCGATCGTATTAAAGTCAGATGGAACATCAGGTGGGCACGGCGTAAGAATCGTTCATACACCTGGGGAAGCCGAGCGTGCCTTTCACTTGCTACAAGCCCCTCCTCTCGTCGCACGAGCGGCTAAGCGGGCCTTGGTTGACCGAGACGCGAGATTGGTCTGGCCCTCTCTGCTTCGCAACCAATCGACTGTTAACGCTCAGACATTCGTAGGTGGACGCGAGGCAACTAGCACGGTCGCTTGCTCGGAGGGAACCGTGTTGGCAGCTCTGCATTTCGAGGTACTCAGCAAGCAATATGCGGCGGGTCCAGCCACCGTTCTACGCCTAATCGAAAACTCCGACATGTCGGTCGCCGCTGAAAAAATCGTGCGCCGACTTGGCCTCTCAGGCATCCATGGGCTTGATTTCATGCTGGAGACAGACACCGAAAATGCTTACCTTGTCGAAATAAATCCGCGGGCGACGCAGGTTGGGCACCTCGCGCTTGGATCAGGCCGAGACCTGCCCGCCGCTTTGTACGCCGCTGTCACTAAGAGCGTTACCCGCGAGTCTAAAAAGATCACTGACCAAGACACGATTACTCTGTTCCCTCACGAATGGCTGAGAAACCCGCGTGGTCCATTTCTCCACTCGAGCTACCACGACGTCCCTTGGGAGGCACCGGAGCTCATTCGAGCCTGTGTCGGCACACGCCGAGGACAGACGGGCTTGGACTCTTACCATGACCGGGTCCAAGCCTTGTCGCAGGTCCGCCTTCCCCGCCCGTGAGCAGCAGGTGCGAGGTGCTGGAATTCTAACTCTCACGCCTTGTCGTTTGTCTCGCCACCGCGGGCCTACATCGGATTCCACTATCTTGGCGGGCGCTGTGATCGGAGTGTGCCTTGCTTCCTCGGCCAAAATCGCCGCCGTGCCCAGGCTCATGACCCGCCCGACCATGCGCTGGCTCGAGCAATTTCCTGGAACGTATTTGGTCTTCTCTCTGGGTCCGTTCCCGAGAAAAGAGGAAGGCAGAGAACCGCCCCCCTCGAGAAAACTACAACGGTTGCGTCACCGCAATCTGCGCGAGGAGAAGCAGCAAAAGATAGAGGAACTGGCTTAATCTCTCAGTGAGGTTTCTCGGGCTTTCAGGGACGCTTGGATGAAAACTCATTTCGAGGTCGCTTTAAGTCGAATCGCGTACCCTGGAAGCCTTATTGAAAGGCATAAACACCCCTGCTATTGTTTGCGTTCCCGGCCGAGAGCCTGAATTGGGCGCAAAAGAAAGGTAGCATCCGTTCCACGAATTCGCTTGAAACCCCTGCCTAACTTTCGCGGAGGACAATGTTTATGCTTTCGACCAGCAGAGTATCCTTTCTCATCACCTTGACAGCCGCTTTAGTCGTTCTGCCGTTTGGAATTGGGGGATGCAACAACAGCGGCACCCAGAATACCAGCACGCAGAGTTCACCGGCCACCGATCAGTCGTCTCAACAGGCGACTGACCAGTCGCAGGATCCGGCGGCTGCCGCTAACCTGGCTCCCGCGAGTGATACCCAGACGAGCGCCACGAGTGATCAAGACCAGAACTATTCCGACAACGATTACGACTCCAGCTCCGATGATACCTACGGCCAACCGGTGCTGCAGGCATCAGATCCCCCACCGCCGTTGCCGGAGTATTCCCAGCCGGATTGCCCTGGCGATGGCTATCTTTGGACCCCCGGATATTGGAGCTACGCTCCTCAGGGCTACTACTGGGTGCCGGGAGTGTGGGCGCGGCCGCCTGAAGTAGCTTTTCTTTGGACGCCGGGATACTGGGGATTCGTCGGCGGTAGGTATCGATACCATTATGGTTATTGGGGTCCGCATATTGGCTTTTACGGCGGGATTAACTATGGATTCGGCTACGTTGGCGTAGGTTATCAGGGCGGTTACTGGAGCGGAGATCATTTCTTCTATAACCGCGCCGTGAACAACGTGACCATTACCAACGTTCACATCTACAACCGCACAGTGACGAATACAGTCATAAACCGCGTCAGCTACAACGGTCCGGGAGGAGTCAATCGGCAGCCTCTACCAGCGGAAATCGCCGCTGCACGTGAGCAGCGCATTCCTCCGATGACTACGCAAATCCAAGTGCAGCGTGCGGCAGTCCAGAACCGACAGCAGTTTGCCTCCGTCAATCACGGACGTCCGGCCGTCTTTGCACAGGCTAAGCCAATCCCAGAAGGGAAACCGATCGCTCCGGTGATTCCTGCTCGGCACGCTGCGGCCATGCGATCGGTAGCACCGAACGCGCAGCCGAATCGTTCCCAACCGGTGCCCGCAAAACCTGCTGAGCCAATGAGGAAGGCAGTCGAGCCCGCACCGCCCGCGGCGAGACCGGCGGCGAAAAACGCCCCGGCACCTGCGGAACGGCACCCGCAACCATCAGAACCGGCCGCCCATCCGCCCGCTCCGAAACCGGCGGCGAAAACTGCCCCGGCACCTGCGGAACGGCACCCGCAACCATCAGAACCGGCCGCCCGGCCGCCCGCTCCGAAACCCGAGACGCGGAAGCCGGCCACCCCACCTCCGGCCGAAAGGCAGCCGCAACACGCGACGCCCAAGGCTGAGCCCAAGCCCAAGCCGAAACCGGAGTGATGGGGTATCGAGGGATCCTGGTCCATGACAATGGTTTTTGTTGCCATCAGAATCTTCGCGAGCGTGAAAACTTTCAATGCGTCAGCCTGAGATGGACGTATTTGTGACGTAGGGTGAACAGTGTAATCAGATTCTCTTCAGTATCGTCGCCGAGCCGGCAACGTGATTGAATGTGATGAACCTGCACGTTATTCATGCGGCCGCAAGATTGGCAGCGCCATCCGTCTCGCTCGAGCACCCTTCGATGTAATTCCTCGGGAGTGGGAGACCGAGCCTGAGCCGTGGGCGTCTCAGAATATGATTCGTCATGAAGTTCCGGCCACCGTGCCGAGAAACTCCTGCTGTTTTGTCTGTGGAAGCAAACCAAAGCGGCGTTCAAGCGAAAGTAGCAAGGCATTTGAGTTCCTGTTTCGATGTTCGCCCCTGCCAGGAAATCCGCGCAGCATCATCTCCAGCATATGGCCCCGGGATTCGTTACCGCTGCAACAGAGCAGGGACTCTAATAACGATTGGGTTTCGTCATAACTCCTGCCAAATGAGCACTCGGTGAACGGAGTGAACATTGCGAGCATTTCTGCGCAAATCATTTGCCGCATCGACCTACTAGATTTGTTGCTACGGTATTCTTTCTGTGAATGGAGAGAGGCCGATGCGAAAGCTGATCGTTTCCAACGTGATGACGCTCGACGGTTTCTTCGAAGGACCGAACGGTCTCGACTGGGTCGTCCTGGACGCGGACTTTTTCGAGTACGCTGGCACGATGCTGCGCGAGGCCAGCACTCTCTTATTCGGGCGAAAAACCTACGAACACATGGCGGCCCACTGGCCGATGGCTCCGGCCGACGAGATCGCCTACAAGATGAATCACTTGCCGAAACTCGTCTTTTCGAAAACGCTCGAAAAAGTGGAGTGGAATAATTCCACGCTGGTGAAGGGCGATTATGCCGAAGAGGTTTTGAAATTGAAGCGGCAGGAGGGACAGGATCTGGTGATCCTGGGCAGCGCACGGCTGGCGTCGTATTTCCTGCAGCTGGGACTGATCGACGAGTACCGCGTGATCCTGAATCCGGTGCTGATCGGGAGCGGTCAGCCGCTGTTTCCGGACATCCAGCAGAAGATCCTTCTGAAACTGGCGCGAACGAAACCGCTGGCGTCGGGCGTGATCGTGCTGTACTACGAGAAGCAGTACGCGTAATCGGGGCGTGGTACGCGCCGCGATGCGACTAGAGCCGAAACCGGTTGAAGTGATAGGAAACGCCGAAGCCGAAGCGGAAATTGTTTTGGCGGTTGCTCAGGCCGTCCGGGATCGTCGTCATAAGGTATTCGGCCTGCAATGCACGAACGGAAATGTGCGGAGTCACCCGAATATCGATCCCCGCGCCTGCCGCCAAGGCAAAGTGAGTTTGCGTTCCGGTGGTTTGGATTCCCGAGCTGGTCAAGAAGCCTCCGAAAAGCGCGTGCGCGAAAGGCGTGAAGCGGCCGCGGCGCAGGGTGTAGCGGGGACCAAACAGATAGGACAGCGCATCGCCGCTTCCCGGGCTGGTGACGCGATAGCCGGCGACGTCGCCCACAAGGCCGAACCGCTGGTTGAAGTTGTATTCCAGCTGCACGTCGATCGCGCTCAGGCTGTAGGATTGGGAGGGCGTCTGGCCCTCGACATTTAAGTGTGTGTTGAAGCGGAGGTAATCGTAGCCGCCGTAAGCCTCGAATTTCGACGGCTCGTCCTGCGCCTTCAACGGCGCGGCGCCCAGGGCAATCAATACCACGAGCACAGCAGCGAGTTTCATCATCTTGTTAAATGCGCCTCCAGGTGTTTTAAAGCCAGATCCGATTCCGATTTGTCCTGGCCGTTGTCGCCTGTAGGAAGCGCGATAGAACTTCCGCGTTGCCTCGATTCCTGCTGAAAACCCATGCACTCACGCGGATGATCGCCTAGCCGCGGCCGATGAACGGCATCTTAGTGGCCATCACGGTCATGAACTGCACGTTGGCGTCGAGCGGCAGCGACGCCATGTAGACCACGGCGCGCGCGACGTCCAGGGTGTTCATGGTCGGCTCGACTTGGATCGAGCCGTTCGCCTGCGGCACCCCCTTCTTCATTCGCTCCGTCAATTCCGTTGCGGCGTTGCCGATGTCGATTTGGCCGCAGGCGATGTCGTATTTGCGCCCGTCGAGCGAGGTGACTTTGGTGAGGCCGGTGACGCCGTGCTTCGACGCCGTATAAGGCGCGGAATTCGGGCGCGGGGCATGCGCGGAAATCGAGCCGTTGTTGATGATGCGGCCGCCGCGGGGGCTCTGGGCCTTCATGATCTGGAACGCTTCCTGGGTGCAAAGGAAGGTGCCGGTCAGATTGGTGTCGACGATTTTCTTCCACTGTTCAAAGGGCAGATCCTCGAGCGGGATGGCGCGGCCCGAAACGCCGGCGTTGTTGAACAGGATATCGAGCCGGCCGAAGGCTTCGCGCACCTTTTCGAAAAGTGCACGCACCGCGGCGGGATCGGTCACGTCGGTTGGCACGACGAGCGCTTTGGCGCCCGATTTCTTCGCTTCCTGAGCCGCCGCCTCCAGCAGCTCCCCCCGCCGCCCCGCCAGCACCACCGCATAGCCCGCCTGCGCCAGAGCAATCGCAACCTGCTTGCCAATGCCGCTGCCCGCACCGGTGACCAGCGCAATTTTCGAAAATGGCTGTGGCGACGAACCCATTACACGCCCTCCGTGTGCGGACTCATCATAGCGTAGTTACGGGCCTGCAGATTACGATGACCAGGGAATGAAAATGTTAGTCTTGCTGAACGTCTCGCTATGGATTACGAATGGCTGCGGCTTACCGGATTCCGACAGCGGGTAGAATTGCGGTGTAGACTGCGTACCGATCGGCGTCTTTGGGAGGTATGTTGTTGCGGGACTGGATCCACAAGCTCAGGGCCAACATGGCACCCGACGCCAATGAGCCCGCGGTCCAAACCAGTACTTGACGCCTGGACCATGTAATAATTTGGGATACGGTCTTGACACGGAGACGGACACGACGATCAGCGTGGCTTGCGATGTGGGTGGCGATTGTGTGCGCGGCGGGGGCTGGCGCGCGTGCGCAGTCCAATACGATCACGATCACGCTGGCGGGGCAGTCGATGATCCGGTCGGACATGCGGGCGACCGCGACGGCGGAAGTGCCGGTGATTCAGGGGCTGCTGAAGGGCGATGTGGCTTTCACGAATTTTGAGGCAACCGTCGCGGAGAAGGGCGAGACAACGCAGGAGGGTCGCGGGTTTCTGACGCCTCCGGAAGCGCTGGACGCGCTGAAGGCCTTCGGTTTCAACCTGGTGGCGTTTGCGAGCAATCATGCATTCGACCTGAAGGCGACGGGAATCGCCAACACGATCCGGGAAGCGGATGCGCGAAAGATCGTTCACGCCGGCACGGGGAAAAATGCAGCCGAGGCCGTTGCGCCCGGTTACCTGCACACGCGGAAAGGGACGATTGCGCTGGTGGCGAGCGCCTCGGGCCTGATTACGCCGGGAGGGAGCGCGACGGCGCAGCGGCCGGGCGTGAACGAGCTGCGCGTGGAAGCCGGCGGCAAGGGAAATGAAGCGACCGAGGATCTGCCCGGCGCGCCCGCGAATACGCCCAATCCGGAAGATGCGCAGCGTATTCTGAACAGCATCGGCGAGGCGCGGCAGCATGCGGACCTGGTGATTGTCTATCAACACAATCACGTGTTCGGGAACCGTTCCTTTTCGACGATTTTTTCCGAAGGCATGGCAGAGCGGTTGGCCCCGAACGAATGGCTGGTGAAGTGGACGCACGCGGAGATCGACGCGGGAGCGGACATCGTGGTGATGCACGGCGCGCCGCTGCTGCACGGGATCGAGATCTATCACGGGCGGCCGATTTTCTACGACCTGGGCAATTTTATTTACAACGTGCCACCGACGCTCGCGTACATCGACGAGCCCATGAGCTGGGAGAGCGCGGTGGCGTACGTGGAGTTTCAGGGGAAGAAGCTGCAGTCGATTTCGCTGCGGCCGATTGCGCTCAACGTCATCGGCGACGGCCAGCCGGACGTACACAGCGAATATACCAACAATCAGTTTCTCGACACCCGCGGGCTGCCCTCGCCGGCTAGGGGCGCGAAAGCCGGTTACATCCTGCAGCGCGTGGCGGAGGAGTCCAAACCCTTCGGCACCGTCCTGGAAGTGAAGGGCGATACTGCCGAAATCAAATTGTATTCCGCAAGATGACGCAACCTTACTTCGCGTTGGGGTCCTTCTTGACGCCGTTGTCCATGAATTCGAGCCAGAAGCCTTGCGGATCGGTGACGAAGAACATGCGCGTGGTGGGGGCGATGAAAACCGGGGCGTTTGACGGGCTGGTGGTGTGCAAATTGGCTGCCTTGACGCGGTCGATCATCACATCGTCATCCTTGGACATGAACAGGAAATGCGCGGCGCCGGGATCCTGAAAGTGCGGGCGCTCGAAATGCTTGCCGTGGTTTTTGTATTCGATCAGCTCCATCACCACCGGAGAGCCGGGAACCATAGCCTCGGCGAGGCGGAACTGGCCGCGCGTGCCGGTCAGCTGCTGGTAGGTGCCGTCGCCCATTAGCGACGGACTCAGCCAGAACTTGAAGTCGGGCCCCACGAGGCTATGGTAGAGGCGCGCGGTTTTTTCGAGATTGTCGACGACGATGGTGACGCGCGCGCCGAGAACCTTGCTTCCGGGGGCGGCGGTTGTGGGCGGCGCGGGAGTGAGCTCCATCAATTCGACCGGATAGCCATCGGGATCGCGCACAAACACCGCGCGTATTTTGCCGGTGATGCCCGGCCAGCTGGACAGCTCGACGGGACTTTCGCCGACGGTGATGACGGGAAAGCGCTCGTCCTTCAGCAGAGCGAGAGTCTTGTCGAGATCGGTGACCATGAGCGTCAGGTAGGAGGCGCCGGGGTCGGTCAAAGGCGGATTGAAGGTGCGGGTCGGAATGCCTTTGATTTCGATGGCCTCGATGGTCATTTCAGGGCCGCCGGGCGCGGCGGCGGTGCCAGGAATCGGAAGGAGCACGACGCGGCTGGACTGCTGATAGGGGTCCGGGACACCCTGGACGAGCGACGCCACTTCCTGCAGACCGTGATTCCTGCCAAATGGGCGTGGCTGGTCG